>Ga0183099_1001666_pt1 | contig 12454 bp, 11 predicted proteins | sample Biomet1_FD_127788 | JGI IMG/M metagenome (GOLD analysis project Ga0183099, IMG submission 127788) | Microbial communities from bioreactor (seeded with anoxic lake sediment) at LBNL, California, USA - Biofuel metagenome 1 | ecosystem: Engineered > Bioreactor > Anaerobic > Unclassified ... | reverse complement strand
CGGGCTTAGTATTGGTTGTGACGATAGAAGCCATAAATTTACGTTCATCGAGAGATGCAATTTGTGGCCGATCGCTAATAGTATTCCGATGGTTTCTTTTGCGTAGCAGGGTTAGCGACGGGCTTAGTATTGGTTGTGACGATAGAAGCCATAAATTTACGTTCATCGAGAGATGCAATTTGTGGCCGATCGCTAATAGTATTCCACCAATTCAGATGTATTGCTGGTGTCGTGAAGGCGATATTTTTTTCCGGAACAAAGATCTGCTTAATGATTTTTTTACTGATTAGCATACCATTTTGATATTGCTGTTCATTTTTTTCACTATCACGGTACACCTTTATATCAGCAATGACTGGGGTAGGTATGTCGGGGATTTGTTCTGGTATGTTATTAATCCCTGTTAGCGTGAGCGTCCGGGTTAATGGCTGACCTGTTTTTGCATAGCTGGTTTGTGGTTCCCATCGCTCTTCAATGGTAATGCCTGCGCTCGGTAACCATTCTTTTTCTGTGCCATGAAAAGAGGGAGGCACAGATTTAACTTCGATAACGTGTTCATCTGATATCTGTTTACTATCGGAAGCCAAAGTTGCTCCACATAGTGTTAATGTTCCTGTTTTTTCTGGAATAACTATGTAGTTATATGCCAGAGTTTCCTGATAGTGATCTGCAAATATTTCTTTATCTTCAACAGGATCTCCCACCGGAATAATCTTTAATCCTTCTATCTGAGGAATTACGGGGGGTCTATTTTCCGGGTCAGCTCTTTTAGCCATTGTTACTGTGTAGGTCAGAAGTTCATTCTTATACGCACTTTCAGCACTGAGTTGACTTTCTAACAAATGAACAGGTTGTAGGGCTTCCGTTTGTTCCTGCGATGATTGATCAGTATAAGAGATCTGATTCGAGTTGGTATCATTGACCGTTATGGTGACTGGCTGAGTTTCACTGTCAGCGATTTTTAACGTAGGAATAGTAATTTCACCGGCAGACACCGGTTGTAAAGGAATTGTCCAACTAGTTTCTGTTGTGGATGCATGGGCGATTTGCAAATTACCAATGATAAAATCTTTAAATAGAGGCCGGATATCAAGAGCATCATCACTGAAATTTTCATCAGCGGTTAGTGTGTATGTGAGACTGTCACCAAGGGATAAAGTTTGTACATCGACATTGCCAGTGATCTGAACAGCTAACGCTGATGAGCACCAGAGAGCGGCTAAGCTATATAAACTGCAACGATATAATTTCACCATAATAACCTAGTCAGACTTATTCTTTTGTTGAAGTTGTAATCTTTTTTGCATCAGATCGCCAGGTTCTTCCGGTAATGCTTTAAGAAAGCTAAGTGCTTTTTCAATATTTCCATCTTTATTTTGTAATGCGGCTATTGCAGCATCATCTTTATTTTCAGGTGTTTGTTTTTTTAACCAAAGTTCGAGTATAGCTTTATTTTCTCTTGCTTCCCGAAGCTCAGGATTAAGTTGAAGTGCATGGGTATACGCTAAAATAGCTTCTTTTATTTTACCAGTATGCGCTAATGCATTTCCCCGATTGTAGTTAGATATATCAGTATTTACTTTTTCGTAGAAGCTAATTGCAGCATCAAATTTTCCTGCACGATACATTGCATTACCTTTCCAGATGACATTCTGAAATGATTCGGCAGCCTGCTGATATTTACCTTGCTCGTAAAGCGTTAACGCGGGATCTTTAGCATATGAATGCTCTGGAATAGAGAACAAAAATAAAAGGCAAAGAATGTAACCCCGGCGGAATAATATACACATCAGTAATAGTGGCAAAAGTACAAAATAGCCAATTTCAGTATATACAAGGGTTTCATGATTTGTTTTTTGTTCTGTATTTGCTTGGTTGTCAGTTAAATACTGATCGAGGCTATTTATATCTACTATTTTTCCCTTTAATTTAGCTGCAGCGTCAGTTAAAACGGTCAAAGGTGTTTTTGCTACAATCAATTGCCCAGTATGCGTGCGTAGTAAACCGCCTTCGGGTAATGGCACAACTGAACCTGTTGATGTGCCAACAGAGACAATATCTACTGGCCAGTTAAATGGGTGAAGGTAATTAACAATTTTTTCAGATTGTAATACTGTGAGCTGATCAGTAATTAACAATAGTCTGACCTGACTATTAGGTTTTAATTGTGTAATGAGAGAACCGGCCAGTTTTATAGCTTCTGGCACCGATGAGCCTGGTTTGGGCATCACTTCAGGATTTAAGGCTTCGACGAAGTGAGCCAATGTGCCATGATCGTCTGTAAATGGAGAAATAATATGTGCAGAGCCAGCAAAGGCGATTAATGCCGTATTGGTGGTTTTATTTTTCTCTAAATAGGCGATCAACTTTTGTTTTGTCAGTGCTAATCGGGATGTTTTCAGATCATCGGCATGCATTGTTTTATCCATACCAAGCAGAATAATGGTATTAGTACTGGATTTAACTAATGCTGTCTTTTTAGGAATAGCGGGACCAGCTAACGCAATAATGATCAGACAAGAGATTAAAAATAACACAGCTGGAATATTGATTTTGGAACGGCATGGTTCGCTCTTCATCAGCACAGCGAGCAAATGCGCGGAAATGTAACTTTGTTGTTTTATTTTTTTAGTCGATGAGTAATAAAATAAAATCAGTAATGGAATGAATAATGCGAAAAGATAAGGTCTCAGGAATATGAAATCAGTCATTTCTTAATCCCCAGAGTAACATTGTGATAACCAGAAGAAGGCAGGAAAGAGGCCATATCAATAATTCAGTATAAGGCTGATAGGTAACGGTCTTTAATGACAGTGGTTCAATGAGATTAATTTGTTGATAAATTTCAGATAAATCTTGCTCGCTTCTTGCTCTGAAATACTGTCCACCAGTGATTTGTGCAATTTTCTCCAGTGTTGTTTCATCTAAGTCGCTTTGGCTTTCTGCTTCTGTCGGATCAGCACCGATGCCTACTGTATAAATTTTGAGTCCACTGGCTTTGGCTAGCCCAGCGGCATCGATAGGGGATATTGTATTAACCGTATCACGGCCGTCACTGAGTAAGATGAGTGTCTTATTCTTGAACTGCTCATGCAGTGTTCTTTTCACCGCAAGAGTGATGGCCTCGCCAATCGCGGTGAATTTACCGGCAAGACCAATATTCACTTCATCAAGCAATTGTCCTGTCGCTTGCAGATCTTGAGTAAAGGGGATCATCAAATAGGCATGATCAGCAAATAATATGACACCAACCCGATCTCCCTGACGTTGTTTTATAAATGACTGCAAATACGATTTCACCATATCTAATCGTTCAATCGATTGTCCATTTAAGGTCATATCTTTAATTTGCATGCTATATGACACATCGACCGCCAGTAATAAGTCGCGGGATGGTGACGTCTGAACAATTGGCGCATCCAACCACTGTGGGCGCGTCATGGTCAATATGAATAAGCCCCAGCCAATAACTAACAATATTTGTGAGAAGCGATGACGAGATGTACTGCCAGTAACATTGTTAGCAAGATAGGGTAACGTCGATGCGTTAATAATAATGTGCTGATTTTTTTTGGCCTTAATTAGCCAGAAAACCAGTAAGGGCAGGGGTAATAAGCAGGCAAACCATGGCCAGGCGAAGTTAATCATAATGGCACCCGGCTACGTACAGCTCTAAACCAGCGTTTGCATTCGCGAATGATCGCTTTTTTTTCTTGGATTGACAGTGTGGTATTGGAGTAGGACCAGCTTTCCCATTCACCGGCGAAACGCGAAAATTGGCAAGATGAGTTTTTATCAAGGAATTTGAGCCAATCAAGGGTATGTAATCCAGCAAATTGCTCGCGTGGCCAAAATCGATTCGCTATTTTTTTTAGTAATAAATTGATGGCTGGTATGCAGTTATCGGGGTGTTTCTTGATGATCGTGCGAAGTTCTCGTCTGACCCGCCAATAGAATTTATACCGCGGCCACATCTTATAAAGTGCAGTAAGGCAAAACAGCATAAGGATAGACGCTGAAATGAGAATAATGCTTTGATTGTCGAGCACATCGGGTTGCGGGCCCGGTAAAATGTCATGTAATTGTTCGAGTGGTGCTGTCATTTATAATTGTTCTGCTAAAGGTTTTGACGCATCAAAAGTTAATAATTGCTTGGAATAGCTGCACAATTTTCTTTCTAATTCAAATTGACGGAATCCGGCAATTTTGGCGTAGTGATGCTTAAAATCATCGTCAGCTAATAAAAAGCCTGAATTGTCAGCATTTTCTACACCTAAAACACCTTCCCCTTCAATTTGTCTCTCTAGCGCATCATAAACTTGGATCAGATTCACTTCGTGCCGCTTACGCAGAAAACGCACCATCAAAAATGCTTTTTGAGACAACCGATAGAAATCACTGATAATAACCAGCCTGGCCCCAGGCCTGAGCATATTTCCGATAGTATTCAAACTATTGGTCATTTCTACGGAAGCAGAAGGGTGGTGCAGGCCGTTGTTGTAGCTATCAACAATTTGTTTCAGCCATAGTAAAACACCTTTGCGGTGGCTAATGGGTGACTGAACGAAAGTTTGCTCACCGCACAAAATCAAACCACCAATTTTGTCGCCACTTTTCAACGCATGCCAGGCAACAGCGGCGGCAACCAGTGACGCAAGACGGGACTTGAGTTGTCCTTGTGAACCAAAATACATCTCTTTCGAGAGATCGAGCAGTATATACACTGAACGATCCCGCTCTTCCCGATATAACTTGGTGTGTGGTTTTCCGGTTCTGGCGGTAATTTTCCAGTCCATATTACGTACATCATCACCAATCATATACGGACGGACTTCGGCAAACTCCATGCCGCGTCCTTTTTTGCGTGAAAGGTGTACGCCGGTTCTCCAGCCATCAGAAAGTTGTGCTGCAATGCGACTTCCACTCACTGACGCTGCTAATAAATCATCCAGTGTAAGTGTCACGCCGTCATTTAATTTCATGCAACAACGACCTTCTGCAGTAACAGGGAAATGACATCTTTAGGTGTAATGCCATCAGCTTCTGCTTCCACTGTCAGCATGAGACGGTGTCGCATGACCGGATAGATACAATATTGGATATCTTCCGGTGTGACGTAATTTCGTCCAGCCAACCAGGCTCTGACGCGGGAACAACGTAACAAGGCAATGCTGGAGCGCGGGCTGACACCATAAGCGAGCCAGCGGGCAAGATCTGAATCGTAGGCTTGTGGATGTCGGGTCGCAGTCGCCAGATTAACGATATAATTCTCAATAGGTGCCGCAGCAATGACTTGCAGTGCGTATTGACGTGCAGCGAAGATCTGCAATTGGGTTAATTGTGGCGCAGTCGGAGTGCTTTCTATTCTGCTTTCGGCATGGTTCAGACGCAGGATACTTAATTCATCTGCGGCTGATGGATAATCCAGTTCAAGGTGCAGCATAAAGCGGTCTAACTGTGCTTCCGGAAGCGGATAAGTGCCTTCCTGTTCCAGCGGGTTTTGTGTTGCCATGACCAGAAACAGGGGTGGTAAATGGTAACTTTTCCGCCCGATGGTGACTTGCCGTTCTTCCATGGCTTCGAGCAAAGCACTTTGCACTTTAGCTGCGGCACGGTTGATTTCGTCGGCAAGTACAATTTCATTAAACAATGGCCCTGGCTGGAAAACGAAGGTGCCATTTTGCGGGCGGTAGATTTCAGTACCGGTCAGATCTGCCGGTAAAAGATCCGGGGTAAACTGGATGCGATGAAAATGACTTTCGACACAACTGGCCAGCATTTTGATTGAGCGGGTTTTAGCCAAGCCAGGTGGGCCTTCAACAAGAATATGCCCATCTGCCAGCAAAGCCATCAGCAAACCGTCGATCAGGTTTTGTTGCCCGATAATTTGTTCATTCAGAAATTGTTTAACGCTGGCAATCGCTGCCAGACATGCATCTTCTGTTATGGTTTGCTGTTGTTCGTTATAAATATTATCCACAGCACCGTCCTTTGATTAAATTTCCTGCGATGACAATAAAACTGCACACAGTATAGATACCAAATGCAACTATCAGCCATTGTGGCATAGTCCATGACAGGAATTGCCACTGAATTTCAGAACACTCGCCAGTTGCATTAAAAAACCATGGCGCCCATTCATGAAGCGGCAGCCATTGTGGAAAGGTCACAAACAAATCGCAAGTGTTAAATGGAGACGGATGAAGCTGAATATCCGTGTGGCGCAAGGCTAGTTGCAGGCCCTGCACGGAAGAGTAGGCCCATAACAGTAAGCCGCTCCAGCGCAGGAAAAAGTTCTTAGGATTGATAAACCCAATCGCAGCACCTGCCATAATGCCAAGAATGGCAACTCGCTGATAAATGCACATGACGCAAGGTTGTAACCCCATGACATGCTGAAAAAACATACCGCATAATTCAAGAAACAGTGTTGAGCCCAGCAAAATAGCCCATGCAATACGGTTTTGTGTCAGAGTCCGGATGAACGCAATCATTTCAATATCCAAAGATGAAAACTGCAGAAATTAGAATACAGAACTCGTAAAAATGGAAGAGCGAAAAATACGATAACGTATTGATTTTTTAGTGTGACATAGTGTCAACCTTACGTCATTGATTGAAATTCAAAATCGAGGGGTGAGTCATGTAACGTCGATTAATGCTACTGAATACTGAAGTTTTGTATGTGAGTAGCCAAAAACTACAAATAGGCTCGCTTGGAATTACTTTTTTAATTCAGATAATAATTATCAAAAAATTATTATCTGTTTTTCGCATAAGGATTATAAGTTTTCTTATTTCATTTTCATAAAGTAATACTTCAATCTAACTGCATCAATACAGGGAGATGTAGTTATGACGAGTATCAAATTATCTGTTTTAGGTTTATCTATTGCATTGGCCGCTCAATCAGTCGCTGCGGGTGAAGTGAAATTATTAAATGTTTCTTATGATCCCACCCGCGAACTTTATCAGGAATATAATAAAGAGTTTTCTAGTTTCTGGGAAAAGCAACATGGGGATACCGTCACTGTCAGCCAATCACACGGTGGATCTGGCAAACAAGCACGTGCAGTGATTGATGGTTTAGAAGCGGATGTTGTTACGCTGGCTTTAGGTTCCGATATTGATGCAGTGGCTAAGCAAGGTTTGGTTTCTGCTGATTGGGAAACAAAATTTGATAACCATGCTGCACCATACACTTCAACTATCGTATTCCTGGTGCGTAAAGGTAACCCTAAAAATATTAAAGACTGGGGTGATTTAATTCGCCCTGACGTGGAAGTTATTACACCAAACCCTAAGACATCGGGTGGTGCGCGTTGGAATTATCTGGCCGCGTGGGGCTATGCGTTGCAAAAAACGGGTAACGAACAGGGTGCCCGTGATTACATCGCTAAGTTATTTAGTAATGTAAAAGTATTGGATTCAGGGGCGCGTGGCGCAACAACCAGTTTTGTGGAACGTGGTCTGGGTGATGTACTGATTGCCTGGGAAAATGAAGCTTATTTATCGCTGAATGAAATAGGTAAAGGGCAATTTGAGTTGGTAACGCCATCGGTTTCTATTCTGGCCGAACCGCCGATTGCAGTTGTCGAAAAAGTGGCGAAAAAACATGGTACAGAAGAAGTAGCTAAAGCCTATTTGCAACATCTGTATTCTAAAGAAGGCCAGCGAATCGCTGCGAAAAATTACTACCGGCCAATTGACCCTGAAGTAGCCAAAGAAACCGCGAAAAATTTTGCGCCAGTTAAGTTGTTTACCATTCGAGATCTGGAAGGAGATTGGAAGACCGCGCAGAAACGCCATTTTGCTACCGGTGGCACATTTGACCAGTTGTATAAGCCAGGTCAGTAATCGCATTTTTCATCTTATTCTTCGGTAAAATTTTGGGGTTAGTCTGAATTTCAGCTAACCCTTTTTTATTGATAGAAATAATTAATAAATGTGAAAGAGATCGATAGGAATGTATTTAATAATACTGATGTTGTGCTCATTAAATAGTCGTTTATCCACCTTTTAAACCATGAGTTTTAATTAAATAAAATTAATATATCTTTATCTATCTGTGGTATATGCATTTTTCTGGATAAGTTTGTATTTTTTCATATTTGTATTTATGCATAAGAATAAATAACAATATGGAAAGCACCAGCACATCATGCCTATGGACAGGAGCAAGCATTTTGAACTTCCAACAATTAAAAATAATCCGTGAGGCTGCCCGCAGTCATTTCAACTTAACTGAAGTGGCGAATGTGCTTTATACCTCCCAATCAGGTGTTAGCCGTCATATTAAAGAGCTGGAAGATGAGTTAGGCGTCGAGTTATTTATTCGTCGTGGTAAACGTCTATTAGGCATGACCGAACCGGGTAAAGCGTTATTGACGATGGCAGAACGGATTCTGACCGAAGCGGCCAATATTCGTCGGTTAGCTGATAATTTTGCTAATAGTGATAAAGGCCGTTTGCATGTTGCCACCACACATACTCAGGCGCGGTATGCATTACCTGGCATTATTAAAGAATTCCGAACGCATTACCCTCAGGTACAGTTAGTTTTACATCAGGGTAGCCCGAGTGAAATTGTGTCAATGATACTCAACGGAGAAACGGATATTGGTCTGGCCAGTGAGCAATTGTCGGAAACAGATGCGATCGCTGCATTTCCATATTACAGCTGGCATCACACTATTTTAGTACCACGTGGACATCCTTTAGCGGAATTGCCAGAGGTAACCTTAGAGGCGCTCAGTGCCTGGCCGTTGATTACCTATCAAACGGGTTTAACGGGTCGTGCGAAGGTCGATGCAGCCTTTGCTTACGCGGGTATTGAGCCGGATATCGTGTTGAGCGCACAAGATTCAGACGTTATTAAAACCTATGTTGAATTAGGCATGGGAGCCGGCATTTTGGCCGATATGGCGGTTGATACAGTAAAAGACAGCAATTTAGTTCGTTTAAGTGCGGAGCATTTATTTTCTGCAAACACGGTTTGGTTTGGTTTGAAAAAGGGTAAATTGCAGCCTAATTTTGCCTGGCGCTTCCTGCAGTTATGTAACCCATCTCTTTCTATCAGCGATATTCAGGCACAGGTATTCTCTACCGAAGACAACAGCGCGCTGCATTACGAAATTTAAACAATCAAAGGGCAACACCGGTTGCCCTTAAGTATATCGAACTTATTCCCACCAGCGATCGAAAGTCTGGTTTGGGTTATCCGTTTCTACCTTCTGACCAATCATCGGCGTGAGCAGACGGTATGATTTTGTTTCACTTGCTTTGCTGATTTGGATCAATGGGTCGTTCCACGCATGATGAGCGAGTTTGAATTTGCTGTTGTGCGAAGGTAACAAGGTTTTTGCATTCAAATCAGTTGCAGCCTGTGCGGTTTCTTCCGGAGACATATGGATGAGCCGCCAGTCAGGGTTGTATTGACCACACTCAAGAATTGCCAGATCGAACTTGCCGAACCGTTTTCCGAGCTCACGAAAATGCGGGCCATAGCCGCTGTCACCACCAAGATAGATGCGGTGATTCGGGGTAATCAAGGCAAATGAACCCCATAAAGTTTTATTCCGCGTGAATAAGCGACCGGAGAAATGCCGTGCTGGCAGAATGTGGATCTGCAGCTGTTTTTCTTTAACCACTTCATTCCAGTCACCTTCATGAATCATGCTTTTTGCAAATCCCCATTGCTGGAAATATGAGCCAACGCCGAGTGGAGTAATGATTTTGCCTATTTTATTTTTTAAACCCATGACTGTTGGATAATCCAGATGATCCCAATGGTCATGTGTGATCAATAAATAATCGATTTCAGGAATATCTTCCGCTGTGTAAATGTTGCTGCCTTTAAAAGCCAGATTGGTAAACGGCACTGGGGAAGCATTCTCGCTGAAGACAGGATCAACCAGCACTTTAATGCCATCAATTTGCAGAAAATAGCTGGAATGCCCCATCCAGACTACGGCATTTTCGTGAGGATTTAACTGATGTAGGTTGGTTTTTACCGACGGAAGTGCCGCAGGCGGTTTGGCATTTTCATCTTTAGAAAATATAAATTCCATCAGTGCTGCCACCTGACTTTTTTCATTCACGCGAGTCAGAACTGGAGTTGGTAATTGATTGTAAAACACTCCGTTTTCATACGATGCGGTTAGTCGGCCTGTAAAATGGGTTTGTTGCGGTAACTCGGCGAACTGAGGATGTTTCATGTAGAAAAAAACAAAAATGGCGAGCAAAACAACCACACTCATCAGTATTGACATCATTTTATAAAACACTTTCAAATTTGATTGTTCGGGGGAGGCAACTACGCGAACTTCAGACATCGTATTAATCCATTAGCATTGAGGTACAACATGAAAAATGCAGTTTTTGAGCGTGGATTTTATAGTGATTTAAAACCCTCAATATGAGGGCTTTGGTAGCAAAAATCAAAATGCATTATTTAAAATTTCAGTGCTAACTTCCTTCGTGTAAATGTCTGCAACACCAAAATAACTGGCATTTCCTAACACATTTTCAAGGATGACAGGTAAAGCCGCTGGTTCTATAGAGAACTGCGATAACCGGGTAGGGGTACCGACTTTATTAAACCAGCTTTCTAAGGCTGCAATGCCCTCGATAGCGGTTGATTTACCAAATATTTCACGGGCAAAGCGTTCAAATTGTTGTGGGTTTTTAGTGTGATACCACTTCATCCACGCGGGCATAACCACCGACAAACCGGCACCATGTGGCACGTTATACAGTGCAGACAATGAATGTTCAATCATGTGATTCGGGTAACTGAAGCCTGCTGTGCCGGAATAGATCAAACCGTTCAGTGCTTGTGTTGATGCCCAGGCAAATTCAGCACGTGCATCATAATTGAGCGGATCTTCAATCAGAATTTCTGTGGTTTCGATGACGGTTTTGATGATGGCTTCAACCAGTCGCGACTGGAAATGCGGTTGCACTGCTGCGGTAAAATAGCCTTCGATCGAATGTGCGATAATGTCCGCAGCCGAATAGACCAGATAGTCTTTACTGACAGTTTGCATCAGCACTGGATCGACGACTGAAACTTTTGGAAATAATGCCGGTGCATTAATGGCAAATTTTTGCTGTGTTTTTTCATTAGTGACGACAGCGCCACAATTCATTTCACTGCCTGTTGCCGCCAGTGTCAGAATATCGAAAATCGGTAAGGCACTATTGATAGGGCTTTTTCCAAGGAAGAGATCCCACACGTCGCCATCATACATCACGCCTGCGGCAATGGCTTTCGAGCTATCTAAGACTGAACCACCACCCACACTTAAGATGGCATCAACTTGATGTGCTCTGGCAACGTCAATACCTTCATAGACTTTTGACAAGATTGGGTTGCTGACGATACCGCCGAATTCTACAAATTCAATTTGGTTTGCGTGTAACGAGGTGGCGACTACATCAAATAAACCATCATTTTTGATGCGGTTGCTGCCAAATGTAATTAATACTTTTTTTACACCATGAGCGGCTAAGTGTTGCCCGATTTGTTTTTCTTTGTCTTTACCGAAATCAAGAACTGTAGGGTTATGATAAGCAAAACTTTCCATGATCAAAAACCTCTTATAGACATATTTATCAATGACTCATTAAATAGTCATATATTCCATCCTTGAATGAATATTAATGGGATAAATAAACTCATTTTTCGGGATAATCGATATTCGTTAACTATGATATACATCAATTATGATTCAGTGTTGACGTTAGCTATCTGCAGATAGTGATGCAACAGACGCCATTCATGAATTTTACTCATAGACACATTCACTAAATACCTGTTGTGGTTTTGCTGAAAAAGCTTTGAGATACACAAGTATCTTTATACAGGTTGCACGAATGCTGTCTAAATCTGAATTATTACGCGTATTTGTCGTTGCTGCGGACTCGAAGACGTTCCGGGATGCAGCGGAAAAGCTCAATATGTCGCCGCAATCAGTATCCAGAGTGATCAAAACGCTGGAGGAAACTTATGGTGAACTGTTATTTCACCGAAGCACCCGAACAATCAAAATCACGAAATTTGGTGAGCAGTTGCTCTCGCGCGCATCTCATGCGTTAGACGTGGTGAATGATGTCTTCTTATTTGGCCAACAACAAAATAGCCTCGATGAACTGAGCGGTAATGTAACAATTACGACGCCGGATTTAATTGGCAGAGATTTTTTATATCCTTTATTAAGAGATTTTCATCAAAAATACCCAAAAATACATATTGATGTCAGAGCATCCAATAGTTTCAGTCATTTGGTTGATGAACAAATTGATATCGGTATTCGGGTCGGAAAAATTAAAAATAATGGCTTTATTGTCAAAAAAGTTAATGAAATAAAAATTTTCCTGGTCGCTTCGCCAGACGCTATTAATAAATTTGGCACGCCTCGGGATATAAATGCACTGCAAAATTTGCCTGTGG
>Ga0183099_1001665_pt1 | contig 12464 bp, 9 predicted proteins | sample Biomet1_FD_127788 | JGI IMG/M metagenome (GOLD analysis project Ga0183099, IMG submission 127788) | Microbial communities from bioreactor (seeded with anoxic lake sediment) at LBNL, California, USA - Biofuel metagenome 1 | ecosystem: Engineered > Bioreactor > Anaerobic > Unclassified ... | reverse complement strand
GATTGAAATTTTTCAATCCAGTTTCCATCCCAGCAAGCATCCTCTGCCAGTAAGTACACCTGCAAGCAAAGTCCTTCGACCAATTTTTCCACAACCTCCTGCTCTTGCTGCAGCAGGTTAAAATACCGCTTCATATTCGTAATAAAAGTAATATTCATGAACACATCGCCTCCGCCCGCGTATGTTGTTTTTCCAGTTCGCTGGCTAAGCCTGTCAGCAGTATTTCCTGCAGTGGCTTCATATACTCTGTAATTGTTACAGGATATTGGACCGGACTGATTTTCATTTTTTCGGCCAAATCCCCCAGCAAGCGCGCTGCTGCAGCTTCCACGGCTTCTTTTTTCAATAGCCCCCAGCTATATTCATCATGCAGGTGAATATACATCACGCCTGCCGTCACTAAAAAATCCCGGCAACACAATCGATACAGCTCTGTCATAAAGGCCGCTTTGCGTACCGAATGCGCGCCTTCTAGTCTTTGATAGCAACACCAGCAGGATTCTTCTGAAATTTCCCGCGCTCGCCGATCAGCGTGATGTTTTTTTCGATGCCGAACAGGCACGTTTTTACGGCCGTGGTACCGATGTCGTATGTCAACACGTACGTCATATCATTTCTCCCCGTGCTTAATGTCGGAACTTCTGAACGTAAACGCCGACTCCAGAAATTTTGCCAATTGAGACACGACAAACTCATCGTCGTTCACATTTGCTTCGCCGCAGAACACTTTGAACCGTTCGCGGTAATATTCGCAGCTGTAGGAAAACTGCATCATCATGAGCAGGTTGTCGAAGAAGAACGCAAACATCCGGGGATCTATGTCGCCCCGGATGTCTCCGTTCTCTTTGGCGTCGGCGATATATTTTGTGTACACCGACGCCGACAGGCTCTCGATTTTTTCCGCAAGCACCTGCGCGTACTTTTTGCTGCTTCCAGCCGTGATTTCGTTGTACATGCGTATGTAATTGCCGTGCTCGCGGGACGTTTTCTGCACCGCACGGATTATTTTTTCCGTCCGGACGAGCGGCTTGTCGCTGCTCTTTATCTGCTCCAGAAGAACAGAATTAAGAACGTCAAGGCTCCGCTTAAGACAGGCGAGAAAAAACGATTCTTTATCGGCGTAGTATTTGTACAGCACGCCCACGCTTATCCCCGCCTTTTTTGCGATCACGTTGATGTTCGCGCGGTCTACTCCGTTCTCGGCGAATTCTGAAATTCCCGTTTCGAGTATCTCCGTTTTCTTTTCTTCCGAAAGCTTTTCAAACATTTTTATTTCTCCCGCACGTTTTTCTGTTTAGAATATTTCCGTACATATATCAGCCGCTGAAGGAACGCGTCCGCGGAGCCAAGCGCTCCGCTGCACGGAACGCACGCCGCGTACAGTTCTGCACGGCAGCTTTTGAGCAGAATAAGGCGCACCGCTTCGGCGTCGCCCTGTTCTTTTCCCGTACACAGCGCGCCGTTTCCCTGAAGCAGAACGGCGTTTCTGCCGCTCAGTTTCCGTACGATCTGCGCAGGCTTCATACTCCCGGTTTTGACGCACCGGACGTTCACGCCGGCTATCTGGGCAAAATCGTCGATCCGCGGCAGTATCGTCCTGCCCTTCGCGCCCACCGCCGCAATGTCCCTGTTAAACACGTGCATTATGCAGTCAACCCCGCCGAATTTCCGGTACACAGCCGCGTGAACGGCAGCTTCCTCAGGAAGGTCAGCAGGCAGAGACCGCAGATCGTATTCGCGCACCGCGCCGCCGGCCGACAGCCGGAACGTGTTCCCGGTTCTGCTGCTTTCGACGCTCTCCGTCTGACAGGAACCGGCAGACAGGGCGTTCCCGCAGTCTGCCTGTATCTTTCTGCGGCAGGCGTCCTCAAGGGCGGCGGACGCAGCGAACGCTGCTTCAAACGTCTTTCCCATGCACAGCGCGCCGTGGTGGATCATGAACACTGCGCTGCTGTTCGGATATGCGGCGACGGCGGCCGCTACGTTTTTCCGCAGTTTTTTCGTTGATGAAATACCGTAGGCCGCGCAGGGTACGCACGGACCGAGAACGCGTTCGTCCTCCTCCCCGTACCCCGACAGCGCCGCGCCGGTGAGTCCCGCTATCGTCGCCGCTTCCTGATGCGTGTGGATCACAAAGTCCACTTCGGGACGGAGACGGTATGCGTCCGCGTGCACGCCCTTTTCGCTCGACGGTTTTATGCAGCCGGTGTACGAACAGTCGGCGATATTAACAACTACAAGCTGGTCGGGCGTGAGCGTTTCATACGCGCGTCCGCTCGGCGTCACGACGAACTGCGTGTCCGAAATGCGCGCGCTGATGTTTCCCCACGTACGCGCGATAAGCCCCGTTTCCACCAGTTTGAGTCCCGCCCGGATAACGAGCGCCCTCGCTTCGCTTTCTTCATACGCCATAGATTACTGCGCCTCCAGCGGACCGCACTTAGACAGCACGCGGTCAAAGCGTGAAAGTACGTCGTCGATCATGTCTTCCGTATACGCTGCGCTTGTGTACAGGCGGCTTCCGGCAAGAGTCACAAGGCCTTCGGCCATGTACGCCGCACCGATATGCTCCATTTCGCGCTGGCGGATGCCCGTCTGTTTAAGAATGCCGGGAACCGTCCACAGTTTTGACCAGTCGATGCAGAAATGCATCGTGCCCGCGTTGTCCAGATGGCAGATAGACCCCTGGTTGAACGCCACGAACGGCAGATTGTATTTTGAGATGATGTTCTGAAGCCCCTTCGTGAGCCGGTCGCCCATGCGTCCCGCAACTTCGCACGCGTTCGTCCGCTCGATCTCGCAGAGCGTATAATATCCGGCGCAGCACGAGATCGGCGTTGCGGCCATTGTGCCGCCGCACATCGCCTTCGGTACTTTTTTGCCGGACGAATCGAGTCCCGCGCCGAGGTACGCCATACATTCCCTGTGGCCGCCCACGCCGCCCGCTCCCGGATAGCCTCCGGCGATGATCTTTCCAAAGATCGTCAGGTCGGGATCGACGCCGAAAAAGCCCTGTGCGCCGCCCGGTCCGATGCGGAATCCGGTCACGACTTCGTCCATAATGAGCAGCGCTCCGTATTTGCGCGCAAGACGCTCGGCGCCCTGCACGAATTCCTTGGAAACGGGCCGCGTGCCGCTCTCCGGTCCGACCGGTTCAATATAGATACCGGCCGTTCCGCCGTCGAACCGGTTCCACCACAGTTTCTTTTCAAGGTCGGCCAGATCGTTCGGGAAGAATTCGTCCGTATGCCGGAACACGAACGACGGAACGCCTTTTGACATCATGCCCTTCGTTCCGGGAACGCGCATACCGTACGCGAGCTGGTCTGACCAGCCGTGGTATGCGCCGCCCATTTTCAGGATATTCTTTTTACCGGTCTTCAGACGCGCTATGCGCGCCGCGCACATGCACGCTTCCGTGCCGGAACCGAGCATACGGAACATCTGAACGGACGGAACCATTTCGGATATTTTCTTTGCAAGCTTGTATTCGTATTCGTTGAACAGTCCCGTAGAGGGGCCGCACGTGTTGAGCAGGTCGATCACCTGGGAACGCACCGCCGGCATATTGCTGCCGATGATCGTAGGGCCGCCTGCCTGCAGCAGGTCGTAATACCAGTTGCCGTCGATATCGTACAGTTTCGCGCCTTCCGCCCTGTCGATAACGATCGGGAACGGGTAATTGAACGCGAGGTTGTGCTGAACGCCGCCGGGAATGATCGCTTTTGCAGTTTCGATCATCGCCTTTGATTTAGCGCATTTTTTATTAAAGTAGTTTTCAACATAATCGTCCAGATATTCTTTTTTGACAGAATACACAGGTTTTTTAATAAGCTCGTCGAGCTGTTTCGTTACAGCCTCTGCGTCAAGATACTGATCGATCGCATATCCGTTGTATGCCATAGTGTAACCTCCATATAATGTATACGTGAGTAGTCGCTCACGTCATAGAAAAGGCTATCACGGAAAGTTTCCTGCGTCAAGTTTTTTCCAGTCAGACGCGCGTTTTTTTTATTGCCGAATTTTACAATACGGGAAAGGCAGGCGGATAAAAAAAAACCGGCGGAACGAACGTCCGCCGGAGGTAACGGCAGTGCGTCATGTTCCGCCCGGACGTACGTCCGCAGAATAATTCCGCACTGCCGCTTACTGTTAACCGTATTAAATTTCTATGTCGCCTTCGTACGTAAGGTCGCTCTGCCCGGTCAGATACACGGTGTCTCCCGTATATTTTACGACGAGCGAACCGCCCCGCACTTTTACCGTGATGTTTTCGTTCATCGGGCAGAACCCGTTCAATACGGCCGCGATCGCTGCCGCGCACGCACCCGTGCCGCACGCCGGTGTTTCGCCGTTGCCGCGCTCCCACGTGCGCATTTTAAGCTCGTTCCTGCCCACGACGCGCACGAACTCCGTGTTCGTCCTGTTCGGGAACGCCTCGTTGTTTTCAAACAGCGGTCCCACGGTCGCAAGGTCCACCTTGTCCACGAATCCGCAGAACACGACGCAGTGCGGCGTGCCGACGGACAGGCACGTTACGTCGTATCCGGTGCCCCCGATGTTCAGCGGAACGTTCACGATTGCCTTTTCCGGCATACCGGGACCGCCCGGTACGACGACCGGCGCGAGCGTCGTCGGAATTGAATCCGCCGTAAACTGCGGGCAGCCCATGTCTACGGTCACGGACGACACTTTACCGTTAAGTTTGTAGAGCGTAAGCTTCTTTATGCCGCTCGCCGTGTCTATCGTTAATGTCGCCGTCGGCGCGCTTTCGTCGCTCTGTTCCTTTACGCCGTTAACATTATTGTCGTAGAGATACTTCGCGACCGCGCGGATCGCGTTTCCCGCCATGCGGCCTTCGCTTCCGTCAAGGTTGAAGAACTGCATGTACGCGTCTGCCTTATCGCTGTTTTTTATAAGAACGAGCGAGTCTGCTCCGATCCCCGCGTGGCGCTTGCACAGGCCCACCGCAAGCCCCGCCGGATTCGTCACAGTCTGGTGCTCGGCGTCGATGATGATAAAATCGTTGCCCGTGCTCTGCATTTTATAAAAGTGCAGCTTCTGCTTCGCGTCGCGCAGCTGGTTTATGTCGACAAGTTCGACGTTTTCGGCAGTGTAGTGGCTCATAAGGCAGTTCGCGAGCGCGTTCGCCGTGTCGATCGCGGTAAGGCACGGAATGTCGCGTTCCACAGCGTGGCGGCGCATCCGCACGCTGTCCGCGCGCGGGTCCCGTCCCTTCGCGCTCGTCGAGACAACGTAGTCGATCTTTCCCGTGTCCAGCAGCGTGAGCAGATTGTCCGCCGGGTTCTCGTGAATTTTATTAACGACGGTCACTTCCATGCCGAAGTCCCGGATCACGGTCGCCGTTCCTTCCGTCGCGTACAGCTTGAATCCCATGTCGTAGAACTTCCGCGCAAGGTCGGGTATCTCGAACTGGTCGGTTTTCCGTACCGTAAAGAGCACGCCGCCCGTTTTTTTCATGCGGTACCCCGCGCCGATAAGGCCCTTGAACAGCGCTTCTTCCATCGTGGACGCAAGACCGAGCACTTCCCCGGTCGATTTCATTTCAGGCCCAAGATGAGTGTCAACGTCCATGAGCTTTTCAAAGCTGAACACCGGTACTTTTACCGCGAAGTACGGCGGAATACGGTACAGCCCCGTGCCGTAGCCGAAGTCCTTCACTTTTTCGCCGAGCATGGCGCGCGTCGCAAGTTCAACCATAGGAACGCCCGTCACCTTGCTGATGTAGGGAACAGTGCGCGACGAACGCGGGTTCACTTCGATAATGTACAGGTCGTTGTTGTATATAAGGTACTGAATGTTCACAAGGCCTTTCGTGCCGAGGGCGAGCGCGAGCTCGCGCGACTGTTTCAGTATCTTCTGGCGCAGAATGTCGTTAAGGTTCCACGACGGATACACCGCGATAGAATCGCCGGAATGAATGCCGGTGCGCTCGATGTGTTCCATGATACCGGGAATGAGTATGTCCTTTCCGTCGCAGATCGCGTCCACTTCAAGTTCCGTACCCATCATATACTTGTCGACGAGCACCGGGTTTTCTATGCCCTGCGCGAGAATGATCTCCATGTATTCTTTCACGTCGTCGTCGTTGAACGCGATGATCATGTTCTGACCACCGAGCACGTACGACGGACGCAGCAGCACGGGGTACGTGAGCCTGTTTGCCGACGCGACAGCTTCTTCGGTAGAAAGCACCGTCTCGCCCTTCGGCTTGTTTATTCCCAGCTTGTCGCAGAGCGCTTCGAACCGTTCGCGGTCTTCCGCGATGTCGATCGAATCGGCGCTCGTGCCGAGTATCCTGATCCCCTGGCTGTCGAGGAATTTCGTAAGCTTTATGGCAGTCTGTCCGCCGAACGCGACGACGACGCCGAGCGGTTTTTCGGTATTGATCACGCTCATAACGTCTTCGGGCGTGAGCGGTTCAAAATAGAGCCGGTCGGACGTGTCGAAGTCCGTGGAAACGGTTTCGGGATTGTTGTTGATGGTGACGACGTCGTATCCGAGTTTTTTGAGCGACCAGACGCACTGGACGGACGCGTAGTCGAATTCGATCCCCTGTCCGATGCGGATCGGGCCGGAACCGAGAACGATGATCGTCCCCTTCCCGTTCTTCTTTCCCTTCCTGTCCTGAAGGAACGCGGCAGCTTCGTTTACTTTGTCGTATCCGCCGTAAAAATAGGGCGTTTCCGCGTTGAACTCGCCCGCGCAGGTGTCCACCATTTTATACGCCGCAGGAATGTGCGCGAGCTTTCCCTTTGCGGCGAGCGACGCGGCAAGTTTCGCTTCCTTCGTATTTCCCGTGCTGCCCGGTATCGTGACGCCGCTCAGGTCGGTGATCACTTTGTCGGGGAAGCCGTCTTTTTTTGCCTGGAGATAGAGTTCGGGCGTAAGTTCCGCCTTTCCCGCTTTTACAGCTTCAAGCTGCGATTCGCGGTCGACGATGTGCTGGATCTTCGCCAGGAACCACAGGTCTATCTTCGTTACGGCGTTCACTTCGTCTATCGTGTACAGACGGCGCTTGAGCGCTTCGAACACCGCGAACAGACGCTGGTCGGTACATTCGCCCACGCGTTCCTTAATGCGTTCGTCGCTTTCTCCGGCGAACGCTTTGAGCCGCAGCGAGTTTACGCCGACTTCCGCACCGCGCGCCGCTTTCATGAGCGCTTCCTCGAACGTGCGTCCGATGGACATAACTTCGCCTGTCGCCTTCATCTGCGTACCGAGCGTGCGTTTTGCGTACACGAACTTGTCGAACGGGAACTTGGGCATTTTGACCACGACGTAATCGAGCACGGGCTCGAAGCACGCCGCAGTTTTCTTGTAACAAAGTTCGGGATCTCGTCCAGATTGTATCCGATGGCGATGAGCGTCGCGACTTTTGCTATAGGATAGCCGGTCGCCTTCGACGCAAGCGCGGAAGAGCGCGACACACGGGGATTCACTTCTATGACCGCGTATTCAAAGCTGTCGGGCTTGAGCGCGAGCTGGACGTTGCAGCCGCCTTCCATTTTAAGCGAACTGATGATGTTGAGCGCGGCTGAGCGCAGCATCTGGTATTCTTTGTCGGCGAGCGTTACGGTCGGCGCGATAACGATCGAATCGCCCGTGTGGACGCCGACCGGGTCGAAGTTTTCCATGGAACAGACCGTGAGCACGTTTCCGCTGTGGTCGCGCATGACTTCAAATTCGATCTCTTTCCAGCCCGATATGCATTTTTCTACGAGTATCTGATGGATCGGCGAACGGTGCAGACCGTTCTGAGCGATCTCTTCAAGTTCGGCATGGTCTTTTGCAATGCCGCCGCCCGTACCGCCGAGCGTGAACGCAGGGCGGACGATCGCCGGGTAGCCGATCACGTTGTCGGCGAATTCAAGCGCCGACGGCAGGTCGGTGACGACCTTTGACGGAATACACGGCTCGCCGATGGCAAGCATGGTGTCCTTGAACATCTGGCGGTCTTCCGCCTTGTCGATCGTGTCAGGACGCGCGCCGAGCAGCTGCACGTGGTGGCTTTCCAGAAAGCCCGATTTTGCAAGCTCCATGCTGAGCGTAAGCCCCGTCTGGCCGCCGAGCGTTGAAAGGAGCGAATCAGGCTTTTCCTTTTCGATGATACGCTGGATCGTTTCGGGAATGAGCGGTTCAATATAGATCGCGTCGGCCATTGAATGGTCGGTCATGAGCGTGGCCGGATTTGAATTGACGAGCACGACGCTCAGACCCTGTTCTTTGAGCGCTTTGCACGCCTGCGTGCCGGCATAGTCGAATTCCGCAGCCTGGCCGATGACGATCGGACCGGAACCGATGACCATTACTTTATGGATAGAAGAATTTAAAGGCATTATTTAGAGCTCCCTGATTTTTTCACCGTTTTCGCTTTCGCGGACTGTACTGATTTCACAGCTGTACCGGCTTTTGCCGCCGTTTTCTTCGCGGACGTTTTCTTCGCAGGCGTTTTTCCTGCGGCGGTTTTCTTACCCGCAGGCTTCTTTGCAGCCGACTTTTCAGCGGCCGCTTTCCCTGCCCCGGATTTCGCCCGTGCGGCGGATGCAGGAGCCTTCGGCTCCTTCGCGTTTTTCGTGGTTTTGATCGTGGACTGGAAATACGTGATCGCGTCCACCGCCTTGTTCGGCGCTTTAAAGTTTTTAAAGTACCCGTGGTCGTTTATGAGGTTTATAAAGTCGTCGAACAGAAAGTTCAGGTCAAGCGGGCCGCCCGACGCTTCGGGATGGAACTGCACGCTGAACGCCGGAATGTCGGTATACGTGATCCCTTCGCACGTACCGTCGTTCGTATTCACGAAGCTCAGCACAGCGCCGCGCGGCAGGGTCTCGTTTTCTACCGCGTAGCCGTGATTCTGGCTGGAAATGTACACGCGCCCCGTCGAAAGCTGCTTTACCGGCTGGTTCGCGCCCCGGTGTCCGTATTTGAGTTTGGTCGTTTCCGCACCGCGGGCGATCGCCAGTATCTGATGGCCAAGACAGATGCCGAATATCGCCTTTCCCGATTTGCACAGTATCTTCAGATTTTTGATGATATCCACGTTTTCCGCAGGATCGCCCGGTCCGTTCGTGAGCATGATGCCGTCGGGATTCTGCGCGAGTATGTCCTGCGCGGTCGCCGTGCACGGCATGGTAACGACGTCTGCGCCGCGTTTGAGCAGTTCGCGCCTGATGTTCGCTTTTGCGCCGAAATCCCAGAGCACGATCTTCTTGCCCCTGCCGTTTTTCATGGCTTTTTCGGGGTCGTTGAGCTTTGTTCCGTCGGTCATGATCGGCACGGCGCGGTATTTTTCCGCTTCGGCGAAAACGACGTCTGCCGGCTCCTGAATTTTATCGGCGCTGCAGGTAACGGCTTTTACCGCGTCCACGATCCGGAACGCTTTTATCTCGCGCAGCAGCTTCGCCTTTTCCTTCGGGTCGCCGAGCGCCGCAAACTGTCTGCGCGCTTCCTCGGAATCGCCCGCGATGAGACGCGCGTTCATAACGCCCGCTTCCCGCAGCACTTTCGTAAGCTGCCGGGTATCTATGTCGTAAAGACCTATTATGTTGTTGGATTTTAGAAAGGAATCAATAGTGCCTTGGCACCGGAAATTGGAAGGAAATTCACACCAGGAACGAACGATATAACCGCGCATATGACTTTGAGCGCTCTCAAAATCATGGGGGATAACACCGTAGTTCCCGTTCAAAGGAAACGTCTGGGTCACTATCTGCCCGTAATAACTGGGATCGGTCAGGGTTTCAAGATACCCCGTCATTCCAGTCGTAAATACCGCCTCGCCGGTGATACACCCGGCGGCGCCAAAACTTTTCCCTTCAAAGACCAGTCCGTTGGCCAGGACAAGGCACGCTTTAGTATTCATACTAAAGCATTATTATACGTATTTTATCGTAGAATGAACACCCCCTTTTTCACGAATTCTGCATAAATATAAATCCGAATGCATAGATATGCATTTTTACTATACCATGCGGCGCCGGTGCGCCGCGTTCCGGCGGCCGTTCACAGCGTTCTGATGCTTGAAGGCGTGATCCTGCGCACGGTTTTGTAAAACGTGGAAAATGCGGAAACAGAACTGAACCCCAGCTCGTCGGCGGCTTCCTTTATCGTCGACCCCCGGCTTATCATCGAGGTGGCCCGGTCGGTTTTGTACAGGGCAATGTAGCGGTGCGGCGTAAATCCGGTATCCCGGCGGAAGCAGCGGATAAGGTGGTCTTCGTTCACATTGATACTGTCGGCTATGCCTTTTACCGTGAGCACGCTCACCGGGCTTTCCCGTATAAAGCGGATCGCCGACCGCGTAACGGGGCTGTGGTACTGGTGCACAGGCATGTACTGGCGCAGCAGGGAGACAAGCAGGTCAAAATACGCCGGCCCCAGGCGTATCTGTTCTTCCCTTGTACTGAACGCCTGCCCCGCGGAATCGAGCAGCGGTTTAACGCCCGGCACCGACGAAGCGTCGATTTCAATAAAATCGTCTATGAAGAGTTTTTCGTATGAAAGGAAATCAAAATAGATGTGATCCACAGGGTCGGCAGGGTCCTGCGTCACGCTGAAATCGGGATTTGCGGGAAAAAGATAGACGCAGCCGGGTTTGAGCCTGCGGACTTTCTGAAAATAGACAGTTCCGCTTATAACATAATGAATTCTGTTCGTAAGATAGAACTGGTAGCGCGTCCATGATTCAGGATTGTAAATGCGGCCGCAGATCTGCATGGAAAACGGATCATCCATACGGCAACAGTAGTCCAAAAGTCGATTTTTGTAAACATCCTGCATAATTTCAGGATTTACTATTCCCGCCATTGTCAGCATTCTTTCTACCAATGTATTGCATTCGGGGGTTAATGGTATGACACCGTTTACGTTCGGTATGAACTATTACAAGCGTAATGTACCGCTTGCCGTCCTTGCTCAGATAATGAGTTTTACGGCGACAATTGCAGACCTGCTGCTTCCGCTGCTGCTGGAAATGTTCATAGACTACGTTATCTGCGAAAATAAAGCGGACGGTTCAAGTCTTTTCTCGTTTATTCTTTCCGACAGCCGGTATCCCGTGCACTCCGCCGCGCTGTTCCGGCATCTTGCACTGTTTTACGGCGGCCTGCTCCTTATCAGGATCGTGCTGATCTATGCAAAAAACGTTCTGAACCAGTTTCTCGGGCTTCGGCTTGAAACCGACCTGCGCTGCGCAACGTACCGCAAACTCATGCAGCTGGATTCCCAGACTATCAGCGGCTTTAACACCGGGGAACTGCTCCAGACGATCAACTCGGACACGATCATGTACAAGGAACTGTTCTGCCACATGATCCCGGGGATCATCGACGGCATCTTTGCCCTGTGCGTCAGCGCTGTCGTGCTGGCGAAAATAAACGTGTGGCTGCTCGTGCTCCCCGTACTGCTTTCGCCGGTGTTCGTATACGAACTCACGAAGTTCAAGAAAACGGCGCGGGAAAACTACAAAACGATCCGCGCGAACGACAGCAGCATGAACCTGACCGTTCAGGAAAACATTGAAGCGGTCAGGCTCGTGCGCGCGTTCACGAACGAAGCCGTGGAAGAGCGGAAATTCGACAAAGCGAACATGAGCCTTAAAAACGCCCATCTCGCTCAGATACAGCTTTCGGCAAAATTCGAAGCCGTGTTCAGCATCATTAAACAGGCAGCGTACATCGGCACGATCGCGGTGAGCACGCTGCTCGTATTCAGGGGATACTTTAAAGTCGGCTACCTTGTCGCGTGCGCGAACTACGTCATGAAGATCATGAATTACGTGACGCAGCTGAACAGTATGTTCTTCATGATGCAGCAGCAGATGGTTTCGGGCGCGAAAATGATGCATTTCATGAACTGCGAGCCGAAAGTGGCGGACAGGGAAATACCGGCTGACGCGAATGATAAAAACAAACCGCATTTTGAATTCGTGAACGCGTCGCTCACGATCGGAGACAAGCCCATTCTGAGCAGTATTGATCTTGACATCCCGTACGGGAAAAAGATCGGTATCACGGGAAGCACAGGCAGCGGCAAAAGCATGCTGCTTGAATCGCTCGTGCGGAATTATGAACTTACCGGCGGAAAAATTCTGCTGAACGGAACGGACATACGCAGCGTGCCGCTCAAGGAACTGCGGGATATGTTCTCGTATGTGTTTCAGGAAGCCTTTCTCTTCTCGAACACGATCTCGTCGAACATCCGGTACGCGGAAGACACTGGACAGCCGGGTGGCATTTTTACCCCGGGGTCCGGGCGCGAGGACGGCGCGGCGCAGCAGGACATGATCGAGCGCGAACAGATCGTCAGCGCGGCAAAACACGCGCAGGCCCACGGCTTTATCTCGCACCTGCCCGACGGATACGACACTGTCGTCGGAGAGCGGGAATCGGTCTTCCGGCGGACAGAAGCAGCCGGGAATCGGTCTTCCGGCGGACAGAAGCAGC
>Ga0183099_1001663_pt1 | contig 12465 bp, 14 predicted proteins | sample Biomet1_FD_127788 | JGI IMG/M metagenome (GOLD analysis project Ga0183099, IMG submission 127788) | Microbial communities from bioreactor (seeded with anoxic lake sediment) at LBNL, California, USA - Biofuel metagenome 1 | ecosystem: Engineered > Bioreactor > Anaerobic > Unclassified ... | reverse complement strand
GCTGAATGCAGCCCTGGACGGAGCATCAGAAGCAGGAGCCGAAGTCGAGTCTATCGACGTTGCGAAGCTAAAAATTAAATATTGTACTGCATGTGATTCCTGCCATGAGACAGGGGTATGCACAATAAAAGACGACTATGAAGTTGTACTGAAAAAGTTCCTGACTGCCGACGGCATAGTTTTGAGTAGCCTCAACTAGATAACGAATGTAACAGCCCAGCTTAAGACAATGTTCGATAGAAGCCCACTTGTTATTCACGAACAGCTCTTTAACGGAAAATATGGCATCTCATTGACAACTGCAGGCAGCAATGAGCTCGACTTTGTCCTTGGAATTATGGATAATTTTATAGTACAATGCGGAGGCAAGACCATCGGAGGTGTGGGCTGTTCAGTGGCGAGGGGGCCTGAGGCAACGGAGGCAGCTATTGTAAAATCGCGTGAAATGGGCAAAGATCTTGTTGAGGCGATAAAAGAAAAGAGACAATACCCTGAACAGGAAGCCAGACACGCAGCCTGGAGAGAACGATTTAAGTACGTCATCCTTGCCAACAAAGAACATTGGACGCATAACTGTGACTACTGGATGGAAAAAGGTTGGTTGAAAGAATAATAATTTTCCAGAGAGATTATTAGTTTACTGGTGAGTTCATTATGTTAAGCCTTGAAGAACTGGGGAAAAAGCTTACAGAAGCCGGCAGGTTGAAATTGCGTCCTTTATGTGTTTACGGTACGGATGAAATCCCTGAAGGAGCAGTTCCGTCATACATGGTAGACCGCTGTATAGCAAAGGCGACTTATATTTCCGCTTTCTTTGAAGAGACGCCTCCGCTATATATTGAAGCAAGGTCACGAACAATGCTGCACTGGCGGACTGGTCTGGGATGGGGCTTTCGGAACCGCATCCCAAACTGAAATACTTCGTGACTGTAGGCACGCCAGATTTCCATGGAGGTGCTGCTGAGCATCTAAAGGCAACTCCTGAGCTATTCGATGAACAGAGAGAACGAGCAGGAAAAATTACCCCACACGGCAAATACACAGTCATTGCTCCGTGTACTCAAGACTTTGCACCTGAAACTGTCAGATCTTTTATTGTCTTTGCAGGTAGCGAGCAGATAAGGAATCTCTGTGGGCTGGCACAGTTCAGTAACTCTGATCCCTTTTTTAAAACCGTGATACCCGGAGGACCTATATGTGCTATGATGATCGCTTTTCCTTCGGGCATGGCAGAAAATGCGCCGAAAGACTCGGCTTATGTCGGGCCTGTTGATCCTACAGGAAACCCCTGGCTGCCTCCCGAATTGATGATAATGGGCATTCCTTTGAGGCTGACGCAACAGATGGGAGCTGACCTAGAAGAGTCCTTTATCTGTAAGCGGAGCAAAATCGCATACCCTGAAAATCGTATAGCTATAAACAAGCCAAAAAATAAAAATGCATGAAAATAGAATAAAGTCAGAGCCTGGTATATAGAGGGAAAATTTATTTAAGCCCAGATGTGTAACTTTCAAAAAACTCCGCATTTATTCTAACAAACATTAAGATATTCGAATTTCTTCTCCCATATTTTATATATGATCCATTTTTGGTGATCTTTTGTCTTCAAAAATCAGTCGTGAAATTTTCATCCGGTCTATTGCGGACCTTTTAAGGAAAGCGGAAATCGAACTTCCTGACGATGTAGTGAATGCACTCAGGAAAGCTGAAACTGCAGAAGAAAATCAGGTTGCAAAATCTCAGCTTCAGGCAATCCTGAAGAACCTTGAAATTGCAAAAAAACACGGAGTTCCCATGTGCCAGGATACTGGCATTATGATCTTTTTTGCGGAAATCGGAACTGAGTTTCATCCCGACTTTGACTTGGAGGTAGCAATCAGGGAAGCTGTAATCGTTGCAACAGCCGAAATTCCTCTCCGCCCGAACGCCGTCGATCCTTTGACCCGAAAGAACAGCGGAAACAATACGGGGACTGGAATTCCGGATATTCACTGGAAGCTCGTTCCCGGAAACCAATTAAAGCTCACCGCTGCTCCGAAAGGCGCAGGTTCGGAAAATATGAGTTCGCTGCGTATGTTTAACCCGACAGAAACCGGAAACATCAAAAACTTCGTGCTCGAAACCGTAGTAAATGCTGGAGGAATGCCCTGCCCTCCCCTGACCATAGGAGTCGGGATTGGAGGTTCTTTTGATGCGGCAGCCAGGCTTGCAAAAGAAGCTATGCTTGAGCCCCTTGATGCCCCAATGGAAGAATTGGAAAGAGAAATCTTTGAGGCTGTAAACTCTCTCGGGATAGGCTGTATGGGGCTTGGCGGCAGCACAACTGCCCTTGCAGTGCACGTAAAAACCGCTCACTGCCACACGGCTTCCCTTCCGGTTGCAGTAAATATCCAGTGCTGGGCGAACAGGCATGCTTCGGTTGTGTTCAGGAGGGAAGAATAATGGAATATCACCTGCAAACTCCGCTGAAAATAGAAGATATCGAGAAACTCAATGCCGGAGATATCGTATATATATCAGGAGAAATTCTGACGGCCAGGGATGAAGCCCATGCAAGGATTCTCGAAGTGGAAGAAAAGACAGAAGAACTTCCTTTCTCCCTTGAAGGGGCAGTGATCTATCACTGTGGCCCACTTATGAAGCAAACCGAAAGCGGCTGGAAAGTAATTTCGGCAGGCCCTACAACCAGCGGCAGGATGTCAAAAATGACGCCTTCTCTCCTGAAAGCTCACGGAGTTCGGGTAATCATCGGAAAAGGCGGAATGAAAGGCGTAGCCGATGCCTTGAAGAACAGATGCGTTTATCTGGCTTACACAGGCGGATGTGCAGCCCTTGCCGCAGAGCTAATCAAGGAAGTAAAAGCCGTCCACTGGCTTGATCTTGGAATGCCTGAAGCGGTCTGGGTGCTCAGAGTGGAAGAGTTCGGGCCGCTTATTGTAGGGATCGACACAAAAGGAAAGGATATTTTTGCAGAAGTAAGGGAAAAAGCTCAAAAGCAACTTGAAAGGCAGGAATAAAGCCAGTACTTCTCTGTTAGCTGGCAGAGGAGATTCTGGCAGCAGAGACTATCGTTCGGATCTTTTTCTCAATACTTGAATAGTCTGCAGGATTCGCAGCTTCAGGAAAAAAGGTTTTGCAGAATTCAGTTACAAGTATTAAGTGCTGGCTCTAATTGTAGTCTTCCTCAAGCTGCCTGAAAGCTTTTACGAGAGACTCCATTTTTCGGACAATAATTCTCCCGAGCAAGGAAAGCTCATATATCCTAGCCTCCTGAATCACGAGCCCGTTTTCTTTTAGCTTTTTAAGCTGGGGCAGGATCGCGACTGAGTTCGTATCAAGCTCATTATTGATCTCTTCAATGGTCCGGGGCTTCTCTTTGAGAAGAAGAAGCAGCTCGGTCCTTTTTTCGGAAGACAGAAGAACTGTGATAAGGGAAGATCTCATCACCCCCTACTGCAAAAACTGTAGATATATACCTTTTCATTCTCAAGATTATAATTCCATGACAAATTAGCTCAAGAGCTTTGATTGGCAGAAAGGTCCTGTTTTTTAAACAGAATTGTTATGAAAATAGATAAACAGGTTTTTACCCTCAATAAAATGAATGAAAAAGAGAAAAAAGCACTTTCATCCTGAGATATGCTCAGAAATAATTCTTCCAGCTTTAAATAACATTTTAAATTTTTTTAAATTATCTGCTTTTTTACCGCTCGGTTTGCGGAGGAACCAGGATCTCAGGCGGCAGAAATATTGAGGCGATTATACCGGATACCGCAAAAATCACCAGCACCCAGAGGGAAGCTTTTATCCCGTGAATGCGGGCGATTTCGTTAATTTTCAAGATCTCCTGTGAAAGGTCAGGAGGGGCATCTTTCAGGATAGCCGTCAGTTCTTCATCGCTCAAAAAGCGGGCATCATCCTCTACTGCTGATATCACGGAGGGCTTGAGCTCCTCTGGAATAACAGTGCTGTCATCGATGAGGGTAGTGGCTCCTCCTACCAGGCCCACAATGACTATGGAACCCATCAGGGCAGTCCCGATAGCCATGCCCAAATTCTGAGAAGTGCTCATAAGGGCAGCTGTCTCGCTCGTCCTTTCAGGAACCACTTGGTAGAGGACGAGATTCATTATCTGGGATGCTATAACTCCTACGCCTATACCTATTAAGGCAAAACCGGTCAGCAGGGCAAGCCCTCTGACCTCCACATTGATGGTTGCAATAACCAGTAAAAGCCCTACAATAAGTACGAGTAGCCCAACCTGGATAATGCGCTTTGGGGCTATGTGGGCAGATAGTCGAGATGCTGTAAGTGAAGCAATTAAAAGTGGTATGGAAAGAGGAAGGTAAAGAAAGCCTGTCTGCATCGCGTTGAGACCCAGGGCGATCTGGAGGAAAAGAGCCATGCTGAACAAGAAACCTCCGATAAGAATGGTCTGAACCATCTGGACAAAAATGCCTGAAGTAACCCTGCGGTCCCTGAGCACATCGAGCCTTACGAGTGGCATCCTCCCCAGAGTAATGACGTGACGTTCCCAGAGGGCAAAGCACAGAAGGATAATGCCTCCTGCTGCAATAAATACCGGGGTAGGGGAAAGCCCGAATGGAGAAATTTCAATCCCTCCTATGGAAAAGGGTTGACGTGCCTTCCACCAGCCGTAGGTTCCTGCCATTAATATACCAAAAACAATAAGCCCCATCCCAAGTGCAGAAATTATCGAGCCAACTATATCCATCTTGGGTTTCTCTTTAGTCTCAAGGGGCGCGTCTAGAATATACCGGCTTAAGAACAGGAGAATGAGTACGATCGCCACCTCCCCGCCAAAGGCAAGCCTCCAGGTGTACTCAGTCGTTAGCCAGCCTCCTATAATGGGCCCGAGGGCAATTGCGCTTGCAACAGTTCCCCCTAATATGCCATAAGCAAGGGCACGGTCCTTTCCGCTGTAGTTTGAGGTCACGAGCGTCTGGATAGCAGGCATGACAAGGGTAGCTCCTAGCCCTTCAAGGATTGACCAGCCTATAAACAGCACAGCCATTGTCGGGCTGATTGCAGTCAGGAAAGAACCGGTACCGTAGATGATCAGTCCTGCCCTGAATGCCCTTTTTCGGCCAATAATATCTCCAAGCTTTCCCCCGGTGATCATAAGTGATGCCATTACAAGAGAATAGAGTGTAATGGCAGCCTGGACAGTGGCAACGTTAGTGTCAAAATCTTCGATAAGCGTAGAAATCGAAACATTCATTATCGTCGTATCAATAACGAGCACAAACATTGCAAGCACGAGTGCAGCAAGTACAATCTTTCTCTCGATGTCACCGCCTCCCAGAAGTGGATATAAGGCGCAATACCTGCAGGAAGAAGCTCACCCCATTTTGTTTACGGCCAGGTGACCCAGGAATTAAAGCAGGAGGGCATGAACCTTTTTTGATTACCTTAAGAATCGTAATCTATGCCACCTGCATCTTCGCTTCTTAATCGGTCCCGAATGCCTCAAGCGTTGAGACGCAACCGTTGCGCCGGTTGATCACGCCGTTGCTCGGGTTTTTCGGTCAAGCCTTTTTAAAAAGGGTTGTGATCACGCCGGATAGGGTTTGGGGATAAGATCCTCAAACTCAAACTTTTCTCGGTTTTTCGCTCAAGCCTTTTTTGAAAAGGCTTTCGTTGCGCGCTTGACCAAGCGGTTTTTCGCTCACCTGCACCTTCACTCCTTAATCTGCCCCGAATGCCCCTCTCACACCAGGCAGCATTATATAGATGAGGATAAGGACGTTAACAATTACTGAAAAGTTTACATCATACCATGAACCTCCTGTAACTAGTAACACAAAATCAATGCATAGATTGAATATCGTAATAACAGCCAGAAACATCCAGGCTTGATGGTCCACCTGCCAGAGCATCTGAGCCAACCACACCCATATGTAGGCGAGCAGGCCGTACAATAGTGCATACCATAGACTGAAAATACGGCCCTCAATTACCCCTAAAAAGGGCAAAAAACCGAGAAACCGAAGCATTACAATAGCGTTTAAAAACGCCAGAACTACAGCTACAAAGGTTAGAATAGTAACACCAATAGGTCTTTCCATACCCAAATATCCTCCTTGTCCTGTGATAATCCGGCTTCAGGTTCGCATTTTTATTCCCCAGATAAGTGACCCGATTCCCCCGAGAATAAGGAAAAAGCCGAATATCCATGGCAAAAACATGGCTCCTACCAGAGAATTGGTTAGAAGAAGCAGACCTAGAATTATGGTAAGGATACCGATGATTCCTATTCCCCATCCTCCTCCTTTAAGAGCCAGGGCAATTTTTACGATCCCGTTGATAATAGCCCACACCCCTATGAAAATAACGAATAATGAAAGAACTACTAAAGGACTGTAGATTGGGTACGTCAGTATAACGATTCCTGCAATAATGCTCAGGATACCCGAAAGTAGTTTCCATACCCTATTTCCCGAGAATATCAGCGCCCCTATAACAGAAAGAATTCCTTCTGCTAGCCAGAAAATACCAAGAATCTGTATAAGAAAGATAGTGGTTGCTGCAGGCCTGTATAAGAGGAATAAGCCTAAAAGGATGGCAATGATCCCTTCCAGAAGGACAACCCACCAGGGCACCTGCAGTATTTCATATCCGATAGTGTTATCATAATTAGTTGACTGTTCTGTAACATCAACTGGTTGTTCCATATCGTCCATCTCCCCAAATATTTAGTTCTTTAACCCATCTCCCTGCGGCTGGAATATAGACCTGAGCACCGCTAAAGGAATATCATTTGTCCCTATACGGATTTCATGTTTCTAGATGATTTATTTACACTAGAAATAGCCAGAGTCAAAGAGAATATAGCCTTCCCCCTCCACAAAGAAGAGTAATCTCTTTTTTCCGGGTCAATTCATCGATGGAACTTGCTATAATCTACACAATCTACCCTCAATAAACCCCACAAAACTTTGCTGTTAAAGAGTATTAACTGAATGCATCTTTTCCATCACGAAATTACCGGCGTGACGCAGGCTAAAATAAACTGTTTATTTACCACTCAACATCATAAAGATAGGATATTATTAAGATCTCAATTTCAATATTAATCCTTCTTCAAACTTGACCAAAGACGAAGCAGTGGTATAGTTAATTATATATTAATCATTATATATAAGTTAACTTATTGTTCATTCTCAAAAAACGTTTTAGTTAAAAATAAATGCCGATACCGATACACAAAGAAGCAGATAAAAGAGAAAACAGGTAAACAAGGAAGCAGGTAAACAAGGAAACAGGTAAATAAGGAAACTGTTTAAATAGAATCTTATATTCCAGAGGATCATTGATGAATCCGACAAGTCAACGGGATATTCCCCTTTATATCTACCATGCCGGGCAATGTGACCCGAAAAAGTGTACTGGAAGGAAATTGGCTCGCTTTGACCTTGCCCGTCTTTACGACAGGATATCAAGGCTGCCCAGATCAGCGATCCTTCTGGACCCTACTGCAGAAAAAGCTCTCTCTCCTGCCGATGACTTTGGAAAAGGAATTATCGTACTCGATTGTTCCTGGGAAGAAGTGGAAAGGGTTTTTCCCGAACTTTCAAAGCTGAACCTTGAGCATAGGGCTCTCCCCTATCTGCTTGCAGGCAATCCTGTGAATTTTGGAAGACCTTGCAGACTCAATTCAGCCGAAGCCTTTGCAGCAGCTCTTTACATTATAGGACATAAAGAACAGGCTGAAAAAGTTCTTTCCAAGTTTAACTGGGGGCACAGTTTTCTCGAACTCAATAAGGAGCCGCTTGAAGAATATGCAACCGCAAAGAACAGTACTGAGATTGTGGAAATTCAGAGCTATTATATCTGATTACATCTGAAAGCTATCAAGCCCTGACTCACTGGAGACAGGAGATCCGTATCAAAGACCTGAAACAAAGAAAAGGGTGTTTGCGTAATGAGAGCACCAGTGAAAACAGAGGCCAGAAAACAGATAGGAGTTATAGGCGCAGGGGCTTGCGGCAGTGATGTCAGGGCCCTTGCAGAAATGGTGGGAAGAGAGGTAGCAAAAAGAGGGGCGGTTCTGCTCTGCGGAGGTCTGGGCGGAGTCATGGAGGCCGCAGCATACGGAGCAAAACAGGAAGGAGGAATAACCCTGGGAATTTTGCCCGGAGCCCTGAGAGAGGAAGCAAATCTCTGGATAGATATCGCAGTCGTCAGCGGGATGGGGCACGCCAGAAATGCTCTTATAGCACAGTCCTCGGATGCATTGATTGCAGTTAATGGAGAATACGGAACGCTTTCGGAGATAGCCCTCGGCCTAAAGATGGGAAAAACTGTAGTTGTACTCGAACCAGGCTGGAAAATCGAAGGCGTGCACAGGGCAAAAAGTCCTGAAGAAGCCGTAGAACTTGCTTTTAGGCTGATTGAAGGTGATGAAAACCCTTAGAAAATCAGCCGGAGAAGAATTTGAAGAGACTAAGAGATTGAGAGGAATGAATTGGAAAAAGATCCAAGAGAAGCTCTGGTGAATAAATAATTTTCGCTCAAGCCTTTTTTTAAAAGGCTTGGGATAAAGAGCTCTGAACCTAATTTTAGTTACGGATGACAGCGTATTTGGGGATTCGATCCAAAAATTTATATTGCAAAAGGAAACTTCAAGAATTAGGAGGCAGGCTTTGTCTCAGACTGGCAGGAGTTTTGGGGTACGCCAGTGTTCCTCCATAGAATATGATAAAATTATACCGGAGTTTTAAATGCACCTTATTGTAACGGAAAAAAATATAGCAGCAAGGAGGATAGCTGCGATTCTGGCTCCAAAAAACCCTAAGAAGGATAGAGTCAGCGGAGTGGACGTATACCGGTATGAGATTGTGTCCGATGGGAAGAGTCAGGAGACGGTGGTTGTAGGGCTGTCGGGCCATATAGTAGGGATTGATTTCCCTAAGGAGTACAATAATTGGCAGAAAGTGGAAGCTAAAGCCCTTGTCGACGCCGATATCATAACAACTCCTATCAACCGGAAGATCGTAACTGCCCTTAGAAGCCTGGGAAAAGAGGCAAGCAGGGTCACGATTGGTACGGACTACGATCGGGAAGGAGAACTGATAGGTGTCGAGGCCCTTAATATTATAAAACAGGTAAATCCGGAGGCTCCTTTTGACCGGGTCCGCTACAGTGCAATAACCCCAAAAGCAATAGAAGCCGCTTTTTCAAATCCAACTGATGTCGATTTTAATCTCGCGGACGCAGGCCATTCCAGGCAGGTCATTGACCTGGTATGGGGTGCAGCTCTTACCCGTTACATTTCTCTTGCCGCAGGTAGGCTTGGAAAGATGTTCCTTTCCGTAGGCAGGGTACAGTCGCCAACCCTTTCTCTTATTGTTGACAGGGAAAAAGAAAGGAATGTTTTCGTTTCGACTCCTTACTGGGAGATTCACGCCGAACTTCAAAATGCAGAAGGAGAAACTTTTTCAGCTCAGCACTCAACTCGCCGTTTTCTGGACAAAGAAGAAGCAGCAACAGCCTTCGAGAAATTGGGGAAACAGGCCGAATTAAAGGAAATCGAAAAAGGAAAAAAGACCGACCAGCCTCCAACTCCGTTCAGTACAACAGGTTTTATAAGCGCAGCAAATTCAATCGGGCTCAGTCCCGCAAACGCAATGCGCATAGCTGAATCTCTCTATACTAACGGTTACATTTCATATCCAAGAACTGACAATACGGTTTATCCCGATACCCTTGACCTGAGGGCACAGATTGAGATTTTCAAAGAAGGTCCCTTTAAAGAATACGCAAATGCCCTGCTTGAGAAAGCCGAACTCATTCCTACGCGAGGAAAAAAGGAAACCACCGACCACCCGCCTATTTATCCTGCCTCCCTTGCAAAAAAGGATGACTTAAAAGAGGAAGAATGGAAAGTTTATGAACTTGTAGTCAGGCGTTTTTTTGCTACTTTTGCCGGGCCAAGCGAATGGGAAACCATGCGTTTGAGACTTGACATCAATGGAGAAGAATTCAGGACAAACGGAGCAAGGCTTGTAGAACCGGGTTGGAGATGGTACTATCCTTACAATGCGCCTGAAGACAGGCTGTTCCCCGAACTTCATGAAGGCGATTCCCTGAAAGTGATTAAGAAAGAGATGCTGGATAAGGAAACCCAGCCTCCGGGCCGTTATGGGCAAGGCAGACTTATCAATATTATGGAAGAACTCGGGCTCGGGACAAAAGCAACAAGGCACGAGATAATCAGCAAGCTTTATTCCAGGGCTTACATCCACGGAAACCCAGTACAACCTACGAATACCTCTTTTGCAGTAATGGATACCCTTGAAAATTATTCCCCGACTATCACAAAGCCGGACATGACAAAGCTTCTCGAAGAAAATATGGACCGGATTGCAGAGGGCAAGATCAAAGAGATTGTCGTTCTGGAAGAATCGCGGGATATTCTGAAACAGGTATTCTCGGAACTCGATAAAAACCGGGACAAAATCGTAGAATCCCTTCAGGCAGGCCTCAGGGAAGACAAAATAATAGGCACTTGCCCAGAATGCGGAAACGAACTTATGATCCGGCGTTCGAAAAGAGGAAGCCGTTTCATAGGCTGCAATAATTATCCTAACTGTACTTTCTCCCTCCCTCTGCCAAGAAGCGGACAGATCATAGTTACTGACAAGTCCTGTGAGGCACATGGGCTGCACCACATCCGCATAATCAATTCGGGAAAACGACCCTGGGATCTTGGCTGCCCTCAGTGCAATTTCATAGAGTGGCAGAAAACCCAGCAGGAAGAGCAGGCTCAACAGCCTAAGAAGGAAAGACCCAAATCAATTAAGGATCTCGAAGGCGTAGGAAAAGCCACAGCAGGAAAGCTGGAAGAAGCCGGAATTACAAGCGTAGAAGCCCTGGCAGAAGCCGACCCTATAGAGCTTGCAAAAACAATAAAAATGAGCGTAAAGAAGATTAAAAACTGGCAGGTTTCATGCAACGGCACAGTCGAAACTGCTAGAAACGATAAAGCAGGAGGATTACCGAGCTAATTAAGGTAATAGTAAAGATATTTACTTATTTCTGAAAAATTAGAAAGCTAAAAAGATTTAATAAGAAAACCGAAAAAATTGCAGCCTGTATCTCACATATTTGCGGTTTACCTTTTCCGTCTTAACCGCATAGGAAAAGGCTATCTACAATATCAGATTCGTAAGTGAACTATCTTCATTCTTCCTTTCTCATCCGTATAATCCATGAATTACCTGATTGACGTACTTAGTGAAGGATCCGTGGAATATTTTTGAACATGGAAAACTGATCTACAACTCTAATGCGATTATCCCATTTTGTCATTTCGTTCGCATCTTCTAATGCCCATTTACAGGTAATGTCAAGGGATGTTCCGAACTCATGCATTACCTTGCTTTTTTCCTGAGCGTTTAGCTCATTCCACCAAGTTTTGATATCAATCCATTCTGTACCGTTGGGTTTGGTAGATGTTGTCAGAGTACCGAGAGTTTTGTCTTTAAGATTCTGTGGAATTATCTGCCATGCGCTCTTAAATGACTTGAAACGCTCTGCTAACATTGCATCTCGTTTCTCAGGTTCATTATCCGCTCCATCCTGCTCCGTAGCCTCCTCCATCAGCATCACTACTCGATTTTGATTCGATATCAAACACAATTTCGCAACCTGAAAAATGATCTGCCAGTAAAAGGAAGGGCTGGCGCACCTTTTCTTCATCAAAGTAACGTAGGAGTCCGCAGGCGATAATAAACACGCCATTCTAAGTGTTAATGTCTATACACCAGCTTGGATCGAGAAACGACTTTGCAATGCATTTTGCCCGGTCTGTTTCCGGGATTAGTTGTTTTCTGATTTCAATAACTCCTGGTGAGTCAAGGTCATACCAGCGAATTGTGCCTATCAATGTGGTAAAATTCCGTCTCAAACCCAGCCCCAAGATTAACCACCGATGCGTAAGGATGCTCGTGATGTACGCCTTTACTTTGTTGTCGAATTGCACTGCTCGTGCCGCAGAGGCAAATAATAAATAGTCAGTAATTGCCTTTTCAGTTGAAAAATCGTAATCCAAGCTTTCAACAAGGTCAAGTGCTTTAACATCATTGAATAATGGACCATACTCTTTGCTCACCTTCGCTCGACGATATAAGATCAACAAGGAAGTTTGCGGTGTGCCACTTAAGTCAACTTTTTTTTTGCTCTGTTGCAAAGCTATCACTCATCCATTTTAACGTCCTGACGTGAATATCATCCTTTATTCTTCAAGACTGTAGTAATTATAAATCAATTTTTTATCGTGTATCTAAATAACTAAAGTTGAACATTTTTCGAATATAACTATTTTGAAATGATCAGAATCGTAGCTATAGGCGGCATAAACCATTTAGAGGCTGTCTTAAAATTCAAATCATTCATACAATTGGATAATGGGCAACGTTAACTTTAAATTCAAACCGTAAA
>Ga0183099_1001662_pt1 | contig 12466 bp, 7 predicted proteins | sample Biomet1_FD_127788 | JGI IMG/M metagenome (GOLD analysis project Ga0183099, IMG submission 127788) | Microbial communities from bioreactor (seeded with anoxic lake sediment) at LBNL, California, USA - Biofuel metagenome 1 | ecosystem: Engineered > Bioreactor > Anaerobic > Unclassified ... | reverse complement strand
TAAAGTAACAGTTTCTAAGGATAACACTATCGTGGTAAACGGTGCAGGTGCAAAAGAAAATATTGAAGCTCGTATTAATCAGATCAAGGCTCAGATCAAGACTACTACATCTGATTACGATAAAGAAAAACTTCAGGAACGTTTGGCTAAATTGTCTGGTGGTGTTGCTGTACTTTATGTAGGTGCTGCTTCTGAAGTTGAGATGAAAGAAAAGAAAGACCGCGTAGACGATGCACTTTGTGCAACTCGTGCTGCAATTGAAGAAGGAATTGTTCCTGGTGGTGGTGTTGCATATATCCGTGCAATTGATGTACTGGAAGGAATGAAGGGTGACAATGCTGATGAAACAACCGGTATTGAAATAATTAAACGTGCAATTGAAGAACCTCTTCGCCAGATTGTAGTTAACGCTGGAAAAGAAGGAGCTGTTGTTGTTCAAAAGGTTCGTGAAGGAAAAGGTGACTTTGGTTACAATGCTCACACTGATGTTTATGAAAACATGTATGCTGCCGGAGTTGTTGATCCAGCTAAGGTTACTCGTGTAGCTCTTGAAAATGCTGCCTCTATTGCAGGAATGTTCTTAACTACAGAATGTGTTATTGTAGAAAAGAAAGAAGATAAACCAGAAATGCCAATGGGCGCTCCAGGAATGGGCGGTATGGGTGGAATGATGTAATTCTTTCCTTTTAATTATAAAATAGAAAAGGCTGCCCGTAATGAGTAGCCTTTTCTATTTTAATAGGTTTAAGTTTAGTCTTCGTCTTTCCTGGAATATTTCATTTAAAAAAAGTAGGCAACTCATAAGAGCTGCCTACACAATATAACTTTTTATTTTGTACTTGCTTTAAATACCTGATTCAAATTATCTCCTGTGATTTTAATCAGATAAAGACCTTTCGGAAGATCGCCTAAATCTATAGTCTCTTCTTGTTTGCTTGTTATCTCACTGATTTTTTTGCTTTGAAGCTTTTGCCCGTTTACATTAAAGACATTGATTTGTACGTTTGTATCTCCTTGTGTGAATAAGAAATTAAGCAATTGTTGATTGCCTGGGGTAGAATACATCAATATGGCTTGTGGCAGTAAAGGCATGTCTTCAATCGATGAAGATAATTTAATTACCTCAAGAATTCCATTGAAGGCATCAATCTTACCGTATCCCCAGGTGTTATTCCCATTGGGAAGCACAGTTCCTGTATATTCATCGTTGATTGATGTCTTTTGGAGTATACTTTTTACTTCATCTGGTGTAAGGTCCGGATTAGCCTGCAACCACGTTGCCAAAACCCCTGTTACGTAAGGTGTAGCCATTGAAGTTCCAGCCATTACACCATAATAATAAGTTTTGTTGTCTATAGTTGTTGCTTTCACTCTTAATGATGGTTCTGTAGCATCATAGCTGGATACAGAAGATGCAATAAGACTTCCCGGTGCCGTTATTTCAGGCTTCATGCGCCCATCAAGTGTGGGGCCTTTACTCGAAAAAGTAGCAAGGTCTTTTAATGTTTGATTCGTTAAATTATAGGTGTCACTGTTCAGATCGGTATATGAAGTGCCGCTTACATATGCTCCTACGCTAACTATTTGTTTACCAGTACCTCCTATTTCGCCAATGGTGAATTTATTATCAGCATCTGACCATCCGGGGAAATTGAAACTGTTAAAATTGCAATAGGTGTCATCAAACCAAGCGTTAACAGTACCTTCAGTTGCTTTGATGATGAGTGCAAGGCAGTTACCTGATTTAATCGAGGATAAGTTTGATTCAATAAACACATTAGGCTTATTGTTTTGTGGATCGATTCCTGAATTGATATTAATATTGCCTCTGGCGCCATGAGTTGTGGTCAATAATTTGATTTCTTTACTTATAGATGCCGATGCACTGTATTCCGGACTGGTATAAACAGGCTTTTTATTTATTGTGTCATAAATGCATACCTGTACTTTATAATCTTTTCCTACTTCTCCCCATATATCACTGGCAATATTATCATATTCACAGAAAGTTTTGAAGATAGTATCTGTTTGGTTAAATATTTTTGAAGCGTGTATATTTTTATTTCCTTCATTACCAGCTGCACCCACCAATAATCGTCCTTTTCCTTGCATCTCATCTGATAATTGATCAAAAGTGGATGTTCCGTCGTGTGGCCCCATAAAACTACCTAAACTGAGGTTGATAACGCAAGGTTTGCCTACAGACGCTGCATAATCATAGATATACTTTATACCATCGGAAATACATGCAGAACTATTGAAAAAAGAGACTAATACAATATCAGCGTCTCCTGCTATACCATAAAAAGGATTCCCATTAGAATTGTCTGCTCCGGTAGCGATACCTGTAACATGTGTGCCATGAGATATATCTTGCATATCATAGGCTGCTGCTAAAATAGAATCTTTGAGGACATATTCTGCACCATAGCCAAAAGAAGGGGGTGTTCCGCTATATGCATTCTGATCCCATACTCTTTTTATACGATACTCTGTGTGTGCTTTATTATAGAAATTGGGATGCCCATATTCAAATCCATTGTCAATAATACCTACTACTACATCTTTTCCGAAAAATGGTTTGGATAACGGAGATGTCCCTGCCTGCACCATATCAACCTTAGATGTAATTCTGGCTTTATTCATTTTTCTTTGTACAGGAGTTCCCATCTGAACATATTTAACCTCAGGTAAAGCTGCAACAGTTTCGATCATATCCACAGGAACTTGGGCGGTGATTATATTGCCTGTACGTGAACTGATTTTTACATCAACCTGCTCCAGAGATTGCGTTCCCGCATTTTCAACCAGATAAATAAAAGCGCTGACATAGTCCTGCGAGCCCGATTGTGTTACTATGGTTCTTTTATAGAGTGCCCTTTTTTGTATGGAAGATGCATCAGTTTGATTCCTCTTTGATAGAAAAGATTTTGTGTAATGGGAAAGTTTTCCCGATGTGACTTGAGCTTGCGCTGTGGCAAGGAAAAAAGTCATAAAGAAGTAATACAATAGGGTGATACGTTTCATTTGTTTGCGCGTTATATTGAATTTTGTATTTAATATAAAAACTAAGTTGTTAAATTATTTTTTTTATTCTCACTTTTTGACCAATTTCAATATAGGTAATCCCTTTGATTTGAATTAATAAAGGTATATTCTTAATCGGTATTGCGAAGGTCTTTATCATACTAGTAGACGTTACTACGTTTCCACCAATATTTTCAATATCAGCTTTATTAAAAGTGCTGTCAGTGTGTAGAAACCCGGAAATGAAAAACTGTTGATTCTGTTCTCTCAGAGAATAGCGTTCTATTAATTTCTGTGATGGAATAAACTGTTCCAACAATTTTTCATTAGCTTCTTCGTTCAACTCTCTCCAAAAGGCATTGAAACTGTTGGACAATTGTGCTTTACTCACAGATGCTTGTTGGCTGTTTTCTGTGCTAGTATTCTTATTGGACGATGCACATCCAACTAACATAATTATAACTATTCCGCAACAGAGGAACTTTGCCTTCATTTATCAAATTTTATTAGTATTTTAAATTACAAATATATGTTTTTTTTCTAAGCAAATAGTATTTATATACATAAATGTGTGGTTTTCGGAATTTTTAATCATTTATTTAAAGAAATATGCATTATTAATCTGATTGAGTTTGTTGCTCTTATCATCAAGACAATAAAAAAGCAAGCCGTTTTTTTTGTTTTTAGATTAAATGACAAAAATATACGCCAGAAGTTTTAATTTTGCACAATTAATTGATGTTACCTACAATATAAATGAAGTTTGTAAAACAAAATATGTCCATAAAAGAAATACTGAATGAACTGACAGTAACCTATAATACTCCGGCTTTTATAGAAACTGATCCTATACAGTTTCCTCGAAGGTTTACCCGGCTGGAAGATATAGAAATCTCTTCATTACTAACTTCGGTAATAACTTGGGGGAAGCGTGAATTAATTCGTCGAGATGCTGAAAAGATGCATCAAATGATGGGAGATAGTCCATATGATTACATTATGAATCGGGAGTGGAATGTTTTGAAAGATTCAGGAAAGAATATCCATCGTACTTTTTTTGAACGTGACTTGTGGTATATTTGCCAGGGACTGTTCCTTTTTTATAAAGAAAATAAATCTTTGGAGGAACTATTCTTAAATGATGGTATATTGCCAGGCCTTGATAAGCTTTCAGGATTGATGAATACTCGTCACATATCCTCTCCTCGTACAAAGAGCCCTTGTAAACGAACAAATCTGATGCTTCGCTGGCTGGTTAGGAATGATGGAATTGTGGATATGGGTGTGTGGAAGAAAATATCTCCGTCACAATTGATTATTCCGCTTGATGTGCATGTAGGGCGAGTTTCAAGAACTATCTGGAATGATCTTCCCAAGACTGAACGTCTTTTAACAGCTTTAATGATAACAAATCATCTTTCAGAACTTTGTCCTGAAGATCCTTGTAAATATGACTTTGCTTTGTTTGGCTTCGGAGAAGAACAAAGCAATGGTTAAGAGCGGATATAGTTTATCACGTTGATAAATTTCCAGGAAAAGAGTATACTCTTTATAACTGAGAGAGATTGAAGGGCCTTTATGGAGCTAATCTCTCAACCTTCCAGTTACGATCACTTTGCAAGGTATAAAGGAAACGGTCGTGCAGCCGGCTTTCCCGGCCTTGCCAGAATTCAATGCGGGTAGGAGATACAGCATAGCCGCCCCAGTTATCAGGTCTTTTCACTTCATGCCCTGCAAAGCGTATGCTTTCAAGGATGAATGCCTGCATTATCTCCATTCTTCCGGCTATCGGCTGACTTTGAGGAGATATTCTTGCTCCAATTCTACTCTTATAAGGTCGGGTTTTGAAATATTCATCAGAAACTTCCGGCGGTACTTTGGCGGCAATTCCTTCAATATGTACTTGCCTTTCCAATTCGTGCCATAGAAAGGTGAGGGAGATATATGGAGAATTAGCTAGTTGCTTACCTTTCCTACTTTCATAATTAGTGTAGAACACAAACTTCTCGTCGCGTAATTCTTTTAGCAATACACAACGGGTAGAAGGTTTTCCATCCGCAGAAACCGTACCTACAATCACAGCCGTTGGCTCATTTACTTTTGCCTGGATAGCTTCTTCTAACCACATTTGGAACTGGATTAGTGGATTGTCCGACAAATTCTTCCGCATTAGTCCGCCTCTTGAGTATTCTCTTCGGATATTGCGAATATCTATTTTCATATTTTCCCCCTTTATGTTTCAGGCAAAGTTATTGAAATAGTTAGATTTTACAACTGAATATGAGGCCTTTTCAATAAAAAACATTTTCTTTGCATTAAATATAACTATAATATGAGAAGTTTTGCATCAGACAATAATTCAGGGGTTCATCCTTTAGTGATGGAAGCCCTTGCCAAAGCAAATACAGACCATGCTTTTGGGTATGGTGATGATCAATGGACTGCTGAGGCCGCTATTAAAATAAAAGATACTTTTACTCAGGATTGTGAGCCGTTGTTCGTTTTTAATGGAACCGGAAGTAACATCGTAGCTTTGCAATTGCTTACTCGTCCGTATAACTCCATTCTTTGTGCAGAAACAGCACATATTTATGTGGATGAATGCGGCTCCCCTGTTAAAGCAACCGGTTGTCAGATTCGCCCGATTGAAACATCTGACGGGAAACTTACTCCCGAACTAATATTGCCCCATCTTCATGGATTTGGTGATCAGCACCATTCACAACCTGGAGCTATTTATATTTCCCAATGCACCGAACTGGGAACTGTATATACGGTGAAAGAACTGAAAGCTATTACAGAACTAGCTCATCAATATGGAATGTACGTGCATATGGATGGAGCACGTATTGCAAATGCAGCTGCAGCATTGAATGTTTCTTTGAAAGCTTTAACTGTAGATTGTGGCATTGACGTGCTTAGTTTTGGTGGAACGAAGAATGGATTAATGATGGGAGAGTGTGTCGTTGTTTTCAATCCGTCTTTGGCAAAGAGTGCAAAGTTCTACCGTAAGCAATCTGCTCAGTTAGCATCCAAAATGCGCTATCTGTCTTGTCAGTTTACGGCATATCTAACAGATAATCTTTGGCTGAAGAATGCCACTCATGCAAATAATATGGCACAATTACTTTATAACGGACTGAAGACATATCCCGATATAAAGTTTACTCAGAAGCCGGAAACAAATGCTCTTTTTCTTTCAATGCCTCGTTCGGTGATTGATAAATTGATGGAAACTTATTTCTTTTATTTCTGGAAGGAAGAGAATAACGAAATCCGACTGGTAACATCCTTTGATACAACGGAAGATGATGTACTTGAATTTATCAATGCATTAAATAAGACTAAATAAAAAAACAGTAGCGATACCTTTATAAGGTGAACTTTCTTTTTTAAGAGTATGATATAAACGATTGCTAAAGTATATATTAAATCTCTTTTCTACATTTACGGCATTCGTTCTGTAGCTAAAATAAATTATTTTAAATATTATGAATTTTATTCCTGAGGATCAACTCGAAGAGCTATTGAGTGATGAGTTTGTTTTTTTATTCATCTTAAATATGAATGGAGACATCATTACGGCAAATTTTGCTGTTAACTCCATATTAGGATATTCTCTAAACGAACTCAAAGGAAAGAATCTGTTAACAGTTTATCCGGATCAATATAAGGCGAAAGTTGGCGTTACTTTACCTTTGGCAGTTAAAGGAGATATTGATTCTTGTCCATATCCATTCATGAAAAAGGACAAAGGAATAATGCCTGTTAATACAAAGTTTTATTTAGGATGGTGGAATGAAGAAAATGTTATTGCAGTTATTAGCACTAATTTATCTACAGAATACTTTTCTCAGGAGGTCTTTCTCAGCCTTTTTAATAGCTCTCAGGTGATGCTTACAATCGGTGCGGTTGATTCTTATGTCATTTTTAATGCCAATCGTGCTTTTATAGATAATATTGGATATTCTTTAGAAGATATCTCGGGTAAAACTATTCAAGAATTAGAATTATTCTATAATAATGGCCAACTTGAGAAGATAGTTGACCAGTTTAAGAAAGAGGGCAAGGCAGAAGGTGAGACTGTAATTAGAAATAAAAACGGAGAACTAATAGTTTGTTTACTTTCATTTGAACAAATAAAGATTCATAATGATTTTTATATGCTTGCGGCGGCAACTAATATTACCCAGAGAAAGCATATGGAAGAGAAGCTGAGATATCTCAATCGTCAACAAAAGCTACTTGCGGATGTAGCTCAGCTGCTTAACAAACCAGACGACTTTGATGAGATTATAAATACTGTTTTAAAATTGGTTGGTAAGCATGCAAATGTGAGCCGTGCTTATATCTACGAAAATACTTCGGATGAACAGTTTACTAGTAATACTTATGAATGGTGTAATGAAGGAATTACAGGGAAAAAGGATAAGTTTCAAATGCTTTCTTTTGAAAAAGCTCCTTCGTGGAAAAGAATTCTAAATCAAGAGGGGCGTATCCTTTCAAGTAATATTCAGGATCTTCCTCAGGATATGATTGCTTTATTAGAGCATTTGGATATAAAGTCGCTATTGGTTTATCCTCTTTATATACAAAACCATCTTTGGGGATTTATTGGTTTTGATGATTGTTTTCACAATAAAATATGGCTGGAAGATGAAATAAATCTGCTTCTAACAGTAGCTGGTAACATATCAAATGCTCTCGAACGAAAGTTATACGTGAATCAATTTCAAAATAGTGAGATGCGGCTAAGGCTTGCCTTGGATGGAGCAAGAGAGGGCATGTGGGACTGGGATCTTCAAACGGATGTGATATTCTTTACTGACATCGGCTATGCAATTCTTGATCAGGATCTCGACGAATCATTAGGAATAGGGCATAAGTGGCAGAAATTTATTCATCCTGATGACTGGGGGTGGGTATCTGAACTTTTTGTGAATCACAAGAAAGATAAAATAGACTATTTTGAGGCTACTTTCCGGGTTATTGGTAAATCGGGTAAAGAAAAGTGGATACTAAACCATGGAAAGATTATTGAGAGAGACAGCAGTGGTAATTCAACTCGTGCTATTGGTACTCTTATTGATATAAGTAAGCAAAAGGAAACTGAGGAGCAGTTGAAAGGATTGCTTGCTACTAAGGATAAACTTTTTTCTATTATTTCACATGATCTTCGTGGACCAATTGGCAGTTTTATGCAGGTTATTGAACTTCTTACCAGTGATATTCTGATTACTCCTGATGTGCAGGATTCTCTGTTACATGAGCTGAAAGATATGTCAAAAAATACATTTTATTTATTGGAAAACTTGCTTAACTGGTCAAGATCTCAACGAAGCGAAATTATCTATAATCCAAGAACTATCATTGTTAATGATTTGATAAAAGAGAATATAGCATTACTTTCCAATACTGCAGGACAGAAATCGATTCAGGTTCAGTTTGAGGAGAAAATAAATTATACTGCTTATGCTGATTATGACATGATTAATCTGGTAATTCGCAATATTTTGACTAACGGGATTAAGTTTACTCGTGTTGGAGGCTTAATTGTTATTCGTATATCCCGGCAAAATGGACTTATTGAAGTAGAGCTTGCAGATAATGGAGTGGGGATGTCTAAGGATGTTGCCGATAAGCTGTTTACAGATAATCAGTTCCATTCTACCTATGGTACAAGTAATGAAAAAGGAACAGGCCTGGGACTTGTTCTTTGCAAGGATTTTGTTAAGAGAAACGGTGGAGCTATAAGGGTAAAGAGTGTTCCTGATAAGGGTAGCAGTTTTTTCTTTACTTTGCCAACGGCTATTGGCTAGACTTACCTTCATAAACATCTTTCCCATCGCCTCGTTTTATGATATTATATGTTTATATACTATTACAATGAATTGTCGCATGAATTTATTATCAATTGGTAAATTATTTATTTTATTGTAGTTAACTTTGTATTTCTAAACTTTAAAATAAATAGCCATGAAACAAAACGTGCGGGTAATTATGACTTTTTTACTGCTTGTTAATATTTATTTTTGTTTATGGGCAGAGGTCCCTCAAAAATATTATGCTTCTGTTGAAGGAACAAAAAAAGAGCAGTTAAAGACCGCTTTACACAAACTTATTATGAATGCTAATGTCCTAAAGTATGGTGGTCAGGGTATCGGCTATACCTGGGAGGGCTTTTCTAAAACAGATGTATCATCACAGGGAAAAGTTCTTGATCGTTATTCTGAAACAGTCAGGGATTTTAATGGGATAAAGTCTGTCAGTGGAATGCATATAGAGCACTCTTTTGCTAATAGTTGGTGGGGAGGCATAATGAACCATGCATATATGGATTTGCATCATCTTTATCCTGCAGATGGCAGCGCGAATATTAGTAAAAGTAATCATCCTATTGGTCTTGTTGATGGTGAAACTACTTTGAATAACGGAGTTATTAAAGTCGGAAAATCATCTTCTCGTCCTGATACAACTATCACAGCCTGGGAACCGGCAGATAAATATAAGGGAGACTTTGCCCGAACTTATATGTATATGGTTACTTGCTATGAGGATTATGCTGGTTTATGGAAAAGTGAAGGACTTGTAATGCTTGATAATAACACATATCCTGTATTTGAAAAATGGGCTGTTGATTTATTGTTAGGTTGGATTCAGCAAGATCCTGTTGATGAAACTGAACGTCAACGAAATGATGAGGTTTATAACATTCAAGGTAATAGGAATCCATTTATTGATTATCCCGAGTTAGCGGAATATATTTGGGGGAGTAAAACATCTGATGCATTTTATATTCAGGAGAGTGACGTGCCCGAACTTTTCCTTCCGGCAGATCAGTCGGGTTTGAATTTTGGTTTACAACCACTGAACATACCGTCTAAAAAGAGCTTTATTATTAGAGGACGGAATTTAAAAAATGATCTTTCACTTTCCGTCTCAAATTCGCTTTTTCAACTTTCTACAAGTTCTGTTACTCCAACACAAATAACAGAAGGGGTTGAAATAGAAATAACTTGCTCTCCTGTAGTGGCTGGACCACAAACTGGCACTTTAACATTGTCATATGATGGAAAAGAGACAGTAGTCTATATAACAGCAGATTTTCTGGATGGAATTCCAGCTTATCCGGCAAAAGATATTCAGTGTACCTCTTATAATAAAAGTTTTGTTGCCAGTTGGATGAAAATGCCTGATGTCTCTTCTGTAACGCTCAACGTATATACAAAAAATAATGAAGTAAAAACGAACTTATCGGGTTATCCTGTTGTAGTAAAGCTGTCTAATGACACGATAGTGAAAGTCCCTAATGCATCTACCAAATATTATTATCAGGTAACAGCAAATGCAATGACCTCTAATGAAATAGAAGTAATAATGCCGGCTATCCCTCCATCTTTCTCAGCTAATGCAACGGAACTTTATTTTGCAACAAAGCCGGATAGAGCTTCTCCAGTACAAAAAACAGAGATTACCGGATTGCAATTGAGCAACTATATCTATAATGTATCAACAAATGCTCCGTTTGAGTTAAGTACTGATAGTGTAAACTGGACTCAAGATATTGACTTGAATGGCTCTAAAGTTTCATTTTATGCACGAATGGGAAGTATGTCTACTCCAGGATCTTATGAGGATAAATTGATTCTTACCACTCCAGAGGTATCAACTGATATTGCTATAGATGTATTTGCGGATGTTGATATTCAGAAATCTTTTCTTGAAGAGTTTGAAGCCGGAAGTAAAAGTGCTTATGCAAAGAAAACAATATTGTGCGGGGCTGGTAATTGGAGTATGAGTAATGCGTTGATTGGTACCCTTGAAAGTGATAAGAAGAATCGAAAGAAAAGTGTGCGTATAAAGGAACAAGGTTCCATTGAATTACTTAATGATAAACCGGATGGCATAGGAACTCTTTCTTTTTATGCTGGATTATACGGTAGTGATAAAGCAGGGCAGTTTTCGGTTTCTTATTCAATTGATGAAGGGAAGTCCTGGACGGCAGTATTAGGAGCAACCGGAGTCAATGCAAGTACGGAGTGGACTAAGTATTCATATCCTGTTCAAGTGAATGGAAATATTCGTATTAAAATAGCCAATATAGGAACTACGAGCAGTCGCATTAATTTTGATGATATCATGATGAATGATTATAGCCCTGCTGATAATATACTATCAACAACGTCAAATACTAAAGTGCAAGTTGAACTGGGTGTGTTGCGAGTTGTAGCTGAGAAAGAAATGCAACTATCTGTTTATTCAATAAATGGAATTTTATTAGAGCAGAAGATAGTTATTCCCGGTGAAAACAGATTTCCGTTTTTACATGGAAATTATGTAATTAAGATTGGGAATCAAAGCATGACTATTAGTCTTTAATTTGAGGAATTGATTAAATAACTATAAATTGGAATGAGAAAGTAACTTATTACCCGGAAAACAAAAAGCGGAAACCAACCAGTTTCCGCTTTTCTATTTATATAATTAAGTAACTTACTTTCTGTAGTAAGCTAATTCTTCATTATCGAATTTTTGAATAAATAGCGCGTGTTTATCAATTTCACCTTCGGCAAATCTCACGAACACGTGTGCTGACTCAGTAAATGAATCACATTTTGAAGCATCCTGTACCAAAAGGTAAGCCATAATTGTGTATGCTGCCATTTCAACTAATCTACGGGCCATAAAGTCTAGTAACTCCTGGTCTTTTGTAGCAGTAATTTTTTCAACAGCTGCCGTATATTTCTCAGTCATTGCTTTCAGACGATTACGTAAGCCTTCGAATCCAGGAGCAATAGGCATTACTTCGTATTCCTTAAGGCGAGCCAGATAAGAACCTGTTGTTACATAACGTATAGCAGCTACTACCTGAAGTTGAGTGGTTCCTTCGTAGATACTTGTGATACGAGCATCACGATAGATACGTTCGCATGCATAGTCTTTCATGAAACCTGAACCACCATGAATCTGGATACAGTCGTAAGCATTCTGATTAGCGAACTCACTACCCAAACCTTTTGCAAGAGGAGTAAAGCTATCGGCCAGTTTAGAGAAAGTCTTCTGTTCAGTACGTTCTTCCGGGGTCAGTTTACGTTCTTTTGAAATATCGTCTAATGCTTTGTATACATCAACGAAACGAGCAGTTTCGTATAACAGTGTACGTGAAGCATCCAACTTAGCTTTCATTAAAGAAAGAATTTCGTATACTGCAGGGAATTCAATAATTGCTTTACCAAACTGTTTACGATCCTTTGCATAGGCTAATGCTTCATTGTAAGCAGCTTGTGAAAGTCCTACAGACTGAGCGGCAATACCCAAACGAGCACCATTCATCAGCGCCATTACGTATTTAATCAAACCAAGCTTACGGTCACCACAAAGTTCAGCTTTAGCATTTTTGTAAACTAATTCGCATGTAGGAGATCCTTTGATACCCATC
>Ga0183099_1001661_pt1 | contig 12472 bp, 7 predicted proteins | sample Biomet1_FD_127788 | JGI IMG/M metagenome (GOLD analysis project Ga0183099, IMG submission 127788) | Microbial communities from bioreactor (seeded with anoxic lake sediment) at LBNL, California, USA - Biofuel metagenome 1 | ecosystem: Engineered > Bioreactor > Anaerobic > Unclassified ... | reverse complement strand
ATTATTATTTTCTATTGAGTAAAAAAATTAAATTTATGCTAAAATTGTATTATCATATTTTATTCTCCATACTTTAAGGAGGTTTTGTTATGGATTTTATAAGAGTTGCTTCAGCTTGTCCAAAGACAAATGTAGCAGACATTAATTTTAATATCAAAAATATAAAAGAATGTATAGATACGGCCTGTGATATGGGCTCAAAATTAATAGTCCTGCCGGAATTAGCTATTACCAGCTATACCTGCGGAGACCTGTTCAATCAGGAGCTTCTATACAAAAAAGCAATAGAAGGTATAGAGGATATATGTAAGTACAGTATTGATAAAGACATACTGATTTCCGTGGGCTGCCCTTTTAAATATAATTCCTGTATGTATAATTCAGCTTTCGTTATATTCAGCGGCAAAGTTCTTGGAATAGTACCAAAATCATATATCCCGAATTATACAGAGTTTTATGAAAAAAGATGGTTTACTGAGGGAATCGGAATAACTAACTTAAACATAGAGCTGCCATTCCAGGATAATATTCCTTTTGGGACTAATCTTATATTTAAAAACAAAGAGTTAAGATTTGCAATTGAGATATGCGAGGATCTTTGGGCTACAATTCCACCATCTTCTTACTACTGTTTAATGGGAGCAAACATTATTGGAAATCTTTCTGCTTCAAATGAAATTGTAAGCAAAGCAGATTATAGAAAGAGTATAGTTTTAAATCAGAGCGCTAAAGGAATCTGCTCCTATGTATATTCCTCAGCAGGAGTTTATGAATCTACTACTGATTTAGTTTTCAGCGGTCATCTTATGATATCAGAAAATGGCTCCATGCTTTCTGAAAACAAAAGATTTCAAAGGGATAATCAGGTAATTACATCAATTGTTGACTTATCCAGGATAAATAACGAAAGGCTTAAGAATGTTTCCTTTAGAGACAGCATAAAGCTAAATTACTTAAAGCCATTAGAGATAAGTTTTAATTTTAAAACACTTGATTATAAGAACTGGGACAGATATGTGGATAAACACCCATTTGTTCCAAAAGATAAAGAGACAATGGAAAGGCGCTGCGAGGAAATCTTAAGCATTCAGACAGCAGGTCTGGCAAAAAGATTTGAGCATACAGGCCTTAATAAGGCAGTTATTGGAATAAGCGGAGGCTTGGATTCTACTTTAGCCCTTCTTGTTATAATAAAAACTTTTGATTTACTAAAAATAGACAGAAAAAATATATCAGCGATAACAATGCCAGGATTCGGTACTACAGACAGAACATACAGAAATGCTGTTAATCTCTGCAAATTGTTAAATACTAATTTCAGAGAAATAAGTATAACTCATGCCTGCCTGCTGCATTTTAAGGATATAGGCCATGACCCATCCAAACTGGATGTTACATATGAAAATGTTCAGGCAAGGGAGAGGACTCAGATACTAATGGATCTGGCAAATAAAGAGGCAGGACTTTTGATTGGAACCGGAGATTTGTCAGAACTTGCCATGGGCTGGTGTACATATAATGGAGATCATATGTCCATGTATGCAGTAAACACCTCTGTTCCAAAAACTCTGGTAAGGCATCTGGTAAGGTATGCAGCTCTAAAGGAAAAAGATAAAGCAGTATCTGACATCCTTCTTGATATATTAGATACTCCGGTATCTCCAGAGCTTCTTCCAATGGACAAAAATGGAGAAATAAAACAAAAAACGGAAGATATTATAGGACCCTACGAACTTCATGATTTCTTCCTGTATTATTTCGCCAGATGGGGATACAGCAAGGAGAAAATATTATTTCTGGCACAAAAGGCTTTCCAGGATAAGTATAGCATAGATGAACTAAATAAATGGATGGACCATTTTATAAAAAGGTTTTTTACTCAGCAGTTTAAAAGATCCTGTATACCAGATGGTCCAAAAGTAGGAACAGTAAGCCTTTCACCAAGAGGAGACTGGAGAATGCCCTCTGATGCCAGCTTTAACATTTGGAAATAAAATATATTGACCAACGTCCAAATGTATGGTATATTTTAGAAAATAAAGGGGAGTAGCATAACACTATGTGTTTTAATTATCCGTCAGTACGGCTTTTGCCCGGGTAATTTACTCTTATGAGTTTGCAAGACCTTTGTTCCTAGGAACAAAGGTCTTTTTTTTGTTTATTTATTAAAATTTAAGAAATAATAATTATGAGGTGATGAGTTTGTGGTTTAATCAAGGGGTAAAAGAAACACTAGAAAAGTTAAACACAGAAGGGTTTTCAGGTCTCAGCGAATCTGAAGCTAAAAAAAGATTAGAAACCTATGGCAGAAATGAATTAGAAGCAAAAAAGAAAAAATCAATGCTGCTCTTATTTCTTTCTCAGCTAAATGAACCGCTGATCTATATACTTATCGTAGCAGCAGTTTTATCAGGTATAGTTGGAGAGCTTAGTGATACTATTATTATTGCTATAGTTATCCTGATAAACGCAGTAGTTGGTGTAATTCAAGAATCCAAAGCTGAAAAAGCCTTAGATGCGCTTAAAAAGCTTACTACACCTAAAGCAATAGTTAAAAGAGATTCCAAAATACACGAGATTCCATCCGAAGAGATTGTACCCGGTGATATAATTATACTGGATGCAGGACGTTACGTTCCCTGCGATTTAAGGCTTATTGAAAATGCAAATCTTAAAATTGATGAGTCTGCTTTAACTGGAGAGTCTGTTCCAGTGGAAAAGAATGCATTAAAGGAAATAACAAATGAGGCTACACCACTTGGTGACAGGATAAACATGGCATTTACTTCCACTTTAGTAACTTATGGAAGAGGAATTGGTGTTGCTGTATCTACAGGTATGGGAACTGAAATCGGCAAGATTGCTGAAATGCTTAATGAACAGGAAACAGAGATGACACCGCTTCAAAAAAGGCTGGCTGAGCTGGGTAAATATTTAGGAATTGCAGCTCTTCTTATATGTGCAGTCATGTTTTTAGTTGGAGTAATTCAGCAAAGAAATCTTTTAGACATGTTCTTAATGGCAATATCGCTTGCTGTTGCTGCAGTTCCAGAGGGACTTCCTGCCATAGTTACTATAGTTCTGGCAGCTGGAGTTCAGAGGATGATAAATGAAAACGCCATAGTAAGAAGACTTCCTGCAGTAGAAACATTAGGCGCTGTTAACATTATCTGTTCTGATAAAACTGGAACACTGACTCAAAACAAAATGACAGTAATTAAATATTATTCCAACTGGGAAGAGAAGGATATCAAAAATATCGATTTATTAAACAATACAGAAAAATTACTATTAGAAAACATAATTTTATGTAATGATGCAGAAAGCTCTATTGAAAATAAAACAGGAGACCCAACAGAAATAGCACTTCTGGACGTTGGAAATAACCTGAATATTTATAAAGATGAGCTTAATGTAAGTCATAAGAGAGTAGATGAGGTTCCCTTTGATTCTGACAGAAAACTGATGAGTACAGTAAATAAGTACGATGATAAACTTTTAGTCATGACTAAGGGAGCTATTGATAATCTGTTAGAACTTGTTACAAAAATAAATATTAACGGTGAGATAAAAGATATTACTGCTGAAGATAAAGATAAACTTATAAAAGCTTCAAACAAAATGTCTGATTCAGCTCTTAGAGTTCTGGCATCAGCTTATAAGGTAATACCAGACCAAAACATTGAGATAGATGAATTAGAAAAGGATTTAACATTTATAGGAATGGTTGGTATGATTGACCCTCCTAGACTTGAAGTTAAAGATTCTATCAATCTATGTAAAAAGTCTGGCATTAAAATTGTTATGATTACAGGAGACCATAGAAATACAGCCTTTGCCATCGGCAAGGAATTAGGTATAGTAGAAAATGAAGATGAAGCAATATTTGGTCACCAGATAGATGAGATGACTGAAGAAGAATTCCTGGAAAAAGTAGATAAAATAAGAGTTTATGCAAGAGTATCACCTGAGCATAAGGTAAAAATAGTTAAGACATTAAAGAAAAGAGGGAACATCGTATCAATGACTGGTGATGGAGTAAATGATGCCCCTTCACTTAAGGCAGCAGATATTGGAGTTGCTATGGGTATAACAGGAACTGATGTGGCTAAAGGAGCATCTGATATGATACTTACAGATGATAACTTCTCCACTATAGTTTCCGCCATAGAAGAAGGAAGAAATATTTATAACAATATTAAAAAATCAATACTTTTCCTTCTATCCTGTAATATAGGAGAAATTTTTGCGATATTTGTTGCTGTTTTATTAAACTGGCCAACACCACTTATATCAATTCACATTCTATGGGTTAACCTGATTACTGATACCTTCCCTGCTTTATCCTTGGGAGTAGACCCGGAAGATAAGAGCGTTATGGATGAGAAACCCAGAGATCCAAAGGAAGGACTATTTACTAAAGTTGTTTTAATAGAAACATTAGCAAATGGAATTCTGATTGGAATATTAACACTTACTGCTTTTGTTGTTGGAAGAAAGCTGTACGGAAACTCAATAATGCATGCTCAGACTATGGCCTTTGTAGTGCTTAGTGTATCACAGCTGTTCCATGCATTTAACTTCAGACACAGCAAGAAATCCATATTTACTATGGGCTTCTGCAGCAATAAATACTTATTCATGTCACTTTTATTAGGTATATTCCTGCAATGTGTAATAATAATAGTTCCATTCCTGGAAGTTCCATTTAAGGTATTCACTTTAAGCTTAAGAGACTGGGCTCTTGTAATGGGATTATCAATTCTTCCGCTGGTATTTAATGAAATATGGAAGATATTTAAGAGAAGAATGGCATAAAAAAATCCCTTAGGTGAGTTCGCCTAAGGGATTTTTATATCTTTTTTGATTCCAAAAATTTAATTACGCAAATTGCTTCATAAAAAGCCTAAGCCTTTTAAATATATTTCTTAATTTCCATAACCAGCTTTTCCAAATAAGCTTTTTCCAAATCAGAAAATCTATTCTTAACCGGTGAATCAATATCAAGGACTCCTAATTTTTTATCACCCTTAATTATTGGCACTACTATTTCTGAATTAGACTCACTGTCACAGGCAATATGGCCTGGGAAAAGATGAACATCCGGAACCAATAGCGTTTCATTATTCAAAAAAGCTGCGCCGCATACTCCCTTTCCTACAGCTATTCTATTGCAGGCAGGCTTTCCCTGGAAAGGTCCTAAAACCAGCTCTCCTTCCTTAAATAAATAAAACCCCGCCCAGTTTATGTCTGGTATACATTCATTAATAATTGCAGATATATTAGATAAATTTGCAGTCATGTCTTTTTCTGAGCTTAACTGACCTCGGGATAAAATTACCATATATTTCAGTTTATCCTCTTTATTCATTTCTTTTATTTTATCTAGTTTAATCAAATTATCACCTGATTTTAATTAAATTTAACTTTTATATTTTCATCAGTATAACTACGAACATTAGAAAAGTCAACAATTTTATTTGCCTTTATTGTATTGAATTAGGTATATTATTACTCTATAATATACTACATGTAGTATATTATGGTTTTCTTAAGAACTATATATAGTGTTATATTAATATTCTAGGAGGATAAGATGGAGAAGATAGGCCACATAATCAAAAGGTATTATACGGGGGAGCTGGAGAACAATAAGGATATAACAGTTTACGACCTTTTTAATTGGAAGAAAGTTGATGTTTTGTTAAAGGATTACAAAACAGGTAAAGTACTTACGGATATGAAGAATTTAGATTTTCCTGAGGAGTATTCTCAGAATGCCTGTGATATCATAGCATCAAAGTATTTTAGAAAAGCTGGTGTTCCTAACGAATTAGGATACGAAAACAGTATGAGAATGGTAGCAGACAGAATGGTAAGATTTTGGAGAGATTCCTTAGCTGATGAAGGTCTATTAAAAACTGATGAAGAAAAAGAAATATTTTACGACGAATTAGTTTATACTTTTTTGAAGCAAATGTATGCTCCAAATTCTCCTCAATGGTTTAATACCGGTTTAAATATAGCCTATGGGATAAAAGGCTCAAAGGCAGGTTATTATTACTATGATAAGAAACTGAAAAAGGTTGTAGAGAGTGATGATACCTATACAAGGACTCAGGCCTCTGCCTGCTTTATATTATCTATTCAAGATAAACTGCTGGGAAAGCATTCAATATCAGAGCACTATGTAACAGAAACCAGGCTGTTTAAAGGTGGTTCCGGAACAGGAACAAATTTCTCAGTAATTAGAGGAAAAAGGAGAAGTTCTGTCAGGAGGAGGAGTTTCATCAGGCCTTATGAGCTTTCTTAAGGGTTTAGACAGAAATGCTGGAGCTATTAAATCAGGCGGAACTACAAGAAGAGCCGCTAAAATGGTAATAGTTGATGTGGATCATCCTGAAATATTTGACTTTATTAATTGGAAGGCAAAAGAAGAAGATAAGGTCAGAGCTCTTGGGAAGATGGGCTATGACCTGGACATAAATGGAGAGGCTTATGAAACCGTATCTGGGCAGAACAGCAACAATTCAGTTTGTTTTTCAGATGACTTTATGAGTAAGGTTGAAAAGCTGCCTGAAGAAGACAGTGAGATCACTATAAAAGGAAGAGTTGACCAAAGCATAAATCAGGATGTTAAGGTATCAAAATTATGGGATGACTTCAATAACAGCGCCTGGAAATGTGCAGACCCAGCACCCTTATTTAAGGATAGATTTAATGCGTGGCACACTTGCCCCTGCGGTGAGGATGGAGTATATAATGCCCAATATAACAGGATTAATTCCACAAACCCCTGTGGAGAATATGCATTTTTGGACGATACCTCCTGTAATTTAGCATCTATTAATATATATAAATTTTATGATGAAAATACGAAAACCTTTGATATAGATGGATATATTCATTTGATTGGACTAGTTCAGCTGGTTCTTGAAGGTTCAATCAATTGGGGACAGTTTCCAACTGAAGACATTGCGAGAAAAACATACCTTTTCAGAACTACAGGTTTAGGTCTTTGCAATGCAGCTTCATTATTTATGGCAATAGGCTACCCTTATGATTCTGAAAAGGCAAGAAATCTTTTATCTGCTCTTGTTGGAATACTTACAGGTCACTCCTATTATGTCTCTGCTCTAATGGCTGAAGCTATTGGACCATTTGAAAAATATGAAATAAATAAAGACCATATGCTTAGAGTAATAAGAAACCATGGCAGGTGTGCAGGATCAATAGATGATGACTTTGAAGGACTAAATTATACTCCATTTAAGGTATCCCACCAAATGTTAGTAGAAGAAAATTTTGGATTTATCAGTGAAGAGCTTAAAAACAGTTTTAGGATGGCACTGGCAGCAGGAGAAAAGTTTGGATACAGAAATGCTCAGGTTTCAGTTATGGCTCCTACAGGGACTATATCCTTTGCAATGGACAGCGGTGCTACATCTATCGAGCCCTTCTTCTCTCATGTTATATACAAGAAATTAGTTGGTGGCGGCTTTATGACGGTTATAAACCCTGTAATGGAAACTGCTCTGAAAAATTTAGGATATAGTGAGGATCAAATAAAAGACATTTTAGATTATATTTTAAGAAAGGAAACTGTAACAGAAAAGGGCTTTACCTATGAGAAAATAATTGATGGAAAAATAGAAGGAGCTCCTCATATAAAGGAAGAAGATTTACCAATTTTTGATACTGCAAATGTATGTGGAACTGGAGAAAGATATATAAAGCCTATGGGCCATGTGCTTATGGTAGCAGCCCTGACTCCTTTTGTATCCGGCTCCATATCAAAGACAGTAAACCTTCCAAAATATTCTATAGTGGAAGATTTCAAACAGGTTTGCCTGAAATCCTGGCAGCTTGGAATTAAGGGAATAACTTTGTATAGGGACGGCTCTAAAGCAGCTCAGCCATTAAATACAAGGCTCAATGATGAAACCCTGGAGGATTTATCAAGCCTTAACTATTATCAGCTTTTAGAAAAAGCAAGGAATCTCCAGAATAATGCTAAGCCTACAAAAAGAGATAAACCAGTAGGAATAAGACGTGGAACAACCCACCCGGCACAGATAGACGATGTAAAAATATATACCACAGTTAATAGAAATGAAGAAGGAGAAATATCAGAAATTTATATTACAACTGACAGAGAGGGGACAATAATTACCGGTCTTTTAAATTCTCTTTCTAAGTCTATTTCAGTTATGCTTCAGTATCACGTACCGCCTCAGGATATATCAAGAATGCTCCGGGGCCAAATGTATGAACCCTATGGCTTTGTTCAGAAGCATCCATATATAAAAAGTGTATCATCAATATCAGACCTGATAAGTAATATAATAGATATTGAACTGGGAGACTTCTCCAGATGCCAGATTAAGCCTGAAAGCTATGCTGCATATACAAAATCTGAAAACAGCATAAAGCCAAAATTAGATTTATCAGAGCAAAAGGAATGTAAAGGAGAAAGAGTATACGGCGTTACCTGCCCTAACTGCTCCAGTACCAGAATGGTTACAAACGGAACCTGTAAGGTTTGCCTGGACTGCGGAACCACAACAGGCTGCAGCTAAATAGGGGAATGTATAATTACACTTTAGTACAGATACAATTAAGTGATGTTCTGAAACAATTGACTTATTCTTCGCTACATTTAAATTATGTTCGGAAATGAATATTTGTATTTAGCCCTTTGGAAGGAATCCAAAGGGCTTTGTTTTTATTAATAATTAAAAATTTCAATAACCTTCCTTAAATATAATAAAGATTAGGCTATTATTGCGAGGAAAACAGAACGCTAATCAGTTAATCTATATCCTACGCCCCAAATGGTTTCAATATATTCTGGATTTGATGGGTCGAATTCAATTTTCTCTCTCAGCTTTCTTATATGAACAGTCACTGTAGAAAAATCTCCAACAGAATCAAGACCCCATATCCTTTCAAATAATTCTTCTTTTGAAAATACTCTATTGGGGTTACTTAATAAAAGCAAAAGTAAATCAAACTCTTTTGAAGTAAGCTCCATTTCTTTTTCATTTACACAAACTTTTCTAGATACCTTGTCTATAGATATACCTCTAACCTCCACTATATCTTTGCTGTCCTGATTATTGCCCAAAGATAATCTTTCGTATCTGGCAATATGAGCCTTAACTCTTGCTACCAGTTCATTTGGGCTAAATGGTTTTGTCATATAATCGTCTGCACCTAGTCCTAAGCCTCTTATTTTATCTATATCTTCTTTTTTAGCTGAAACAATAATAATAGGAATTTCAAGCTCACAGCGAAGTTTTTTACATATTTCAAAGCCGCCTATACCTGGAAGCATCAGATCTAAAATAACTAGATCATAATCTCCATTTTGCGCTCTAATTAATCCTTTGTCTCCACTGTTCTCAATGTCTGCAAGGAACCCATTTATCTGCAGATAATCCATCTCCAGTTCCGCAATACTTATATCATCTTCAACTATCAATATCTTTTTCATATTTAACCTTCTTTCCCGTAACTTGATACTTTTTTAACGAAAAAAATATAGAGGTTCCTTTATTTTGCTCGCTATGAACCCATATTGTACCTTTGTGTTCCTCAATTATTTTTTTAGTTATTGCCAGTCCTAATCCGCTTCCCCCGATTATAGTTTCTCTTGAAGTATCAGCTCTGTAGAATCTGTCAAATATATATGGCAGAGATTCTTTGGGAATTCCTTTACCATTATCCCTTATTTCAATTATCACATTGTTTGTATCTTCTTCTAAAATTATATCTATCTTTAGTTCTCTATCAGTTTTATATTTTATTGAGTTTTCTACGATATTCAGAATTGTTCTCTTAAGCTGCTGCACATCTATATTTACAAATATTGATTTTTCTGGAACATCTAGTGATAGATCCGTATTTGAATGGTCTAACTCAAAATTTATTTCTTCAACGCAATCTTTTAAGTAACTTATCATATCTACTAACTGAAATTTAAAAGTGATTTTATTTAAGTCAAGTTTAGAAAATAAAAATAAATCATTAATTAAGCTATCCATATAGTTTGCTTTTGTATATATGGTATTAACGTATTTATCCATCTTTTCAGGAGTGTCTGCTATTCCATCTTTTATTCCTTCAATATAGCCTTTTATTGAGGTTATAGGAGTTTTCAAATCATGAGATATATTTGATATTAATTCTTTTCTGTTTTCTTCATACTGCTGCTGCATTTCTAAAGAATTTTTAAGCCTTAATCGCATTTCCTCAAAGGAATGACTTACTTCACCTATCTCATCTTTTGAGTTTATATTTAAGGTATAATCTAAATTTCCCTTTTTTATCTCATTTGCAGCCTTTTCCAGCTCTTTTAATGGTTTAATAAAGCTTCTCGACATCCAGTAAGTAAATATACCAGTAATAATAACTAATATAATCAAAGAAAATAGAATCAAGAAAATAGAACTTCTCTCAAATACTTTTTTATAGCCTTCCGTGTTTACCAGAAAAAAAATGCTGCCTTCACTTCCATCACTAAAGTAAAAATACTGCTGCCCTAAAATATGTATTTTCTTATTTGAATTTTCTAACGTATCTGAACTAAAAGAAGGCAGTGAAACTTCATTTATATCATTCTTTATATAGTCGGAAGAATAGATTATTTTGCTGCTTTTTCTAAGTGCAATACCTGTATACTCTGCATCTATACTTTTATCTAACTGTGATAGATATGATTGATCCAAAAGTTTATCAGGATTTTGCAGGATCTGCATATTTATATTTTTCATAAATTTATTGTTAGATGAGATTATTTGAATTAAAGGATTATTATTTTTTTGTATCTTATTACCCAGACCATATCCTGCTTCTCCTCCAATATAAGACATAAAAATATTGCTTACAATTATGATAAGAATAAATGGAATTATTGGCATTGCAATATAGGAAAGCCTTAACCGTGACTTAATAGACATAAAAATTCACTCCCTTTTCTATTGTATAAATGAGCAGGTATTAAGTTCCTGCTCATTTCATTTTAAATATAAAGAGTTTTTTAATCAACAATTACTTATTCATATCTTAAGGCATCAATTGGATTTAGATTAGCAGCTTTTCTAGCTGGATAAATTCCAAAGAAAATACCTACTGCAGAAGAGAATAGTATGGATGCCAAAATAACTGTACTTGACAAAGCAGGAGTTATACCAGCAAAGCTTCCTATGGCAAAGGCCCCTAAGATACCTGATATCATCCCAATAATGCCGCCTATAAGACATATTATTACAGATTCAGTCAGGAATTGAATAAGTATTGTACTTGTGGTTGCACCTATTGCTTTTCTTATACCTATTTCCCTTGTTCTCTCTGTAACTGAAACCAGCATGATATTCATAACTCCTATTCCGCCAACTAGTAATGAAATAGCTGCAACTGCTCCAATAAAAGCAGTAAATATCCCAAGAACAGTATTTATTTGATCTAACTGACTCATAGCGTTCTGGGCTATATATATCTCTTTTCCTCTGTTATTGTGTCTGCTTTCCAATATATTTATAGCATTATTCCCGGCACTTTCCAAATTGTTTTTATCCGTTGCCATAATACTGATCTGATCTATTGAAAATTCACTAGGGTACATATTTTGCATTAATGTGGCAGGTATATATAAAAATGCCGGCATATTTTCAGTATTGCCTCTGCCAAAGGATCCCATAATGGATTTGGTTACACCTATTATTGTAGCCTTTATTGGAGATTGTTTGGAACCAATTTTTATGGTTTTGCCAGTAACATCACTATAACCAAATAAATCTTGTGCTGCAATCTCGTCTATTATTACAACACTTTTTCCTTCTTCAGATTCTTTTTCATTAAATGGTCTGCCATACAGAAAATCTAAATTTTGAATAGTTAATCCATCTGTGGTAGTACCAGTAATTTGTGCTCTCTTACTCAAGGTATCAGAAATTGCTACGCCTTGTTTAGATACGCTTGGAGCTGCATATTTAACTGTATCTACTTTGTTCTTTATTTGTTTTATATCTTCAAAGGTAATAGAATCACTTTGACCAGCTTTTGCAGCGTCCAGCGTTATATTCACTGTAGCGGAACCCAGTTTTTGAAATTCGGAAGTTATAGTACTCTGCCCTCCCTGTCCAAGAGAAACTATAGTTATAACAGAACTTATACCTATAATTATACCTAACATTGTTAGAAAGGAGCGCATTTTATTTGAAATAATGCTACCTAATGCCATTTTGAAGTTTTCTATTAAATTACTTATTATGCTCGTCATTTCTCTGCACCCCTTTATAAAATTATTCTATTCTTTACAGCACAATCATCTACTATTTGGCCATCTTTAAACTTTACTATTCTTTTTGAATACTCAGCAATATCTGTTTCGTGAGTAACCATGATTATGGTAGCTCCCTCATTATTTAAATGTTGGAAAATTTTCATAATTTCTATTGAAGATTTAGTA
>Ga0183099_1001660_pt1 | contig 12473 bp, 5 predicted proteins | sample Biomet1_FD_127788 | JGI IMG/M metagenome (GOLD analysis project Ga0183099, IMG submission 127788) | Microbial communities from bioreactor (seeded with anoxic lake sediment) at LBNL, California, USA - Biofuel metagenome 1 | ecosystem: Engineered > Bioreactor > Anaerobic > Unclassified ... | reverse complement strand
TAGTAACAGAAACTTCTTTATAAAGAAACGCAAATATTATACTAATCTTTAGTAGTTAAATTCAATATAGACAATCACTGCTATCAGCCCCAAAAAGTGGATTACAGATTCTTTTATTAAAAAATATTTTATTTCATTACAATGATCTTAAGTAATATTCATTATTGCCTCATATCATTACTCATTTCTGAATTCAGGGATGACACAAAAACTGTAGGTATAGCTCTTTAATGGCAACAGATACTGATTCAACGGACGTGCACTCCAGGAATCTATGCCTCCTACTCCCATCTGTTTGTAGTCTATATGCAATTGTGTCAGTTGCGTAAATGCAACATCGGCAGCATGTTGATCATAGATTGCATCGCCAATATCCAGTTTATTATCCAGATAGTGCAGAGCACTGATACTCAATAGCGAGTCTGACTGAACCAGTAACCCTTCACCTTTGGCATTGGCAATTCGGAACCAGCGAACATCTGTTTTATTGCCCGTCTCCTGCGGTATCACGTAGGGAAAATATTGCTCTTTCACTGTTTGATGATAGAGACCTACCGGTGCAGAGTAATTTCTATCCTGATAGTTTTCATGAGGACCGCGACCATAATAGTCAATTGTCTCGAATCCGGCAGGCAATACCCAATTCATCCCCAAGCGGGGAATTAACCGATCCTTGATATTGGGATCTTTGCCAAGATTTACGGTATCGACCTCCAGACTCTGTTTGACCCACATCTTACCAGTTCCGTTTATAGTATATTCAACCGAAAGTTTCGACAACACCTCCGGCATATCATAAACGGATTTTACAGTCGCAATCCCGTTTTTCACTCTTGCATTAAAGAGAATAAGTTTAGCTTTGGACAGAGGGTCTTTCCATGCCTTCAGTTTTGAGGGAAATTTCGCACCGAAATCATTTTCGGTCGGAGCCCGCCAGAAAGAAGGTTTTACCTCAACCGTATCGACAAAGTTTACGGATTTGACTTGATAGCTTCTAAGCAAACCGGACTTCTTACTGAAACTGATACTAATATTGTTGCCTACTATGTTTACCAAATTGTTGTCTTGTTTGATTTTTACCTCTCCATCAGCATTTATTGATGTCCCTAATTTATAAATTCCACTTAGCCACAATTGTTCTGTTGCCACCACATGACCTGCTGAAAGTAACGATTCAGCTTGCTTCAACGAATAGGTCAGATTTAAAAATGATTCCCCTGAAGTTGGCCGGACAAATGGAATATTTACATAACCGATCTGGTGAGGGCCGATATGAAGATCGGATATTTTACCGGACTGAACAATCCGGCCATCAACAGCAACCTCCCACTTCAGTTCAACATTATCCAGAGATGCAAAGAATTTCTCATTATAAACCTCAATGGTATTGCCCTTTAAAGAAGAGTGTATATCCTGATAGACCTTTTTCATCTCACGGGCATGCGGATAAGGCATACGATTTGCATAAAACAGTCCCTTGGCTGCCACATTGTATTTCGTTACTGATTCCTTCGGGCCATAATCTACTCCGTAGGTATAAACGGTGTCACCTTTGGCATTAATGTGTTGGAAACACTGATCTACCATATCCCAAATAAATCCTCCCTGTAAATGCGTTTTATCGCCCGGATTAAATCCCAGTAAATTTTGAAGTTACCAAGAGAATTTCCTTCGGCATGTGCATACTCACACATTATAAAGGGGGCGTTCGGGTACAGGATTGTTTTTGATGTATGATGCAATATCATCAAGTGTTGGATACATTGGACAAAATAATATCCGAATTCCACTCGCATGCCAAGGTTTTGTAATTTGGAATAGCTCTTTCGTAATGGATTGGACGAGTCGGATCTGCTCTTTTGATATAGTTATAAACCTGATAGAAATTAAACCCATTTCCGGCTTCATTCCCCATACTCCAGATTATAATCGAAGCATGATTTTTATCACGACTAATCATACGGGCATTTCGCATGATATGAGCATTTTCCCAGGAAGGACGGTTTGCCAACGTTCGGGTAACGTCAAAACTCATACCATGCGATTCGATATTGGCCTCACTGACAACATAGATTCCATATTTGTCACAAAGGTCAAGCCAGTACGGATCATTCGGATAATGACAGGTACGAACAGCGTTGATATTATACTGTTTCATAAGACGGATATCCCGTAACATCGCCTCTCTAGAAATCACATGGCCTGTAACCGGATCGGACTCATGTCGGTTTACACCTTTGATTAACACCGGTTGTCCATTTACCAACAACTGACCATTTTTGATTTCCACTTTACGAAATCCAATATTTTGAGGAATAATTTCAGTTACAACTCCTGATTTATCTTTTACCGTTACAATGACCTGATACAGGCTTGGAGTTTCGGCACTCCATAATTTAGGTAAAGTCACCGGTATTGTCAACTCCAGATTTTGCTTTGTTCCAAACGCAGCTGTTTGCCTTAGCACAACTATTCCACTATCTTTCAATACAATATCCGCAATGTACGCATTCTTTAGTGGCAAGGCATTGAGAGAAAGCCTTACATTGAGTTTTGCATTTTTTAATTCATCATCCAATACAGGAGTCAGAACTACATCTTCGAGATGAACAGGATTGCGAGCCAGCAGATAGCAATCGCGCTGAATACCACTGAGTCGCCACATATCCTGATCTTCCAAATAACTGGACACTTCCCAGCGCATTACCTGAATAGCAACTAGGTTTTTACCATTCTGATTCAGAAAAGGTGTAATATCAAACTCAGAGCTCAATTTACTGTCGGTTCCATATCCGACATATCTGCCATTTACCCATACCATCAGATTGGATTTAACAGCACCAATATGCAGTATGATTTGTTTACCTTTCCAGTCGGAGCTGATGGTAAACTCTTTACGATACAGTCCGGTAGGATTAAACTGCATCGGAGTCAAAGGTGGATTCAGCTGTTTTTCAGGTAGTAAATAACGGAATTCATAACCATTAGTACAATAAATAGAGAATCCGTACCCATTCATTTCCCAATTTGCTGGTACTTCAATAGTACCCCAAGAGGCATCACTTACAGAAGGCAACCAGCTATCCTGGGGTAAATCATCAGGTTTATCTACAAATCTGAATTTCCATCTTCCATTGAGGTTTTGATAATTTACAGATTTACTCCAGTCTCCTGATTGTAATTCTTTGTCGTTTGCAAATACAAAGTATGAGCTGTGCATCGGCAATCTGTTTTGTTCGGTTATTCGTTCATCAAAGGTAACCACTCCTCTGGTCGCAGAGAGATTGGTTATGCTTTGATAGAAGTTTTTGCCCTGTTCTGCTGGTAACAATTGAGCCATCAGGGAAATTGTATCCAGTACGAGAGCCAATATGAATAAAATATATTTTCTTTTCATGAGAATGATAATTTACGATTTGGATTAAGGTTGGTTCATCTTTACATAAGTCGGTTTATTACGGTTCGCAGTAATCCAGCCGGCATTGTTCAGCTCCAGTTCCACCACCTGAATGGAAGTACGACGCTGTTCAAAAGTGTCTTTTTGTTTATCTTTGCCTGTGCGGCCAGGATGAGTAAAGTAATACAAATATGCTCTATCATTACTGATTACAACATTCGCATGCAAACCGTTAGGGACATCGTCTTTTCCGGTACCTTCATCATCAGGCAGCAGCGGGCCACCCGGTTGCACAATCCAGTTTTCACCATCCACCGAACGATGAACAGTCTGTCCGTTCCAAGTGTCGATTATCAACCAGTAATACCCTTTCCACTGAAAAGCGATCGGCCCCTCTCCGTTAATTTTTAAGACCTCTTTCGGATCAGACCAATTGTACAGGTCTTTACTTTCGGTCATATTAATGTGTGAATACCTGCTTTGGTCTTTGTAGTACATCCGCCAATTACCGTCAGGCATTTTCAGAATATCTGCGTCGATCACTTTTACGCCTAACTGTGATAGACGCTTTTCATATTTCCAGTCCCGTAGATTGGAGCTGGTCAGGTGCGAGATATAGCCCGGTAATCCCCATTTGGTTGCGACTCCCGGTACAACGCTCAGATACATGTGCCATTTTCCATCATCGCCCCGCACAATATCGGGAGCCCACAGTGTAGCATCTTTACCACCACATTCAGCAGGCAAATCGGGAAAATTGGCAACGCCCACATATTTCCAGTTAGCACCATCTTCCGATTCTGCAATCCCGATAGGAGTGCCAAACACCCAGCTTACACCGGGCAGTTCTGTCATGGTCGCCCGGCGATTAGTGTAATACATCCACCACTTTTTCACTAGCGGATTCCAGATCACAACCGGATCGGCAGCACCATCATACACTGGATCACGGAATACAGGTTTTGGAGCAATCACTCCTTCTTTGGAAGCCAGTTTCTTATCTTGTGTTTCAGCCGCTTTCTGATCGAAAATAAGATCATCGATAACATCTAATGGAACGCTTACCACCGAACCGTGCTTAGCTCCTTCCGGCAATGACACTTTACTACTTACATCTTCCCATTTCTTGAAATCCATCGTACGCATAGCCTCGTAACGGTGATCTTTGTAAGAATCCATATAAACCAGGAGTGAGTTATCCTGCAAAGCATTTATTGATGGCCCTTCTACCCAGTTTTTGGTAAATGCTTTTTCCGAAATGGTTTTGTAAGGTCCTTCTGCATTATCACCCACAGCAACTAAAAGATTCTTCTGAGGTGTAGGTAGTTCACGCTCATCTTTATAAACTATATAATATTTGCTGCCAACTCTCTGAATAGTCGGATCTATCACATTATGCCCTGGATCGAAAAAGAGCTTGGCAGGAGCAAAAGTCTTGAAATCTTTTGTCGTGCTATAATAAATGCGATTGTCGTATTTATAGCCTGGCTCTACTTTCCATTCACCATTTACTTTGATAGTACTGGACCAGAAAATAATATATTGCTGATTTTTATCGTCGTAAATCATCTCGGGCGCCCAGCAGTTTTTAGCTTCAAAACCAGTCATCACGGGTATGGTTTGTTGTGGAGTCCAGTGTATTAAATCGGTAGAAGTTGAATGTCCTATGGTATTGATATTCCAGTTGATCGTCCAGAGACAATGCCAAAGGCCATCTGCACCTTTCATCAGAAACGGATCACGCATCCGTTTTTCTTTATCCAGATCACCATAATCTGACTTCAAAAAACTAAATTCATTGCCAATGGTTGCCCACTTGTAACCATCACGGCTCCATGCCAGATGCATCCCATTTTTATTCGCATTTTTATCGGTAAAATAGGCAAACAAGTATCCATTTTGTGGTTTATATACAAAATCGTTGAATTTTACCTCTCCACTTCCTGCAGCCATTAGTCCCGGACGCGAAGCAAAGAATCCAAGATATTTGTTGTGGTGCATTTCCGATACATCCAATCCTGCATAGAGAGTTTCCCAGTTTAACTTATTCTTGCTGACCTGAATATCACAACTATTCTTTGTGTTTACAATTTTCAAAAAAAAATGCTTTCCAAAAGCATTCACTTTAGTCACTTGCTTATCCGCATTCACATAAATGGTAAACTGCCTACCATCTGAACTTACTCCGGCAAATGCTTTATCACTGTAAAACAGCACTAAACCGCCTTTAGCGCCTTTACCGACAGTAACCTCTACCTGAATCTCATAATTCTTATTTGTAGCGGTGGTGAGTAATATCTGTGCATCTTTAGGACCGGATCCTTTTCCATTCACATGCATGCTACCGTTTTTCAGAAAAAAGCTGCTCGAATCGAAGTTCTTCCAAATGGTCCACTGAAGACCCAGTGATTTTCCGTCAAAATTATCAGAAAGCTCCATGCCGTGTTTTACCGAATCAGCTGTAGGTTGAATTGGAGTCGCTTTTTTGTCTTCATAAAACCAACCATCTTTGGTCCACCTGATGGGTTGCAGCAAGGTTTGGCGACCCAGGGGATAAGCTGCGTTTTCGTAAGCATGGTACACAATCCACCAGTTTCCATTCACATCATCAATGATAGTGCCATGTCCTTTCGACCACCAACGATCATCAGCGCTGTAGGTATGAACAATAGGATTATAGGGAGAATTTTCCCAGGGACCAAATATGCTTTTAGAGCGTGCTGACACCACCATATGGCTGGTAGCTGGTCCGGCCGTACCACCTTCAGCGGTAGTCAAATAATAATAGTCGCCTTTTTTAATAATTTTCGGTGATTCAAGGAATTTACCTTCTGTAATCCAGTGTTTTGGATAATTCCATCCTTCGTATATTTTTTTAATTTTACCAGTTACTGAAAGTCCATCATCAGACAGCGGCACCACATTTCCTTCCGACAAATGCAGATATCGTTTGCCATCCTCACCTACTGAATGACCGGGGTCAATAAACCCAACGTGCAAATCAATCGGCTTACTCCAGGGCCCTCGGATGTCATCTGCCCAAATCACCCAGTTTGTTCCTGCCGCGGGATAATAAATATAATATTTTCCTTTATATTTAAGTAAATCAGGTGCCATAGCAGAACCTTTATATTCCGGCATGACACGACAAATAGGCTCCCAGTTTATCAAATCCTGTGAATGCCAAATTAAAAATCCCGGTGCATAATAAAAAGGAGAATGAGTCATGTAATAATCCTTGCCGTCACGCATTATGGAAGGATCAGGATAATCACCAGGTAAAACTACTTTCGGATAATCTTGCGCCGTAAGTGAAGTAATCACTATAAAAACAAGACTAAATAATAATAATTTCTTCATTTTTGCGTTTTTTTATTTAGTAAAATAAATATTTTCTGCATGCTCTTCTAATAAAAATGGCTTATACTGGATATTTTTACATCATGCAAGTTTACCCGGAATATCATCCCAAATTACTTCCAAAATATAATATAATACGAATATTATAACCTTTATACTTAATAACAGATACTTTCTTTATACAAGAAAAACGAGAAACCGACATTCGTCTTTTACTTAGTAACAAACTTTGCAGCCAAACAATGTTTTCACAGCACATTATCCCCTATCTGCTACTAAAATGTACAAAAGTCCCTTTAATAAAGGCTTTCAGCTAGTAGCAGATAAAAAAGTAGAACATTTTATCTTCCACTAAATCTTGTTTATCTACCACTAACAAGCGGTATGTGCTACCAACTTGCTTATTTTAGTAATTCCGAGCAGACATTTTATAACTTCCCGAGTGAGATTTATTTTTTCAGGAATGACTTTTATAACATCTTGTACAAAAGATTGCATTGTTCTGTACAAAAGAATTAATTAACTTGTACAAAAGAATACAATTTTTTGTACAAGATATTACATATAAGCCTAATCTAATTTTAAAAAGCAGAGCGGACATTTATTATTATCCGCACGGATCTTTTCAAAAGTCTTTGGCAAAGTAGTAGCAGATAACAAAATTTAGTAGCAGATAAAATGTTGATCTTTTTTATCTGCTACTAAAGTAAAGTTCTTATAATCAATTCATAGCACCTAATTTAGTAGCAGGTGGCAGATGATTTTGATTATTTCATTTGAAAAGTATTAAAAGAATGAGCAGCTAACGTTACATCCAAATATCGTTCTCCCAGCTTTAAAGTTAATCTTTGAGATCCATTATTGAAATTACCGGCAATTACCACATATTTATTTTGCGGGGTAAGAAAGATCAATATAGCCTTTTTATCAGCTGCAGATTCCTTGTATCCTAACAATCTTGATCCAGGAATTACATAATGACTATAATGTTTCACTGCATAATATTCGGGAGTATATGTAGCTGTTTTTGTTTGTGAATCCACACGGATAAGCGCATTTTGTGACCATCCCCACGAACTCATTCCTTTATCACAAAGTATTGCATTCCAGAATGTGTATTTCTCACAACCATTACTCAGATAGTGGTTTATCAAACCAAATGTATGTTCGGCTGCAGACCAGTCAAATTTACCCCAGCCACATTCACTTTCCGACTGTACATAGCTATAATTGGGATATTTAGCACGAATTTTAGGCAAGATTTGTCCGCCTTCCCATTGAAAGCCTACACCTTTAATACATTTCTGCATTTTAGAATCTGAGAGAATCTTTTCAATAACATCTAAATGATTCGTATTGATTGTACCCAAAAAGAGTTCAACTTCCGGATGTAATTTAGCAAGAGTTGGAGCTAAATATTCTGAATTAAAGCGAATTGTACCATCTGCAGTCCAGGAACATCCGGGATATTCGGTGAAACTGTATGCTTCATTTTGATACATTACGGTTGTTATTGGAATACCTTGTTCTTTATAAGCATCGATAAATTTACAGAAATAAAGGGCATACGCCTGCAAATATCTTGAGTCCTGAATAACCTGGTCGTTTTCATAAAGAGGGACTTCTTTCTCTTTAGGTAAGTCATTAAACTTACCACTTTTATTTGCATAATGATGATTAATTTTCATCCAGTTTGGAGGACTCCAAGGAGATATCCAGAAGGTCATATCCGGATTATACTTCTGGGCTGATTTAATATATGGAATAAGTGCTTGTTTGTCACGTTCAATATTGAATTGCTTCAGTTGAAAATCTCCATCAACTTCATCACAACTATACCAATTACGCGCATAATCATTAGCATTCATAGATAAACGGCCAATAGTAAAATGCATTTCACCATTAGGAGAGAAAAGTTGTTTCAGGATATTTTCTTTTTGATTGGTAGAAAGCATATTAAGTGCATCCCAGCCTAATTCATTGAAACATGTACCCCACGCTTTAAAGGTTGCCACACTGTCTTTGTTGTTTACTTCAAGATCTGAAACTACAGGAACTTTTTTCTGTAATTTTACAGTATTCTGTTTCCAATAATTTCCTTCACTACTGCTTATCCAAGTGTACGATTGAGCTTGCATGCCACAAGCCAATGCTAAGCTGATACAACTTAAAAACGTTTTTCTAAAATTTATTATTTTCATAGTGCCGTTATTCTATTTATTGTTTTACTACAAAATGATATTTTCCTGATTCAACATTATAAACTACTTTATCATTTATCTTTTCTAAAAAAGTTACTCCTTTTGACTGACTTGCAGCCACATTACTTTCCTGTACTAATGATTCAGAAATAGCAGGAATGTAAACTTTGGCAGTAGTATTTACTGGAATAGATATCTCCAGATTTAGTTTTCCATCCTTCTTATACCAATATACACTAATCAATCCATTTACAGAATTAAATGAGCCTTTTGCCCATTCCATATCAGGAATTATAGCTGGATTAATAGTAAATTTTTTAAATCCGGGATTCATTTCGTCATTAGCTATGCCTAACAGATCATGAAAGAACCATTCGTTTATTTGTCCCAGCATAAAATGATTCTGAGAGCCAAATCCTCCTTCTAAACCACAATTCCACTTTTCGGCCAATGAAGTAGCTCCCATCTTCAACTGATAACCATATCCCGGCTTTTCTGATTGATTATTCATTTTATAAATCAATTCAGACTCCCCATTATCCGCCAAAGCGCGCAATAAGTATTGATATCCGACATCACCAGAAGTCTGGGAATTTCCTTTTTCACGAATATCGTTAACAATGGCATCCAATGTACGCTTTTTATTTTGTGGGTCTATAATTCCCAAAGCAATAGGCATTGCGTTTGATGTTTGAGAATTAGAACAATAAGTTCCCGTCTCTGAATGATAAAATTTCTCATTGAAAGATTTCTGAATCTCTTCAGCTTTTAATTTAAAAATCTGCTCATCCCCGTTTCTTTGCAGCAATGCAGCAATTTTGGAAAGAATAACATTATCATAAAAATAAGTGGCAGTAGCCGTAAATTCGGGAGGAGTTAATTGCCATTCCCATGGTTCTTTAGGTCCCTGATCACACCAGTCACCTAATCCGGCATATACAATATTGTCTTTGGCCAGGGAAGATAAAAAAGAAACATATCTCTTCATTGAATCGTAATAACGCTCGAATAAATACGTATCCCCTGAAAACAAATATTGTTGCCAAGGAACAATAATTAAGGCACTTCCCCATTCGGGTGAAATACGCATATTTCCAAGAGGCTCCTTTACCAAATCAGTCGCTGCGAAATATTCCGGAGAGATGCAGGGAACAAGACCAAAATCCAACTGGCTGTCACACATGTCATTGACAACCTTTCTGAAAAGTGGAATCATATCAAAATTATATCTTAAAGCCGGGCCATTGAGCTGTGTTTCTTCCAGCCAGCCAAGTTTTTCACGGGCTGGGCAATCAGTCATCACACTCATCATATTACTACGTTGTGCCCATCTGACCAAAGAATAGATTTTATTGAACAGTTCATTTGAAGTTTCAAAAGTGCCTATCGGAGTTGAGCTTGAATGCACAACAACTCCCTCTAAATTAACAATCTCAGGAAGGTTTCCTTTGGAATCAGGATAAAGTTCCACCTGCAAATAGCGACCACCTTGATAGAAGAATTGAGGGAACCAGCTCTCTTTATCTTTTCCGGCCAAAGTATATTGCCAGTAAGCCGGGCGAACCCCATCTTGAGTTACGGATCTTCTGTCCACCAAACTATCCTTTTGGAGTAATTCTGCCGGATTAATTCTTATATAAGCTCCCTTGTTGCCTTTCACCTGAATACGTGGCATCACAGAAGCATTCTGTCCTAAATCATATAAAAAAATATGAGGTTTAACCTCCGTAGCAGAAATAGGTTTGAGAACTTCTATCTCCTTAATCGCCGGTGCACTGCATGACAAGCCTTTCAACTGCCCGCCCGGGCCTTTACATACAATAGCATTATACCATTTTTTTATTGGAAGAAGTCGTGCATCAAAGTCCTCTCCCCCATATATATTTGAAAAAGTAACCGGACCTGGAGCAACGCGCCATGTAGTATCAGTCCCTACTTTTTCAATAGTACCATCTTCATATTCCAGTTTCAATTGTGCAATCACTTTCAGAGGACCATAAGAATTCAGAAATTTCACATACCTTTCCACATTGTCAGGTTGAATATTGTACATTCCATTACTTAAAATAACAGATAAGGTATTATTTCCTTTTTTCAATTGATTCGTCACATCATAAGTATCATACAACACAGTTTTATTATAGTTTGTCCATCCGGGAGTTAACTTGTAATCACCTATTTTTCTTCCATTAACTGTCAGTTCATATTGGCCAAGACCACAAATATGGATGATAGCACTTTTTAATTTTGATTTAACCTTCAGATCCTTTTCGGCAACCAAAGAAGAATAATTCAGCGTATCGCCATCTGTAGAAATCGCTTGCGGTTTAGTGAAATCACGTTTTCTTCCAATATCTTGTCTTGGATGTTGTGGGGGTATTGCATATTTCTCAGCTCCTGCAGCAGTAATCCATTCTGCATACCATTTTTCTTTATTAAGTCCCATTATCCAATAAGAAGGAGAACCTAATAGTGAAGGGATATTATCCTCATTCCACACTTTTACATTCCACCAATATTTATTTCCGTAAGTAAAATGCAGATTATTTAAGGTATGCCGCATTTGATTCGAGATGATCTTTTCTGAAAGGAAAATATCTCCAATCCCATTTTTAGCTTTTTCAAAAGAAGAGGAAATTATAATCTGATAAGCAGTCTGTTTACTTCCTCTACGAGCATTATCTATTTCAGTAAGCTTCCATGAGAGCAGGAGCTGTTCTACATCAATTCCTTTGGGATTATTAAGATATTCACACTGCATTTCTATCACAGAAATTGATAAGTGTTTGCTTTTTTGTATACCTGCCTGTATTATAACCGGGTTAACAACAAGTAAGAGGCCGATAAATATCTGCTTTAATTTCATCGTAATATTTTTAAGGTTTCACTTTTATTAAACAACATATTAAATACGAACATCGGAAATTTTTTGCTCAAACCATATATAAAATAGATTTTAGGCACAACAAAGAATTTGACTGCAAAGTCTTATATATAATTTGTGCAGTAAAACTAACTATTTTCTTTCTGTCATAACTAGATAATAAGATCAATATGGCATAAATATCAGTATTATAACGCAACAGTAATCATATCATACGCAATAATAATAAAACCGCATTGGAATCATCCTTTGCGGTTTTATTTCTATTTCAACTATAATTGAATTATTAATTTTGAATAAATCAATAAACAAACACTTTTACCATCCCTGATTTTGTTTTAAATTGGAATTTAATGTTATTTGCTTAAGAGGGATTGGAGTAAGATAATCCTTAGCTTCAAATAGCAAACCAGAAGCGAGATTAGTTATAGCACGCCCATAATCAGGATCACTCGAAGTTATTCCCTTCGTTTCGTCATAAACACCATAAGAAAGAGGGTATTTAGCCGGCCAATAGCAAGGTTTTCCTTTTCTGAAGCGTTAGTATTCGGATTAATTGTCAACTGCTGACATCATTGAGAACCATATAAATGACGCCCTAGTTCTGACCGGTAAGGTTGTATTGTGCAAT
>Ga0183099_1001659_pt1 | contig 12475 bp, 16 predicted proteins | sample Biomet1_FD_127788 | JGI IMG/M metagenome (GOLD analysis project Ga0183099, IMG submission 127788) | Microbial communities from bioreactor (seeded with anoxic lake sediment) at LBNL, California, USA - Biofuel metagenome 1 | ecosystem: Engineered > Bioreactor > Anaerobic > Unclassified ... | reverse complement strand
TTTTTTCAAAAAAGTTTCGCCCCTCCCCCCGAACCCTCCTCCCCACTTCAAAAACTTTTGGTAGGAAGAAGGGGCGGAGCACGTGTCCCCCCAACCGGAAGGAGAATGAAATGAAAAAGTCACTTGGCGCAAACACCCTGGCCCAGCCCACGCCCGTGTGGGTCATCGGTTCCTATGACGAGGCCGGCAAGGCCAACATGATGACCATCGCCTGGGGCGGCATCTGCTGCTCCAAGCCGCCCTGCGTGACCATCTCGCTACGCAAGGAGCGCCACACCTACGCGGCGGTGATGCAGCGCAAGGCCTTCACCGTGAACATCCCCTCGCAGATGCATGTGCAGGAGGCGGACTACGTGGGCATGGTCTCCGGCGCCAAGGCCGACAAGTTCGTGGCCACGGGCTTCACTCCCGTCAAAAGTGAGCTGGTCGACGCGCCCTACGTGCAGGAGTTTCCGCTGATTCTGGAGTGCAAGCTGCTGCAGACTGTGGACCTGGGCGCGCACACCCAGTTCATCGGCGAGATTCTGGATGTGAAGGCCGACGAGTCCATCCTCGCGCCGGAAGGGCACATCGACCCGGCCAAGCTGCGGCCCATCATCTACACCCCCGGAGCCAGCCAGTATTACGGCCTGGGCGAGCTGCTGGGCAAGGCTTTCAGCCTGGGCAAGGCCATCGCCGGATAGCGCCTCGGCCGGTGCCGGCGGTTCCGATAAGCAGAAAGGCCTGGCTGGAGTGTATTCCAGCCAGGCCTTTTTGCGTTATGGGGAGTCCAAAGGGCGAATGCCCTCAGGCGGGGAGGGGGGCGGCGCCCCTTTGCGCTCCTCCTTTTACAATCTTCTGAACCCCTGCGGCACCAGCGGCGCTTCACCGGTCAGAGCCTAACGCGCGCGTTCGTCCTGGCGCAGGTGCTGGGGCCACTGCTCCCCATTTGTCCATGGCGGCGACGACGGCCTCGCAGCCGGATTCCAGGCCGAGGTGCACGGCGTTCAGGCCGAGTTCGCGCAGGTTTCGCAGGTCCGTGCCGGACTTGGAAGCCAGGGCCTCGGCGTTGAGCCGTTTCGGACCGTCCAGACTAGAACGTGACGGACAGGCTGACGGACCCGAACAGCTGCCCGCCTTTCTGTCCGTAGAATTCCTCTGTGCGGTACACGTGCGTATAGGTCAGCTTGGTTCTTCCCAGCACCAGGCCGACACCGCCCATAAGATCGGCCACGAACGTTTTTTTGGGAACGTGCGGGCTGTTTTCCCAGGTATTGCCGTCGAGAAAGATATTGCGCGCCACGGCGCGGCCCTCGGCTCCGGCAAAGAGATGCAGGCCGAAATCGGTGTCCGGCCGCAGGCGGGGATCATGAGAATCAGCTGGCGCGCTGACCCCACCGCCGGGTTGGATGAGGGAGGTGCCGAAATCCCACGGCAAGCGGTAGCCCAGGCGCGTTTCGAAGCCTGCGGCTGCGTGGGTCTGCACGTTGCCCGCCGTGGCCCGCACGTGAGGCAGCAGGTCCCAGGCCACGTCATGGCCCAGATCCAGCCGCGCGGTGCGCAGGGTACGCTGCCAGGAGAGCACGATACCCGGCTCGTCGTGCAGTTGGCGGCCCCAGCCCCGGACCCGCTCAAAGCCCATGAGCGCGTGGTAGTTGTTCTGCGTTTCCTCGGCCAGGGCCGAAGGGCCGACAACGCCGATGCTCGTTTCAAAGGTGTCGAGCTGGGTTGCGGTCTTGGCGTGCAGGGCCAGGGAGATGTAGCTCCATCCGGAAAAAGGCCTGTCGTCGGGCTGCACGACCCCGCTGCGCGTATCCTGGGGCACGTACATGTTCTGCCCCAGGGAAAGCGCCACGTTATACTGCTGCCCGGGCTCGTTCACAAAGGGCAGAATGCGCAGATACGGCAAAACAAACTCCGGCAGGCGTTCATCCTCGGCGTACTTCTTGAGATCGCCGGAGACCCAGGAAAGCTTGATGCCGTTGGTGTAATGGTTGTCCGTTCCGGCGAAATAATCGTTCTCTTCCGTGAGGATGAGGGTTGAGGGGGTGCTGGCGGATTGCTGGGGCTCGGCCCCGAGACTCTGCCGGGTCGGCATCGACAACAGCACAGTGACGCACAATACGAGCATGAGGCGGAAAGAATGGCGCATTCGCAATGGTCTGCTCCGATGGTCTTGTGCTGTCTGCTTGGGGGGAATCAAACCTGTATCAGGGCAGAGACGGCTCCCTGCCCTGATCGTTTAGCATAACACGAGTGGTGGCGACATCAAGGCGTTTCGCCTTCAATTAATTCAAGACCGGTCCGCAGCAGTTGCGGCGTGGGGCGGCAACCCCGTTCGACGCTGCCGCCAGCGGCGGCATTGCTATTTCTTGTGGTGCTGACCTTCCTGCTGATTGCCATAGAGACCGCCGGCGACCGCTCCCAGGCCGCCGCCAAGCAAGGCGCCGACACCAAGGCCTCCGCCCGTCAAGGCGGCGATCCCAAGGCCCGCGCCAGCGCCGATGGCGCCGCCGGACAGGGCTCCCTGCTGGGTCTTCGTCATCTGCGTGCAGGCGGAAAAGCTGAGACACATGACCAGCAACGCGGCGATGAATGTTGTTTTCATACAATGCTCCTTAGTTCTTCCAGTTGGGCGCGATCATCTCGTGCCAGACCACATCGAGCACGTTCCTGCGGAGCTTGGTCGGGTTGTTCGCGTAATAGGCGTCGACCCGGCTCACCATCTCAGACCACTTCGAATCCTTGAAGGCCGTGACCCATCCTTTGACAAAACGGGATGGCTCTTCGGAGCGCTTGGTGCGCAGATGATATTCGAGGACAACGGCGTTGCTCACGCCAAGCAGGAACGCCCGCTTGTCGGAATCCGTCGAATGCGTCCAGACCTTGCCGTCGATGTCCGCGTCGGAGTTCTCCATGGCCGCCTGGGCGCACGCAGAGCCCGCGCTGAAGAGCAGCAGGCCCACAAGCGCAAACAGAATGAGGTAGCGATTCTTTTTCATTGTTTCCCTCTGTCGTTACAAATTTTCTGGCCCAATGCTCTTTCCGCGCGGCGGGAAGAATCGCCGTACTAAGACCAAAGCTTTCAAGACATTTCAGGGGTAGAGCGCATCGCCGTGAGGCAGCCGCGGCCCACCCGAAGCGACATGTCAGAATGTCGCCCACGGGCAGCGGACTATTTTCCCGCAACCTTCTTTATCTCGCCCGCTTTCTGCTGAACCTTTCCGGCCATGTTCTCGGCCTTGCCTTTGATTTCCATCTCGTGGTTGTCTATGGCTTTGCCGACAACTTCCTTCACCTTGCCGGAAACTTGGTGCATCTTGCCTTCAACCTTGTCCTTGGTGCTCTCTTTCATGCTCTTTCTCCTGTGTGGTTACAGGTGGTTCAAGCCTTGCCGACTACATCCCGCCGGGAGGTTCACGCTGCAGCGGTCGCGGCGTGAGAGCGTCCGACGATCCAGTCCGCTGAGGTGTTGTGCGTCATGACGTCTGCCGAACGCGGTCAGAGTCCGCAGGTTGGTGGTGCAGGCTTCGCAGCACTGTGAGACCAGCACCCGGACTCATTGTTTGCCGCCCCCCTCCCGCTGCAGTGGAGGGAGGCGGACTCGCCGCGCCAAGGCTGAGTTGGAGGAGGGCAACAGCACGGCGCGACGAAAGAATGAAAGAACGGGTTCAAGACCGCCACGCGGAACTCAGGCGGCGATCCAGAGCCCCGTAGACGTTCTTACTGCTGGCCCTTGACGACCATGTTGCTGCGCACGTCGCTCACGCCCTTGACCTTACGCGTGATGCCCACCGCGGTGTTGATCTGCGCGGGAGAGGTGACGAAGCCGGAGAGCTGCACCACACCCTTGAAGGTCTCCACCTGGATGTCGTTGGAGTTCAGATTGGGCTCGCCCAGAAGGCCGGACTTGACCTTGGCCGTGATGGCGGAATCGTCGATGTACCCGCCGGTGCCTTCACTGGTGGAGGTCGCCGCGCAACCGAAGACGAAGGCCAGCATGACAGTGAGGCACAACATGGAGAGACGCTTGTAAATGGTCATTTTGAGCTCCTTAGGGGTTAAAGATAAAAGTGTGTGCTGTTGACGTGACCGAGATTTTGCAGAGCGGCCCGCAGCGCCGGTGCGGGAAGGAAGACCGCCGCTTCTTTGGCTGGCGCGCTCCAACGCTTCGCCAACCGGGAACGGCAGCGCACAGCGGCCGCGCGTTGGCTCCTGGCCGCAGCTAAACCCTTTTGATGAGCCGCAGGACGAAGATCAGCAGTATTGCCCCCGCCGTGGCGATGAGTATCTCGCCCAGCATTCCGCTGCCGCCAAGGCCGACGCGGCCGAAGAAATATCCGCCTATCACCGCGCCCAGAACGCCCACGACGATGTCGCCCAGGACGCCGAAGCCGCCCCCCCTCACCAAAACCCCGGCCAGCCAGCCGGCGATGAGTCCAATCACGATAAAGAGAAGGAGTCCTTCCATAAAACGCTCCCGCTTGTTTTCTCAGGCAAGTTGAGGATGGACCGCGGAAAAGCCGGATAGTGCGGGCGGGGCGGGACAGCCCCCTCGCCGCGCAACGGCTCGTTGCCGCGACGTGGCGCCAGGGCTTGCCTCACTGTGCGCTTAGCTGGCGCAACAACTCCTGCGCGGCCATGGGCGCGGTTTCCGGCAAGGCGCCGGGCTCCAGCGCAACTTGCAAAGGTGCAAGCACACCGTCGCCGCTGCTTTCCGGCTGATTGGCGAAGACATGGTGTGCGCCCTTGCGCAAGATCACGGACTCCGTGCCTTCGGCGACCAGGGCCTTCAACAGCGCGGGCCAGGCTTCTTTGCCGAACCCGTTCAAAGCCTCAGCTGCCAGCCAGATGACATCGGAGTCGCTGTCTTCCAGCGCCGCCACCAAGGCCGGAATGGCTCTGGCCTGCCCCATGGCGCCAAGGGCCTTGGCCGATTCCCAGCGGACCTGCTGTGACTTGGCGTTCTCCAAGGCCCGCGCCAGCGGCGTCACTGCAGCCGCCCCCAGGTTCACCAACGCCTCCCGCGCGCTTTGACGCAACATGCCGTCTTCGCTTTCCAATGCTTTCATATGGGCTTCCAGCGCGGTGCTGGCGGAAGCTTGCTTGCTCATGTCTTTCCTCCAAAAGAGTTTGGTGGCCTCACAACTGCCGGGTTCGATTCGACGGAATCACCCGCGCGATGGGCCGCCGCCCCGTGGCTGTCGATTCTCCTGCGCCGATGCGCAGACATCCCCGCCCTCCTCAAAAGGGAAGAGCCATGGTCTGGAGGATGGGGGAAAATGTGCAGCGCGTCGGTGCGCTGCCGCGCATAGGGGGGCAAGTTCTTCAGGGAGGGCCGAGGTTGAACAGGGGGAAGTATGCGGGACAGCGCACCGACGCCGCGCCGAGTCCTTGTCATGGTCAACATACCGAGACCCCGCCATCTTGCGGGGCACGGGTGCATTTGGAGGAAGACATGAGCACACGCATTGGACGAATAGTTAAAAAAATCATCACACATCGTCCCGTTGGATTCCGCCCGGAAACTCCGGACGCGGCGGCGCACGACGCTGATGAAGAGGAAATGCGGCCTCCCAGCTCGACGACGCAGGAAACAGCATTGGCGAAAGCCCCAAGGGGACCCTTCAAGATTCTCACAATCCCGCAGGCATGGTACAACTCGCTCCATGCGGATCATGGCGCGGACGACGACACGGGGAAAAACGAGTGACGCTTTTCCAACCGGGCGGCAGGACAAGACTTATGGGGGCAGCCGGCGAACGCGGGCGAAATGACGTCAGGCAGGACAAGACGCGGCAAGGTCCGCTGCTGCATCGCTTAAACACAGGGAGAAGCGCAAAATGGATTTGATCACGGTCATGTTAGCGGGACTGCTGCTGATCGCCGCCGCAGTCGCAGGCGCAAAGCCCGCGGCGGCGGAAGCGGCGGACAATGACGATGCTGAAGAGGTAAGCAAGGAACAGAAGTAGCAAGGAACAGAAGTAGTGCGGACGGGACGACACACGGTTGTTTCGTGCGGGGTGCCGCCGCAAAGGCCGTTTCGAGGACTACAGCAGATGTTGCCGGGGAAGTTAACGCGCACGCGCCCAGAGTGCTAAGCCAGAGGGCTAAGCCTGGACGAAGGTTGGCAAAACGCCCCTCCCTGCCAAAAGGCTGTCACGTTTCCCGCGTCACGCGCCCTTTGCTGGAGCGAGGTACGGCAGCAGGCGGTCCGTCTCTATTTTCACCACGGCGTAGCATTCGCAGCACAGCGCTTCGAGCTTGGGCCGGTCCAGCACGGTGATGTGCCCGCGGCTGTACTCGATGACGCCGAGTTTTTGCAGCTTGCCCGCGGCTTCGGTGACGCCCTCGCGTCGGACGCCCAGCATGTTGGCGATGAGCTCCTGGGTCATGCTCAGCTGATTGTCCGACAGGCGGTCCAGCGAGAGCAACAGCCAGCGGCACAGCTGCTGGTCGATGGAGTGGTGGCGGTTGCACACCGCCGTCTGGGCCATCTGGGTGATAAGCGCCTGGGTGTAGCGCAGCATCAGAAATAGCAGCCCGGTGTGGCGGTTGCACTCGTCCTTGAAGGTTTGGCCAAGCAGCCGGTAGGCGTGGCCCGCGCTCTGCACTATGGCCCGACTCGAAGTGCTCTCCCCGCCCATGAACAACGCAACGCCGATGACGCCCTCGTTGCCCACCACGGAAATCTCCGCAGAAGCCCCGTTCTCCATGACGTAGAGCAATGAAACAATGGAATCTATGGGGAAGTAGACATGGCGCATGGTGTCGCCGGATTCGTACAACACCATTCCCAGGGGCATTGGAACCAGCTCAAGCTTTAACAGCAGGCGGTCGAGCACTTCCGCTGGCAGGGCGGCCAGAAGATGGTTCTGCTTTGGGGCGGGGGGCATAGGCATCGCGACCATCCTTAGATTATTGAGACCTCACAGTTGCTTACACTGTAGCCAAAATACAGCCTAGTTTGTTTGTTACCGTACACAGTGGCAGAGGCATGCCTTCCCGTCAATCCTTAGCATATGCTGTTTCACTCGCAGCAAGCGTATGTCCACCGCTCACATAACAGTAAAACATTCTTTCCGGCCTATGCGCGACAGCGCACCGACGCCTCTCCTCGCCTCTGCCATTGTGATCATACCAAGCCCTCGCAATGTCGCGGGGCATGGTTGTATTCGGAGGTCATCATGAAAAAGTCCTTTGACAAGAAATCAACCAGCGGACTGGCGAAAAAACCTGAAAAGCCCCAGATCGCACCTGCCGGAGCCGGAGTCACTCCCGACGCCAAGCAGGACCGCGCCCCCCAGCACAAGGGCAAGGGCAAAAAAAGCGCCATGAGCAATATGCCCCTGATCTCCGTCCGGACGCCGCATACCGCCTGCGGCGAAACAGCAATGTGCATGGGGGCCTTCGGCGCGGACACCACGCATGGCCTGGAGCACAACTAGCTGATTCGTAGGGTTGTGCCGGCTGGCACAACGAATGACCAGCCCGCTTGCCACTCCACACGCAAGGATTGGCAAGCGGGCAAAACAGAGCACCAAGCGGCGAAGGCCACGGGCAGACCTTGCGCCAGCGGCAACACTTTCGACATGGAGCAACAGCATGACTTCCTTTTCCAGAAAACTGGTCATCGCCACCGGTCTTATCCTGGCGCTTGCCGTGCTCAGCAGCGTGGCCGCAGCTGATCCTGTCTCGCAGGATCTGGTCGACGCCCGGCAGGAACGGCAGATCTGGACAACCTATGCCCTGAGCCCCTACCTGCGCGCCAATAATCTCACCGTGCTTGTGCAAAGCGGCATGGTCAGGCTCACGGGCACAGTGGCCGAGGATGCCGAAAAGGACCTTGCCGCGGAAATCGTCTTCGGGGTCACGGGCATACAGGAAGTGAACAATCAGATCCTTGTGCAGCCAGGCTTTGTGCCCGTTCAAAAGAACGCGGGCCGCAACTATGGCCAAATCGTCGACGACGCCGGCGTCACCACCGAGGTCAAGTCGAAGATCGCCTGGAGCAAGCAGACCCAGGGCCTGCACGCCATGGTCGACACCACCCAGGGCAAGGTGCGGCTGCGCGGCACGGCCAACAGCATGAGCGCCAAGAATCTTGCCGGGCGGCTGGCCGAGACCACCCGCGGCGTCACCGCCGTGGACAATCAGCTGACCATCACCGGCGTGCGGCCTTCCGCATTGGAGAGCGACACCGGCGTGGCGGCCAGCACCATCGACGACGCCTGGATCACGGCCAAGGTGAAGTCCACCCTCCTGTATTCCCTCAATGCCGCGGCGGCCAACGTTTCTGTCAGCACCAGCAACGGCGAAGTGATTCTGACCGGCAAGGCCAGAAACGACGCCGAGCGAGCCTTGGCCGTTGAGCTTGCGCGCAATGTGCGCGGCGTCAGGAGCGTCAACCCGCAAGGATATACGTTTTAGCACGGCCGGGAAATTGTTGGGAACGGTTGCCTCCATGGACGCGGCGCAATCACTCCCGACCGGTGAGCAAAGCACTTTTCCGGTCAGAGCGCGGCTTTTTCTGCTTCTTGGCCTCGACCGGAACCTGGCGCACCAGCCATAACGACAACGCACGGAGCACACGATGAAACGGAAAATCCCTCTCCTGGCGGCAACGGCGGCGGCGCTGTGGCTCATGGCCTCTCCGGTCTTGGCCCAGCAGATGCGCGGACCCGCCGCAAGCGCCATGCCCGCAGGCCAGATGATGGAGAGCCACAGCGGCGGCATGAGCCTGCTGGGCGTCTCGCCGGAGAAGCGCGAGTCCATCCGCATGATTCAGGGCGATTACACCGACAAGCTCTTTCGGCTGCATCAGGACATCTATGCCAAAAACGCGGCGCTGAACGCGATCATGCTGCAGCCCCAGCCGGATCCCATCGCCGCCAAGGCCGTTGCCAGAGAAATCGCCACGCTGCGGGTGCAGGAAATGGATCTTTTGATCGAGATGCACACCAGGATCGCCAGGGAAACGGGGGTGCGCATGCCCATTCGAACGGGCGCGGACAGGATGATGATGAACTAGCCCGCGTCAAGCGCGGATACGAACAAAGGCATTTTGCGGCCGCAGATTCCTTCTCAACACGGCCACGTCTGAACACACTGCAATTCACAGGAGACATTTATGAGCATGCGCAAGCGCCTTCTTTCCTCCATACTGCTGGCCTCCCTCGTGGTGCTGGCCATGAGCTTCCCGGCACAGGCCGAAACCCTGCGCCCCAAGGTCGACAACTTCATTCTGTTCTACGACCACTCCGGCTCCATGGTTCTGACCAGCCCGGACTGGAGTCAGCTCAAGCTTAAGATGGCCAAGGAGCTCGGCGTCAAGATGACTGCCGAAATTCCTGAGCTGGGTTACAAGAGCGGCGTCAACACCTTCGCCCCCTCGGCCACGGAACTGGCCGCCACCCCCTTCCGCAGGTCCCTTGTGGCCCCGGCCATCGAGTCCATCGACACCAAGTACGACCCTTACGGACGCATCACCCCCCTGGGTTTTGGCCTGGACAAGATCGACCCCGTGCTGGCTTCTCTTCAGGGCAGCACGGCGCTGATCATCTTCACCGACGGCAACTCGAACTACGGCAATGACCCCGTGGCCGAGGCCCAGGCCCTTTACAGCAAGTACCCCAACCTGTGCATCCATATCGTCAGCTACGCCGACAAGGACCATGGCAAGCAGGTCGTTTCCCAGATACGCGCCCTGAAGGGTTGCAGCGTTGTGGGCGACCCCAAGGTCATGGCCAGTGATGCGGGCATGAAGCAGTTCGTGCGCGACGTGTTTTACACCGTCGTTCCCGACGAAGCCCCGGCCCGCCGCTCCGCTGCTCCCGCCGCCGTTGTCGTCGCCTCCGGCGCGTGCGAAACCATCACCTTCGGCAATCTGAACTTCGGCTTCGACAAGTTCCAGATCACCCAGGACATGATTCCCGCCCTTGAGCAGGCCGTCACGCTCCTGAACGACTCCAGCTGCCAGGGCTTCACCGTTACGGGCAACACGGACAGCGTGGGCACCGTTGCGTACAACCAGAAGCTCTCCGAGCGCCGCGCCAATTCCGTGGCCAAGTGGATCACCAATAAGGGCTACAAGGGTCAGCTGAAGATCGTGGGCATGGGCAAGTCCAACCCCAAGTTTGACAACACCACCTCCGATGGCCGCCACCTGAACCGTCGCGTGGAGATCACCACCAACTAGTCTTCCCTCTTACCGCCGGCTGCGGAATGAAACGGTTCCGCAGCCGGCCACCCACCGTTTTGTCTCTTGTACCGCCAATGTTTCCTTGTCTCCCTTCCTCCCGCTGCCCTCCGCACGACGCACCGGCCAACACCGGGGTCAGGCGGTGGGCAGCCTCCATCTTCCCCAGGCATAACGCAAAAAGCCCCCGGCACCTCACGCGAGTGTCAGGGGGCTGAAGCGTCCGGACATGGGGCGCTGTGCTTCTACGCGGGGCCGCCGGCTAGGCGAATCCCTGGGCGTAATCCTGCAGCAGGGCCGTGTAGCATTCGCAAGCGGCCCGCTCCAGGCCTTGGCGGTCAAGTATGCTTATCTCGCCGCGGCTGTAGCGGATGCACCCCAGCTGCTGCAACGCGCCCGCGGCGATGGTGACGCCGCTGCGGCGCACGCCGAGCATGTCGGCCAGATAGGCATGGGTGAGGTGGAAATGATCGGCGTGCGCCCTGTCGTGCGTCATCAAAAGCCAGCACGCAAGCCGCGGCTCGATCTCGTGAAAATGCGTGCAGGCGGCGGTTTGCGCCAGTTGCGCCAGCAGGACGAAGAGATAGCGGTTGAGCGTGTGTCGCAGGTAAGGGCAACGGCTCAACTCCCGCCGGAGCTGCGAGGCGGTCATCCGCAAAGCCGTGCCCGCGCCCTGCACCACCGCGCGCATGGGCGCGCCGTTGACTCCAAGGGCCAAGGTCGCGCCGAGCATGCCCTCGTTGCCCACAAGGCCCATCTCCAGCGCCGGGTGCCCCTCAAGCGCGGTAACGCGCGACACAAAGCCGGTGAGCGGGAAGTAGATGTGCAGGAAAGGCTGGTCGGATTCGCACAAAATGGTGCCGAAGACCAGGTCGACCTCCTCGCAGCACCCGCGGATCCTGCTCAACTCATCAACCGGCAGACCGGCAAGCAGAAGATTGACGACAGGCTCAAGCGGTGATTCCGGCATTTCAGTGTCGTCCTAGAGCACAAAGGAGGCCAAGGTTTGGCGCGGAAGAGGTGCCTATCTGTCCCGATCCGGCAGCCGTAGGCTTTGCCCGGCCGCTTGTCTGTTCGCCACGACACGCAGGGACGAACCTGGCCCATGTATGCCCAAGGCGCGGCGGTTGAAGCGGTCCGTGAGCTCGCCCCCCACGCACCCGGCAGGCCTGCCCAGCGCGTTGCGATAGGCACGGCCCCGAGTGCCGCAGCCGCCCAAAGCCTCTCTCGAGCGGGAACGCCTTAACCTCTGAAGGGCGCCTTCACCTCGGCCCAATGCTCCTTGTGGTCGTCCCGCAGGGGAATGCGGCCGTCCGCCTGCCGCGTCCCGTCCAGGCTCACGCGCAGACCGCTGCCTGCCGCGGTTTGCGCCACCTTGATGTGATAGACCGTCTCCCTGTGCCGGTAGTGCATGGTGAATTCCTTCCACGCGGCGGGCAGGCACGGCGCAAAGCGCAGATGGTCCACCTCAAGCCGCAGCCCCAAAAGCGACTCCACCATGAGCCGGTACATCCACGCGGCGGAGCCCGTGTACCAGGTCCAGCCGCCGCGCCCGGTATGCGGGGCCACGGCGTAAACATCGGCCGCCGCCACGTAAGGCTCCACCTTGTACACGGCGGTTTGCTTCGCCGTGCGCGCGTGGTTCACCGGGTTGATGAGGTCAAAGAGTTCCCAGGCGCGCTTGGCGTCGTCCTGGCGGGCAAAGGCCATGGCCGCCCACACGGCGGCGTGGGTGTACTGCCCGCCGTTCTCGCGCACGCCCGGGGCATAGCCCTTGATGTAGCCGGGATTCAGGTCCGAGGTGTCGAAGGGCGGATCGAGGAGCTGCACCAGTCCGGCCTCGCGGTTCACCAGGCGGTCGTCCAGGGCGTTCATGGCCTGAAGCGTCCGCCCGGGCTCCCCCGCGCCGGAAAGCACGGACCAGCTCTGCGAGATGGAGTCGATCTGACACTCCGCATTTGAGGCCGAGCCCAGCGGCGTGCCGTCATCGAAGTAGGCCCGGCGGTACCACTCTCCGTCCCAGCCGTTGCGCTCGATGTTCTGTCGAAGCTCCGCCGCCTGGCTCAAGCAGCGCACGGCAAAGGCCGCGTCGTCATGGGCGCGGGCTACCTCGGCAAAGTCCGTGAGCACGTCATAGAGGAAGAAGCCCAGCCAGATGCTTTCGCCACGGCCCTGCCTGCCAACCAGGTCCATGCCGTCGTTCCAGTCGCCGGAGCCCATGAGCGGCAGGCCGCGCTCCCCGAACCTCAGGCCATGGCCGATGGCCCGGGTGCAGTGTGCATACAGGCTGGCCGTCTC
>Ga0183099_1001658_pt1 | contig 12476 bp, 11 predicted proteins | sample Biomet1_FD_127788 | JGI IMG/M metagenome (GOLD analysis project Ga0183099, IMG submission 127788) | Microbial communities from bioreactor (seeded with anoxic lake sediment) at LBNL, California, USA - Biofuel metagenome 1 | ecosystem: Engineered > Bioreactor > Anaerobic > Unclassified ... | reverse complement strand
CACCAGCGCCACCAGCGGCGTTACGGAGGGATTGTGGAACAGCATCTGGTCGATCAGGATCAGCTTGACAAAGTTGGCGGATGCCAACGCCGGATCAAAGCCAACCTTTTTTGCCAGCAGAGGCAGCATACAGCCCACAAGCTTGGAGGTGAACACCGTGACCACCAGCGTACAGCAAACCACCAGCGCCACCAGCGGCGTTACGGAGGGATTGTGGAACAGCATCTGGTCGATCAGGATCAGCTTGACAAAGTTGGCGGATGCCAATGCCACTCCGCATAGCACGGAAACCCGAATTTCTTTCCAGATTACCTGAAAAATGTCTTTGAATTCGATCTCATTCAAGGAGATGCCGCGGATCACGGTGACCGCGGACTGAGAACCGGCGTTTCCGCCTGTGTCCATCAGCATGGGGATGTAGGCGGTCAATATGGTAGCGGCCGCCAGCGCGTTTTCAAAGCGGGCGATAATTTGCCCCGTAAAGGTGGCGGAGATCATGAGAAGCAGCAGCCACACAATGCGGGCCTTAAACATGTCATAGACGCTGGTTTTCAGATACGGCTTGTCGGAGGGAAGGATAGCCGCCATCTTCTCAATATCCTCGGTGGCCTCGTACTGTAAAACGTCCATGGCGTCGTCGACTGTGACGATGCCCACCAGCCGATTTTCCGTATCCACCACCGGCAGCGCCAGAAAGTCATATTTGTTCAGGGTGCCGGCAACGTCTTCCTGATCATCCAGAGTGGTGACGGAGACAATGCTGGTTTCCATGATATCGCCGATGACCGAGTCCTCCTCCGCCAGCAACAGCGTCCGGATGGTGACAAGGCCGATCAGGTGCCGGTTGTCGTCGATGACATAGCAGATGTTGATGGTCTCCTTGTCCGGCCCGGTCCGGCGGATGCGCTTAAATGCGTCCTCCACCGTCATGGAGGTTTTCAGGTCCACGAACTCCGTGGTCATGATGCTTCCGGCAGAATCGTCGGGGTACTTCAAAATTTCGTTGATGCTCTTGCGCATATCCGGGTCAGAGTGCTTTAAGATGCGCTTAACCACGTTGGCGGGCATCTCCTCGACAATATCCACCGCGTCGTCCAGGTACAACTCGTCCAGCACTTCCTTCAGCTCCGTGTTGGAAAAGCCCTGAATTAAAAGCTCCTGCTCGTCGGAGTCCAGCTCCACGAACACCTCCGCCGCCAGCCCTTTTGGCAGCAGGCGGAAGAGAAGCGGCAGGTCTTCCTCCGGCAGATTTTCCATCAAAAGGGCAATGTCCGCCGCCTCAATGGGACTGAGGAGGTCCCGCAGTGCGGCATATTGTTTTCGGCGGATGAACTCCTCAATTTTTTCCACCAGTTCCGAGCGCTCGTTTTCAAATTCAAACATACGCAGGTCCTCCTTCCTTTGTTCTGTAAGCGGTGTCAGGCACCACAAAAAATAAAAACCCTCAATCGTCCCGCCCAGTACGATTGAGGAAATCTCAAAATAACATTGCCGAGAGACTGCATTGCCTCCCCACCGTTCAAGCTTTAGCTTCACAAGGCAGTGAAATTGCATTAGATGATACCTTAAAATTCGATATCGCCTGTTCAAACCCTCTCATGATGTCTCCATCATTTTGCGGCAGCAACCCATATCCCTGTGGTAGCCTTACCTACCGGACGCTATTCACTTTTCCCCTTTATAGTATGCCAAAAAGTCCTCTATGTCAACCGGTAAAATGGTAAACCCACAGAAAAAAATCGGTTGCGACAGAATGCGGTGGTAGCTGTGGATGAGGGCAACTCCCCGGTGTGTGAATTTACATGTAATCCACAAGTTCGTAGGATTTTCACTGTACAAACACTTGTACGATTAAAGGGCCTGTGATATAATGATATTCCTGTAAATTCGGCAGAGACTTCAAAGGACAAAGCTGCGAGGGAGGCATGCCCATGGGCATCCATGACGGACATCGGGAAAAGATGCGCCGGCGCTTTCTGGAGACCGGCCTTACAGGCTTTGCTGACCACGAGGCGCTGGAACTTCTCCTTTTTTATGCCATTCCTCGCCGGGATACAAACACCCTGGCTCATCAGCTTTTGGAACGGTACGGTTCTCTGGAGACGGTGCTGGCCGCACCGGTGGAGGACCTGCAAAGGGTGAAGGGCATGGGCGAGAGTGCTGTGCTGCTGCTGCGGCTGGTTCCGATGCTGACGGAGAGGAGCCGGAGGAAGGAAGACGCCCTGGTCATTCTAAATTCCACGGAAAAGGCGGGGAATTATATGCTCCACAGGTTCGACGGGAAGAAAAACGAGCTGGTCTATGAGTTGTGTCTGGACAGGAAAGGAAAGCTCCTGGCGAGCAAGCTTCTGACCGAGGGCGACGTCAACGGTGTGGAGCTTAACATCCGCAATCTGGTGGGAAACGCCCTGCTGACCAACGCCAGCGCGGTGATTTTGTCCCACAATCATCCCAGCGGCGTGGCGCTGCCCTCCAGCGAGGATTTCACCACCACCGACCGGGTGCGAACAGCTCTTGAGAGTGTGGGCGTTCAGCTGGTGGACCACATTATCGTGGCCGACGGAGACTTTGTCTCCATGCGGGACTCCGGCTACTTTACAAAATGACAGGTCACGTCCCGTCCGGGGTGGCGGAAGAGAGGAGGGTTTATGCCAAAATTCAAAGTCGTCTCTCCCTACGAGCCCTCCGGCGATCAACCGGAGGCCATTGAAAAACTGGCTCGGGGGATCGAAAACGGTCTGGACGAGCAGATATTGCTGGGCGTCACCGGGTCCGGCAAGACCTTTACCATGGCAAAGGTCATCGAGAAGATCCAGCGGCCCGCGCTGGTGCTGGCCCACAACAAGACGCTGGCGTCCCAGCTGTGCGAGGAATTTAAGGCGTTTTTTCCGGACAACGCGGTGGAATACTTTGTCTCCTATTACGACTATTACCAGCCGGAGGCTTACATTCCTCATACGGACACCTATATTGCCAAGGACGCCTCTACCAACGACGAAATTGATCGCCTGCGCCTTTCCGCCACCTGCGCTCTGCTGGAGCGGCGGGATGTGATCGTGGTGTCTTCCGTCTCCTGTATCGTACGGGCTGGGAGAACCGGAGGATTTTGCCAAACTGATGATCTCTGTGCGTGTGGGCATGAATCTGAACCGGGACGAGCTGCTGCGGCGTCTGGTGGAGGACCGGTACGAGCGCAACGACATTGCCTTTGAGCGGAATATGTTCCGTGTTCGGGGCGACACGGTGGAAATCTATCCCGCGTATTATAAAGACAAGGCTCTTCGGGTGGAATTTTTTGGGGACGAGATTGACCGGATCACGGAATTTAATCCCGTCACCGGCGCGGCCTTCCGCCTTTTGGAGCATGCGGTGGTCTATCCCGCCAGCCACTATGTAACCACCAAGGACAAGATGGACCGGGCCATCGGCGAGATTCGCCGGGAGATGGAGGAACAGGTTCAGTACTTTACGGAGCGGAACAAGCTTGTGGAGGCCCAGCGGATCAGACAACGTACGGAATACGACATCGAAATGATGACGGAGCTGGGATATTGCTCGGGCATTGAGAACTATTCCCGCATTATCTCCGAGCGGCCTTCCGGCTCCGCGCCCATGACGCTGCTGGACTTCTTTCCCAAGGACTTCATGCTTTTTGTGGACGAGAGCCATGTGTCGCTGCCCCAGGTAAGGGCCATGTACAACGGTGACCGCGCCCGCAAGCAGAGCCTGATCGACTATGGGTTCCGCCTGCCTTGCGCATTTGATAACCGCCCGCTGAAATTCGAGGAATTTGAGACCCGTACGGGTCAGGCGGTTTATGTCTCAGCCACCCCCAGCCCCTATGAGCGGGAGCGGGCGGGTCAGGTGGTGGAGCAGGTCATCCGCCCCACGGGTCTTCTGGACCCGGAGGTGGAGGTGCGCCCGGTGGAGGGTCAGATCGACGATCTGATCGCGGAGATAGAGTCCAGATCTGCGAAGCACGAGCGAGTGCTGGTGACGACCCTCACCAAAAAGATGGCGGAGGACCTGACGGAGTATTTCAAAAACGCCGGGATCAAGGTGCGCTATATGCACTCCGATGTTGAGACCATCGAGCGAATGGAGATCATCCGCGGGCTGCGGCTGGGGGAGTTTGACGTGTTGGTGGGCATCAACCTGCTGCGTGAGGGGCTGGACCTTCCGGAGGTGAGTCTGGTGGCTGTGCTGGACGCGGACAAGGAGGGGTTTCTCCGCAGCGAGACCTCCCTCATCCAGACCATGGGCCGGGCGGCCCGAAACGCGGAGGGCAGGGTCATTTTGTACGGGGACACCGTTACTCCCTCCATGCGATCTGCCATGGACGAGACGGAGCGCCGTCGAAAAATTCAGGATGATTACAACAAGACCCACGGCATCGTACCCAAAACCATCATCAAGGATGTGCGGGATACACTGGAGATTTCCAAGTCCGCCGACCCGGACACGGCGCGGAAACGCCATAAGGCCAAGCTCACCGATCAGGAGCGGGCAACGGAGATCGCACGCCTGGAAAAAGAGATGAAAGAAGCCAGCAAAATGCTGGAATTCGAATATGCCGCCGTTTTGCGCGACCGCATCATCGAGCTGCGGGGGAAATGAGCGGACGAGAGGAAGGGATACCTGTGGAGGGAATCAGGGAGGACATGGAGACGGAGGGAAAACCTCGCACAGACTGGGGGGCCTATGCCTGCATTTTGACGGCGGCGGCTCTTTGGGGAATGATGGGCCTTTGGAACCGGGGCCTGTTTGCCGGGGGCTTTTCTCCGTGGTCCATTGTGCTGGTGCGCAATACCGGTGGCCTTGCGCTGCTGGCGGCAATCTTCGGCATCCGAGACCACAGCGTATTCCGCATTAAAAAAGAGCACCTGAAATATTTTTTCGGCACCGGCGTCGGGAGTGTTCTGCTGTTTACCGTGTGTTACTTTTCCTGCCAGAAGATCTGCTCGCTGGCGGTAGCCTCCGTATTGCTGTACACGGCCCCGTCCATCGTGGTGATTTTGTCCGCCGTTCTCTGGCGGGAGCCCATTACTAAGAAAAAACTGCTGGCTCTGGGGCTGACGTTGGTGGGCTGCGCCTGCGTGTGCGGCGTGTTCGCGGGAAATCTAAGCGTAACCCCGGCGGGCATTTTGCTGGGTCTGGGGGCAGGCTTTTTCTACGCGCTGTACAGCATCATCGGGCGGTACGCCCTGCGGGCCGGATACAGCGCACAGACAATGACCATGTGGACCTATGTGTTTGCCGGAACGGGGGGCCTGTTTTTATTCGCCCGGCGGAGCTGGCGGCAGCCGCCGGTTCACCGTCCATGTGGCTGCTGGGGGCTGGATTGGTGGCGGTGTCCACCGTGGCGCCGTACCTGCTGTACACGACGGGGCTTTCCAGAGTTGAGTCGGGAAAGGCGTCCATTATGGCGAGCCTTGAGCCGGTGGTGGCGTCTCTGATCGGCGTGCTGGTATTTCAGGAGCCCATGAGCGGGCTGACCGCCATGGGAATTGTGTGCGTCCTGACGGGCGTGGTGATTTTGAGGTGAAGTCATGAAGCAAAAAGAGGAAAAAACCAACGTGATGCGGATTCTGGACCAGAAGAAGGTGCCGTATACTGCCCATTTTTACGAGGAATCAGATGGCCCGGAGGGAGACCGGGAATACGGCCTCCATGTGGCTCAGGCCATGGGACAGGATGCCGCGCGGGTTTTCAAAACGCTGGTAGCCCGGGGCGCGTCCAAAAATATTTATGTTTATGAAGTGCCTGTGGCGGAAAACCTGGATTTGAAAAAGGCCGCCAGGGCGGTTGGGGAGAAATCCATTGAACTGCTCCATGTAGCGGAGATCAATTCCGTCACCGGGTATATCCGGGGCGGATGCAGCCCCGTGGGGATGAAGAAGCGGTTTCCCACCGTGTTTCACCGCACGGCGGAGGAATTTGACAGCATCTATATCTCCGCCGGAAAGATCGGGGCGCAGGTGGAGGTCGACCTCAAGGGCCTGCTGGCCCTTTTGCAGGCGGACACGGCGGATCTCATCACGGAGTGACTGCGGGAATTCAGCTCTCCGCCGGCAGTTATACTTCCCGAGGGGAACAAATAAGGAGTATTTAGGCAATGCAAGACAAAATTGTTGTGAAAGGCGCCCGCGCCAACAACCTGAAAAATATCGACGTGACGATTCCGCGTGACAAGCTGGTAGTCCTGACCGGCCTCAGCGGTTCGGGCAAGTCCTCGCTGGCTTTTGATACCATCTATGCCGAGGGCCAGCGGCGGTATGTGGAGAGCCTTTCGTCCTACGCCCGGATGTTTCTGGGTCAGATGGACAAGCCCGACGTGGACTACATTGATGGCCTCAGTCCCGCCATCTCCATCGACCAGAAGACCACGTCCAAAAACCCCCGGTCCACCGTGGGCACCGTGACGGAGATCTATGACTATCTGCGCCTTCTCTGGGCCCGGGCGGGCACGCCGCACTGCCCTAAGTGCGGAAAGGAAATCCGGCAGCAGACCGTCGACCAGATCATCGACCAGGTGCTTGCGCTGCCGGAGGGCACCCGCATCCAGGTGATGGCCCCGGTGGTGCGGGGAAAAAAGGGCGAGTACGCTAAGACCTTTGAGGACGCCCGGAAGTCCGGCTATGTCCGCGTCCGGGTAGACGGCTCCCTCTACGAGCTGGATGAGGAGCTCAAGCTGGATAAAAACAAAAAGCACAACATCGAGGTCGTGGTGGACCGGCTGATTATCCGGGAGGATGTGCGCCAGCGGCTGACGGACTCCGTGGAGACCGCCTCCTCGCTGACGGGGGGCATCGTGCTGGTGAATCTCGTTCGGGAGGAACGGGATCTAATGTTCTCCCAGAACTACGCCTGTGAGGACTGCGGCATCTCCATCGAGGAACTGGCTCCCCGGATGTTCTCCTTCAACAACCCCTTCGGCGCCTGCCCGGCCTGTATGGGCCTTGGCAGCCAGCAGAAGGTGGACCCGGCGCTGATTGTGCCAGACGAGGAAAAATCCATTCTGGACGGAGCCATCCAGGCCTCCGGCTGGAACAATATCCGGGGCGACGGTATCTCCCGGATGTACTTTGAGGCCCTGGCAAAGAAGTACCGGTTCTCTCTGACCGTACCCTTCAAGGACCTGCCTGAGGATATCCGGACCATCATTTTTTACGGCACCGGCGACGAAAAGCTGGACCTGCACTACGACCAGCCCCGGGGCAAGGGTGTTCTGCACCAGGCATTTGAGGGTATTTGCAACAATATTGAGCGGCGCTATGTGGAGACCCAGAGCGACTCCGTGAAGCGGGAGCTGGAGGACTTCATGGCCCAGCAGCCCTGCCCCGCCTGCAAGGGAAAGCGTCTTCGGAAGGAGGCGCTGGCCGTTACCGTGGGCGGCTTGAGCATCTATGATTTTACGCAGATGTCCGTGCTGGACGAGCTGAACTGGGTGAACCGCCTGACGCTGACGGAGCAGCAGATGCTGATCGCCGACCGCATTCTGAAGGAGATCAGAAGCCGGCTGGGCTTTTTGCAGTCCGTGGGTCTCGGGTATCTGACCCTCTCCCGCAGCGCCGGAACTCTCTCCGGCGGTGAGAGCCAGCGTATCCGGCTGGCCACCCAGATCGGGTCCTCCCTGATGGGGGTTTTGTATATTCTGGACGAGCCTTCCATCGGATTGCACCAACGGGACAACGATAAGCTGCTCTCCACGCTGAAACACCTGCGGGACCTTGGAAATACGCTGCTGGTGGTGGAGCACGACGAGGACACCATGCGCGCGGCGGACTACCTCATCGACGTGGGTCCCGGCGCGGGAATCCACGGGGGCGAGATCGTGGCCGCGGGCACGCCGGAGGAGGTTATGGCAAACCCCAAGTCCCTGACGGGGCAGTATCTCTCCGGAAAGCGGAAGATTGCCGTCCCGGAGACCCGGCGAACCGGAAGCGGCAACTTTTTGAAGGTCATTGGCGCGGAGGAGAATAACCTGAAAAACGTGGACGCGGCGATTCCGCTGGGAACCTTCACCTGCGTTACCGGCGTGTCCGGCTCCGGAAAATCCTCTTTGGTGAATGAGATCCTCTTTAAGAAGCTGGGCGCGGAGCTGATGCGCATGAAGACCCGGCCCGGCAGGTGCAAGCGGATTGAGGGGCTGGAATTCCTTGATAAGGTGGTGGACATCGACCAGAGCCCCATCGGGCGGACGCCCCGCAGCAATCCCGCCACCTATACGGGCCTTTTCAACGACATCCGGGATTTATTTGCCGCCACGCAGGAGGCCAAGAGCCGGGGTTACGGTCCGGGCCGGTTCAGCTTCAACGTCCGGGGCGGACGGTGCGAGGCCTGCTCCGGCGACGGCCTTATTAAAATCGAGATGCACTTTCTGCCTGATATCTTTGTTCCCTGCGAGGTCTGCAAGGGCGCGCGGTACAACCGGGAGACACTGGAGGTCCGGTACAAGGGCAAAAATATTGCTCAGGTGCTGGACATGACGGTGGAGGAGGCAACGGAGTTCTTCTCCGCTTTGCCGAAAATCCGCAATAAACTGCAAACGCTCTGCGACGTGGGTCTTGGGTATGTGAAGCTGGGCCAGTCCTCCACGGATCTGTCCGGCGGCGAGGCCCAGCGGGTCAAGCTTGCCACAGAGCTGAGCAAGGTTGCAACGGGCCGCACGATCTATATTTTGGACGAACCGACTACCGGACTTCACAGCGAGGATGTGCGAAGGCTCCTAGAGGTGCTTCAAAAGCTGGTGGAGGGCGGGAACACCATCCTGGTCATTGAACACAATCTGGACGTCATCAAGTGCGCCGACTATCTCATCGACCTGGGTCCCGAGGGCGGCGACGGCGGCGGTAACATCGTCTGCACCGGCACACCGGAGGAGGTGGCCGCCTGTGCGGAGAGCTTTACCGGGCAGTATTTGAAAAAGCTGCTCCATTGAGCGCGGCTGTTTACCCCACGCTGCGAATCGAGAAAAACTCTATTCAATCGGAGGCTGTATCATGAAAATTCGCACCGCCGGAATGGCGGATCTGAAAGCGCTCACGACCGTGGAGGCCGCCTGCTTCCCGCCGGCGGAGGCCGCCGGGGAAGCCGATTTTGCCGCCCGGCTCCGGGTCTATCCCAATCACTTCTGGCTTTTGGAGGAAGACGGAAAGGTGGTCTCCTTTGTCAACGGCATGGTCACAGATGAGCCGAGCATCCGCGACGAGATGTACGCCGACGCGTCGCTGCATCAGGAGAATGGGGCCTGGCAGGCGATTTTTGGCGTGAACACCCTGCCGGAGTATCGCCGCCGGGGTCTGGCTGCCAAACTGCTCACCGCTGCGGCTGACGACGCCCGCGCCGCCGGACGGCTGGGCTGTATTCTGACCTGTAAGGATAAACTGATTTCCTGGTATGAGAAGCTCGGTTACCGCAATCAGGGCGTGTCCCAGTCGATCCATGGCGGTGTGGTCTGGTACGACATGGTGCTGGAATTCTGAATCGTATAGACAAAGAGGTCCCCGCGGCCAGTGCCGTGGGGACCTCTTACAATTTCCATATCAGGCCAGGAAACCCTTGAGAATAAAATCCTCCGCCTCTTCCTCGGTGAGGCCCAGAGTTTGCAGCTTCAGCAGCTGGTCGCCCGCAATCTTGCCGATGGCGGCCTCATGGATAAGCTGCGCCTCCGTGCAGTTGGCAGCGATCTCCGGTATCGAGCGGATTTTTGCATCGCCCATGATAATGGAGTCGCACTGTACATGGCCAAAGCATTTGGCGTTGCCCGTTACCAGCGGCTTGAAGAGCTGCTGGGAGTTGTCCTGCGCCACCGACCGGGAAATCACGCGTCCCCGGGAATTTTCCCCGTCCAGCACGATCTCCATGTCGCTTTCCGCCACCTGCTTCCCGTGAGTCAGGAGACGCTCGGTGATGACCGCTTCCGCGTCCTTTCCGCAGACGATTTTGGTGTAGCGCTTCGTGGAGTCGATCCCGCGGATCTGGGTGGTGTCCATCTGGATGGACGCCCCCTCCTCCAGATAGACGATGGTCTGGGGGTTCATAATCTTTCCGCCCTTGCCGTCGCCGTCACCGTAGTGCTTTTCCGAGTAGTGCACGTGGGAATTTTTCCCCATATAAAAGGTGTGTACGCCGTCGTGCCGACTGGTCTGGTCACCGCAGTTGTGGATGCCGCAGCCGGCTACGATGTCCACATTGCTGTTTTCACCTATATAAAAATCGTTATAGACAACTTCCTCAACACCCGGTTTTGTGATGATAACCGGAATGTAACAGGTCTCGCCCACCGTACCGGGCTTTACCCGGATATCAATGCCTGCTTTGTCGGTCTTGCCGGTGATCTCAATGTGCTCCGTGCTCTGCCGTCCGTCGCAGCCGCAGTCCTTGCGGATATTAAAGGCTCCCACGGGCTTTCCAACCAGGTCCGCGATCTTTTCAAGCAGCTCACGATCCACTTCCGTATCCATCATAGCGCGGCGCCTCCTCTCGTGAGAACCGGGCAGGCTCCCAGTGTGTCTGCCAAAATTTCAGGCAGAATTTCATCGACGGAGCCCCGGTGGCGGATGCTGCCCTCGCCGATCACCACCACCTCGTCTGCCAGGGCGATGATACGCTCCTGATGGGAAATAACGATCATGGTGGCGCTGCCCGCCTTGTGAATTTGCTCAAAGGTCTCCGTGAGCCGGGCGAAGCTCCACAGGTCGATGCCCGCCTCCGGCTCGTCGAAAATCATCAGCTGGGCGCTGCGGGCCAAAATGGTCGCAATCTCAATGCGCTTTACCTCGCCGCCGGAGAGGGATGCGTCCACCTCCCGGTCCAGATAGTCGTTGGCGCACAGCCCCACCTTCGTCAGATACTGGCAGCAGCGGTCCTTGGACAGCTTCTCGTCTCCCGCCGCAATGGTCAGCAGATCCCGGACAGTCAGCCCCTTGAACCGGGGTGGCTGCTGGAATCCGTAGCTGATGCCTCTTTTTGCCCGCTCCGTGATGCCCAGGTCCGTGATGTCCTCTCCGTTCCAGAGAATCCTGCCCGTTGTGGGTTTCGCAAGTCCCATGATGATCTTCGCCAGGGTGGTCTTTCCACCGCCGTTGGGACCGGTGAAAACCACCAGACGGTGATCGTCAATGGTCAGAGAGATGTCCTTTAAAATACCCAGTTCACCGTCCGGTTCATGGACGGTGTAATAAATGTGTTGCAATTCCAGCACAGCGCCATACCTCCTTGTGCATTTTGGATTGTTCGTATTTTATCAGTTTTTTTTCCAAAAAGCAATGCGTTTGGCTATTGTTGTGGATATTCTATCCGAAAGTGGCAGATTTATCTGCCGTATATGCCACAGTGCACACGGAAACGGCTTGCCGCATACGATGAGAGAGAAAACCGGACCTCGCCGAAATGTTGCTTCGCGCGGCGGGGCGTGCGGTGCGTTTCCGTAACTTTTGCCGACGCGAAGCGGCGGAATGGAGCGTTTTTATGCAACAGCAGGTTCAGGATACATATGACTACCGTCAATACGACCGGGTCTGGCAGCGGGTTGCCCCCACGCTTGACCCATATCCCGGAATGCAGTCGGGGAATGGCACGGCTCAGCCTCCCGCCGTCAACCCCGTACCTGGTTTTCCCGCGACAGAGATCTCCGGAGCAAATCAGCCCAATATAGTTCAGCCCAATATGGTTCAGCCCAATATGGTTCAACCCAATATGGTTCAACCCAATATGGTTCAGCCCAACATGGTTCAGCCCAATATGGTTCAGCCAAGTACAGCTCCGCTGGTCGGAAATCTCCCTGCAACAGCGGACAATTCGTGCTGCATGGGCATGGCGGCATTGGAGATGAGTGAAGCTTTACAGGGCTTCATCGAGGATGAGCTGGCGGACCGGCGGTATTATATGGCTTTTTCCTGTCAGGCTCCCGGCTGGGCCAGACAGACTCTGCGGGATACCGCCGAGGATGAGGGAGGTCACGCCCGGAGGCTGATGGCAGCATATTACCTCATCACCGGCCAGTGCTATCAGCCTGCGGTCAGCTGTGAGCGCATCTGCGTGGGGCAGCTTTGCCCGGCGCTGCGGACACGGTATCATGCGGAAACATGCGGTGGCCTGCATTACGCACAGGCAGCCAATGAGACCACGGACCCATGCCTCGCCAAACTGCTGAATGAGCTGAGCGAGGACGAGTACCGCCACGCGGAGCGAATGCTGGTTTTACTGGAGCGGGGCATGAAGCAGCAATAACCGCACTCGAAAAAAGCCGGTACGAAGACCGGCTGCTGCTGATCAAAGTCCGGCAGCCGCCTGCTAAGCAGGCGGCTGCTCCGCCGTCATTAAGAAGGTAGACAAGCTTCCGGGTGCCCCACTTCTTCGATCGCACGGACATCCATCCAAACCGGTCGGAGACGGGGATGCCTATGCCGGGGCAGACCAAGGAAAGCGGTGGCCGCAGCCTTGCATTTTTGCGTATGGTTTGCTATACTGAA
>Ga0183099_1001657_pt1 | contig 12478 bp, 12 predicted proteins | sample Biomet1_FD_127788 | JGI IMG/M metagenome (GOLD analysis project Ga0183099, IMG submission 127788) | Microbial communities from bioreactor (seeded with anoxic lake sediment) at LBNL, California, USA - Biofuel metagenome 1 | ecosystem: Engineered > Bioreactor > Anaerobic > Unclassified ... | reverse complement strand
CAAAAATTATAAAGGGGATAATCCATATCCCCAAATAAATTAATTCTAATAGTTTAAGTTTTCTTTTCATATGATTACTCTTTCATTATTGTAGCCCACTCTTTAAGCCATTTTTCCATATTTTTATTACAAATATCATTAAGTTCATTAACAGATATATTATGAATATCCGAGAGTTTTTCTAAAACCTTATAAACATCTTTAGGATTACTATTATTATCGTCATATTTCCACGGAGAATCACTCTCAATTAATAGATTTTTTAATGGAATAGTTTTAGCAAAATCCAAATATTCATTATTGTAAATAATATCAACACTGACAGAAGCAAAAAAATTAGAATTAAAAATTTCTTTCGAAGTCTTTATATCACAATTTAACCAATGAAATAAGGTATTTTTAATATTATATTTTTTTAGAAGTTTAAGAGCATCTTTACTAGTATTTTGTGTAGCATGTAATACTAAAGGAAGATTAAGTTCTTTTGCTAAAAGAATAAACTTCTCTAATAGTTCTAATCCTTTATTGTATAATTGTTCTTTTTCTTCCATATCTTTTTCCAAAATTGAAAAATATGGAAGACCAACTTCACCAATAGCATAGAGTTTATCCCTATTTTGTATTATAAGTTTTTTTATTTGTTCAAATTCCTCATAATATTCAAAATATTCAGGATGTATTCCTAAGGCTACTTTGACAGTAAAATACTTACTAGCTATATCTAAGACTTTTAATGATGATTCATAGGATATTGAAACAGCATAAATTTCAGAGACATCCTCTATTATTTTTGGTAAATCTATATTTTTAAACCAATCTATATGACAATGGGAATCAATTATTTTCATTTATAACTCCTCTTTTTTTGACTTCAAATTAGCAAGGATAAATAAAGATATAATGATAAGAGTATTTAAAGCTCCTAAAGCAGTACTTTCTGCAAAATGTCTATTACTGCTCATATCATAGTTGACTGTAGACATAGTTGGTAAAAAATCTTTGATTTGCATAGTGTAACTAATTGTAAATTCAGCAAATATAATGGCAAATATTTGAATAAATGTTCCAATAAATATATTTTTCAAAAGAGGAAACTCAATGTTGAAAAATATATTTACACTATTAGCACCATCAAGTTTACCTGCTTCAATTAAAGATTTATCAAAAGTCCTTAAAGGATGATACATATATGAATATGCTATAGGTACAGTAATCATGAAATAACCTAAAATCAATATTAAAAATAAAGGAATATTGAATAAAATATTCATATAAATAAGACAAATCCCTAAGAAAGCACTTGAGATTCCTAAAGAAGAGAGCACAACATAATTTGTACTTTTACTATATTTTTTTAAGAAAAAATATACAAAAATAATTGTTAATAAAGCAGTAATTCCAGATATTATTGAGCTATTTAAGAAGGCTTTGTAAATAGGATAACTATCGTTAAACTCCCTAGTAAATAGTTTTAAAAAATATTTCAATGTAAATTTTCCAGTACTTTTATCAACAAAAGCAAAAATTATAGATATTAGAACAATAGAGTATTCAAATATTAAATATAAAACAGATATAATTTGGGTATAAATTGAAACTTTTTCCTTTTTAAGTTCATATTCGTCTTGTAATTGATGTGTTTCAGCTAATTCACTAAAATAATTTACACTAAAAAGAAGTATAAATTGTAATATTCCTAAAGCAAATGCCTTTGAAAAATTAAAGCTACTAAAAAGAGTTGTAGCTATCTCAACTTCTATTGTAGAAAATCCTATTCCACCAATTCCTAATATTACCCCAAATGATGTAAAACAATATGAAAATACTAAAAAACTAGCTTTTAGTATTGAAGGAAGTAGAAGTGGAAGTTTAATAGATGTTAATATTTTTATGGAAGATGCTCCATCGATTTCGCCCATTTCAATAATATTTGGACTTATTTTTTTAAGCCCATCACTTATATATTTTACAAATATTGGTGTATTATAAAATATATTAGCGATTATTATTCCTTTAAAACTATATAAAAACCCTATTTTCTTAAAAAAATCAAAATTTCCAAGAATAGTAAAGGAAATTATCGTAGAAACTACAGGGAAAAAGAAAGGTATAAATATTGTAGATTCGATAAAACGTGATAATAAGTTTTTATTATATGCAATATAGATAGCTGGTATTATTCCGCATAAAAAAGCAAATAAAGTTGAGTAAAAACTTTGTTTAAAAGTAAATTGGATTAATTTAAATAAATCTTTATCAAATATTGATAAAAAATCATTTAAAACAAAAAAATCTTTTGCAAAAATTATAAAGGGGATAATCCATATCCCCAAATAAGTTAATTCTAATAGTTTAAGTTTTCTTTTCATATGATTACTCTTTCATTATTGTAGCCCACTCTTTAAGCCATTTTTCCATATTTTTGTCAATATCATTGTTTGAAACACTTACATATTTAGAGCTGTGTTTATAATGATCAAATGATTTAGGTAACTTTACATTTGTTGCTGGCAACATCCAGTTATTAAGAGGAACTGTACTTTGGAACTCATTAGATAATGTAAACTCTATAAAATCTTTAGCTAATTTTTTAGTTGTTTTTTTAGTAACTAAAGCTGTTCCTTCTTTTTGTTGATATCCACCTTCTTTAGGTATTAATGTAAGAATTTTAGTTCCACCATAATATTCATATGAGTATGCCTCGTTAGAAGCATAACTAACCATTAAAGGAGCTTCACCAGCAAGAAGTTTGTCAAATCCTTCTCCCCAATCTTGTGTTACAACTTTAATTGATGGTTTAAGTTGTTTCCAGAAATCTTGCCATTTATTTCCATACAAAGCAATTGTCCACAATAAAAAATCTTGGCCTGTACTAGATGTTCTTGGATCTTGTATAATTAGGACTTTTTTCATTTTTGTAATATCAGCAAATGATTTAGGTGGATTTTTTAATTTAGTAGAATCATAAATGATTGCTAAACCACCATAATCAAAAAGACTAGCATAATAAGCATTATCTATAGGTTGTGCATCTTTTCTTAAATTTTTACTATTAACAGGTTTAAAAGGTGTTAATAAATTATTTTTTTTAGCTGTAACTAATGTAGATTGTGTAAGACCAATAACTACATCTGCCTTAGGATTTTTCTTTTCTAAGATGAGTCTAGAAACTATTGTAGCAGCTCCATCAAATTCAATAAATTTCACATCAACATTATTTTTCTTCTCAAAGGAAACAGTTGCTTTTTCAAGCCATGTTCCATAACCACCAGGGATATAAACTATTAATTCTTCTTTAGCAAATAGATTTGTTAGTAAAAGAACAAATAATATACTTAAATATTTTTTCATTTAAAACCTCCGCATTTAAATTTCTGTATACTACACCAGAATCGTATATAATTATAAAATTTTAGATACCTTATTGTCAAGCTTAATCAATCAAACACTAATTTCTTTAATTCTTTGAACAACAGCAATAAAAGACCCTGAATGAATTTCAGCAACAGCAATAGATTCTGTAATTGTATTGCTTAAAGTAAGAGAATCACCTCTTTTAACAGGTTTTTCTGATAAATCGAATTTAAATCCTTTTAGGCTTATCTTATTTTCTTTATCAATAGGTATAAAAGACACTTTAATATCCTTTTTTTCACTAAAAATATAAGTATCTTTAATATAAAAAACTTCTTCAAAGTCATTAATTAATCTTACTTTAGGATATTTTTCTAATAAAAAAACATTACCTAATAAATGATATAAACTACCACCAAAAGCTCCTAAAACGTATATTTCTTCATAATCATTATGAATATGTTTAAGTAATAACTCTCCATCTGTAAAATCTTTATCCTTGGAAAATTCCAAAAACTCAGTTTTATTAATAAAATATTCTTTAGTGCTAGGTTTGATAGAATCAAAATCTCCTATTATTAGTTTAGGTAATAAATTTAAAGCTTTTGCATGTTCTGCTCCGCCATCAGCACAGTAAATATCGTAATCGTTTAAATTGACTTTTTTTATTTCAAAGTAATTTTCAATTACCCCGCTAAAAAATACAATAGCTTTTTTCATAATAACCGTCCTTTTCATAGATATATCTACATCATATTATAAAAACTATTGAAAATCAAGAAAAAATTAATTGTATAAGCTTCAAATAAGAATATAAATTAAAAAAAAATGGAGTAAACTCCATTCTCTAAAATACTAAAAATCCTAAATTTACAGATAATCTAGATAAACTATCATCATATGATTTATTATTTTCTGAAAGTTTTAAGTATATTGTACTTATTCCAACATTGATATTAAAATCATTATAAATCATTCCTAATTTAAATTCATAATATAAATTGGGTTCAACTGATTGTAATAGATTATCCATATGATATGTAGTTACAAAACTATATGAATATCCAAGATTTAATTGAGTATATATATAGTAATTTTCCATTTGAGCAAGTTTTAAAGCTCCATCTATAGAAAGCGTAGTCATTAGAGAATAATTTTCTTCTTCAATATTTAAAAAGTTTATTCCACCACTAAATCCAACACCTAATTTATCAAAATAATGTAAATACTCTATGTCAAATCTAGGATTACCATTAGAAATATAATTATTATTTTGAAGTTCACCAGAATTTTCAATTCCTAAAGACAATGTAAAACTTTTGGAAAAAAGACTAAAGGAAAGTAATAAAAATAAGAATATTTTTTTCAAAAAAATCACCTCTTATGCATTATACCCAAATTAAATATAAAATTCCATAGAAATTTAAAAAAGATGAAGGAGTTCTTCATCTTTTAAGAAAAATTACTTATATATTTTTTCAAATTCATCAAAATAATTTGGGAATGTTTTGCTAACACAATTTGGATCATGGATTTTTACATTATCAATTAAAAGTCCAGCTAAAGAAAAACTCATTGCCATACGGTGATCATCATAAGTATCTATAAGAACATTTTTGTTATAATCATTTATGTTTTCTTTTGGATAAATTATAAGGCCATCTTCTTTCTCAATTACTTTTGCACCTAATTTAGTAAGTTCATTATAACAAGCTTTAATCCTGTCAGTTTCTTTGATTCTCATATTATAAACATTTTTGATTTCAGTAGGCCCTTTGGCAAACAAAGCTACAACAGACAAAGTTTGCGCAGTATCGGAGATATGCTTCATATCAACACTAATTCCTTTAAGGTCTTTTTGCCCTTCTACCACTATATGATTCTCTCCAGATTCAATTAATGTAAGCCCCATATTAAGAAGAACTTCTAAGAATTTAATATCTCCTTGTATTGAATTGATAGTTACATTATTTAATCTAACACGACTTTTTGCTATGGCAGCCATAGCAAAGAAATATGATGCAGAAGAGCAATCTCCCTCAATAATATATGAATCTCTTGAATATTTTGCAGGTTCTATTGTAAGTTTTTTATAATTATCATTTTTGAATGTAGCACCAAAATCTTCCATCATTTTCTTAGTTATTTCTACATATGGAATACTAACTAAATCACCAATAATCTCTATTTCAACAGGAGATTTAGCATATGGTGCCGATAATAATATTGAGGTAATATATTGACTAGACTTATCTCCTTTAATAGAAATTTTTCCTCCATTTAATCCCTTAGCTTTAATTCTAATAGGAGGGAATCCTATTCTTTCTACATATTCAACTTCTACCCCTAATCCTTGCAATGCATCAACTAAATCTTTAATAGGTCTATCTTTCATTCTTTCTATACCTGTCAAAACTACTTCACCATTTCCAGTAGCAATGTAAGTAGGTAAGAATCTCATAGCTGTTCCTGCATTTCCTACAAATAATTCAACTTTACCCCAGTTTTTTTCTTTATTAGGCTTAATTAATACAGTTTTTGCTTCTTTATCAACTACTATTTCATTTCCTAATTTTTGAAGAGCATCAATCATATATAAAGTATCATCACTAAAAAGCATATTCTTCAAAAGTGTTTCCTTTTCATTTAAAGCTGCTAAAATCATTGCTCTATTAGTTATAGATTTTGAACCAGGTATATCCACTTCTACCTGAAAATTTGTTTTCTTTTTTACCTCATAAACCATTTTTATATCTCCCCTTCTACCTTCCTCCATAGCTCAATCAAATCATCTTTAGATAATTTAGAATTGTCTAGTTGGATTTTATATATTTTGTTTAAATAATTTTTAAATAATTCACTAGGTTTTAATCCTAAGTTAATAAGAGTTTTCCCATTAACTAAAGGCTTTATTTTTATAATTGCATTAAAATAAATTTCTATTTTTTCTCTAGAATTTTTGTTCTCAATGAATATTATAGCTAAAATTTCTTTAGGTATTTGATGACAAATTTCATAAATTTCACTATTTTTATTACATAATACTATTTCTTCGGAAATGTTTAATCTTATTTTTTTACCAAAATTATATTTTTTTACAAAATCTTCATTAAAAGTAAATCTTTTAAAAATAAAATTTAATTGTTCTCTATCAAGATTTTCTAGTATAACAAGTAAATATAAAAGCCAAGATTCTATATTTAAAGTCTCAAAATACTCCTTAAAATTATTTATTTCGATTAAATGAGTTCTCGTTTTATTATCAATTTTAATATTAGGATGAATTTTTTCAATTATTTTCAAATCAATTAAGTAATCCAAAGCCTTTTCAAAGGATTTTTCTTTTAACATTATTATAAGTTCATTCTTAAATCTTTGCCAACTCAAGTTATTCAGAAAACCATCATTAATAGCTTGAGTCATAAAACTAAAAGTTTCATCCTCAAAATTAAAATCATATCTGACAGCAAAACGAATGGCTCTAATAATTCTAGTAGGATCTTCTATAAAGCTAAGATTATGCAAAATTCGGATTTTTTTAGCTTGTAAATCTGAATAACCACCATAGTAGTCTATCAATTTTCCAAATTCTCCAAAGTTTAATTTTACAGCCATAGAATTAATTGTAAAATCTCTTCTATATAAATCTTCCTTAATGTTTCCAATATCTACAGTAGGCAAAGATGTAGGGTATTCATAATACTCTATTCTAGAACTAGCTATATCAATATTTAATCCATTCTTTAAAATAATTATACAAGTTCTAAAAGTTTCATGATTGACAATTTTTAAAACATCAAGATTTTTAGAAAGTTCTGCTCCAAAACTAAGTGCATCACCTTCTACCACAATATCTAAATCCAAATTTTCAATTCCTAAAAGTAAATCTCTAACAATTCCACCCACTAAATAGCAATTTTCTAACCTTTGATTAGCTAATTTTTCAATTTCTTTTAAGATAATTTCGTATTGTTTGGGTATTTTTTTTATGTAATCAAAGTAGAATTCAGTAGGTTTCTTACTAATACTTGGACTTCTATTGGATTTTTCATTATAAAGTCCTTCTAATAAATCGCTTCGTGTAATTATTCCTAATAATTTATTATTTTCAACTATCGGAATTCGACTTACTTCATTTTCTACCATCAATATTTTTATATCATCTAAGGTAGAATGAAGCTTTCCTACAACTAGATTTTTGGTCATATACGCCTTAATAGGTGCATTTCCAAATCCATGTGAAACGGTTTTTTCTACATCACGACGGGAAATTATTCCTAATAATTGCCCATCTTTTACTACAGGAAGCCCACTATATCCAAATCTAGAAATTAATTTTAATACATCTTTTAATTTACTTTCTGGCTCCACAGTTTTTACTGGAGATTTCATAATATCTTTTGCAAGTTTTCCTAGTAAAACGTTATTGTTTAAAGAATTTAAAAGCAAATATTTTATTTCTATAAACTCTTTATTCTTAGTCATTCCAGAGCCAGCAAATATATGCCCACCACTAGAAAAAGACTCAAGAATTTTATTTACAGGGATTTTTTCAGTAGTACTTCTACCTATTATTGAAGCTCTTGAAGTATTTCCTGTAATTATAAAACAGGCTTCACTACCTTCTAATTCCATTATTTTATTAATTAGTACATCAATTCCATTATAATATGTATCACTTTCATAAAAAGTAATAAAAATTTTATGATGATTAATCTCAAGAATTTCACCATTTTTCATAAGTATCAATAAAAAATCTAAATCATGTTGGGTTAAACTTTTACTGACATATTGAATTACAGTTTCTAAATTAGCACCTATTTTCAAAAGCTTGGCACCACATTCCATGTCAAGATAACTAGTATTTTTAAAGCTAAAATTTCCTGTATCTTCATATATTCCCATAAGCGCAATTGTTGCTTCTAACTTAGATAATTCTATATTTTTTTCAAATATTTTCTCTAATAATAGTGTAGAGTTTGCCCCATATCCTTCTTTTGTATGATGATCATAAATAATGAGTTCAATATTTGGATTTTTTTCTAATATCGAGAATTTTCCGATTCTATTAAAATTACTGGTGTCCACCATAATTATTTTGCTAATATTTTCTGGTTTTATATCAGAAGCCCTATGAATATCAAATTCATTTCTATAAAAATTAATTAACTCTTTTAAATTATCACTAACATCTCCAGACAATACTAAAGTTGCAAGAGGATATAGTTTTTTTGCTAGTATCATAGAAGCAAATCCATCCAAATCAAGATGTACATGACTTATTATTACTTCCATAGACTCCTCCTTAATAACTTTGTTATCACTATATTATTATCTAGTTTATAGCTAGTATTTTTCTTTTTTATATTTTATACTAAAAGAGTTATAAAGGCTAGTAATAAAAAAAAATTTTTTAATTGATTTTGTATATTAAATATTGTTTTTTTAATATTAAAGGAAATAAAGAAAAAGTTCGTAAATATTAATTATAGATTATAGCTCAAAAATTGTCATAGCGATTTATGGTGGCTGAGAGGAGTAGAAAATGAAAATTATACCTAATTTAAGTTTTAATGGGAATTGTTTAGAAGCACTTGAATATTATAAAAAGATATTTGATGGAGAAATCTTACAAATTGTAACGTATGATGAAGTGAATTATAAATGTTCGGAAGATGAAAAGAAAAAAATTTTTTCAGCAATAATGCTTTTAGGGAAGAATACTGTATATTTTAACGATAAATTGAATGAAAAAATAGGTAATAATATCACAATGATTATTGAATTTTTTAATGAGGAAGATTTAAATAATATAAGTGGTAAATTATCAGAAGAAGGAACAATTTCAGTAGAAATGGGAGAAACAACATGGGGTTCACAATATGTTGAAATAGTTGATAAATTTGGTATTGTTTGGGGACTAAACTATGAAATGCAATTAATTTAGACTTAATATACTATTAAAGAGGCAACCTAAATTAAGGTTGCCTCTTTAAATTCAATAATTCATTTTTATTTATACTAAATTATATTTTTTATAGTGATTTTACTATTTCCAATGCTTTATCATAATCAGGATGATCTGTTATTTCAGGAACATATTCTATATGTTTAACTGTATTATCTTTGTCAAGAACAACGATTCCTCTTGTTAAAAGTCTTAACTCCTCAACAGTAAACCCATATTTTGTTCCAAAATCTAAATCTTTATGGTCAGATAAAGTGATTGAATTTTCTATTCCATTTGCCCCACAAAATCTACCTAATGCAAATGGCAAATCTACTGAGATTGTTATAATATGAACATCTTGTAGAGTTGAAGCTTCTTTATTAAATCTAATTGTTTGTAATGCACAAACACCTGTATCAACTGAAGGAACAACAGAAATAATCTTAATTTTATTATCTAAATCAGAAAGATTAAAGACAGATAAATCATTTTTTAAAGCCGTAAAATTAGGAGCTTTATCTCCAACTTTTAGAGCATTTCCCAAAATTGTTACATAGTTCCCTGCAAATTTTATTTCATTATTTCTTTTAATCATGTATTGCCTCCTTTAAATATTATTTATAATTAAAGTATACAGTTTTGATATACTTTAGTCAAGTCAAATTTATTATATTATATTATATTATACCTATTAGAAAAATAGTTTCCTCTATTTGTTAAGAATTTCTTGACATGATGCCTAAAATAATAGTATAATTGTCCAAATTAATAGTTCTTATCAAGAGAAGTGGAGGGACTGGCCCTTTGATACTTCAGCAACCTGCCTTAGTGTGTGGTGCTAATTCCAGCGCATAATGCGGGAGATGAGAAAAGTGCCTTTGAATAATTCAGAGCCTTTTCTCACAGAGAAAGGGCTTTTTTTTAAAAAAATGTGGGAGGTACATAATGTCTAAAAATTACAAATTTGAAACTTTACAATTACATGCAGGTCAAACACCTGATAGCTCAACTAATTCAAGAGCGGTTCCAATATATCAAACTACATCTTATGTGTTTAATGATAGTGAACATGCTGCGAATCTTTTTGCTTTAAAAGAAGAGGGGAATATTTATACTAGAATAATGAATCCTACAACAGATGTTCTTGAGAAAAGAATTAATGCTTTAGAAGGTGGAGTTGGGGCTTTAGCTGTTGCTTCTGGAACTGCAGCTATAACATATTCTATACTAAATATTGCTAGAGCTGGAGATGAAATTGTTGCAGCTACCAATCTTTATGGTGGGACTTATAATCTTTTAGCAAATACTATTGAAGACTTTGGAATTAAAACAAAATTTGTTGAATATAATAAAATTGATGATTTTGAAAAAGCAATTACAGATAAACAAAAGCTTTTTTAGTAGAATCTATTGGAAATCCTAATGCTACCTTAGTTGATTTAGAAAAAATATCAGAAATAGCCCATAAATATGGAATTCCAGTAATTGTTGACAATACATTTGCGACTCCATTTCTGTTTAAACCTTTGGACTTTGGAGCTGATATTGTTGTTTATTCTGCTACAAAATTTTTAGGTGGACACGGAACAACAATAGCAGGAATAATTGTTGACGGAGGTAAATTTGATTGGGCAGCAAGTGGAAGATTCCCTAATTTTACTACCCCAGATTCAGGATATCATGGATTAAAATTTGCTGACTTAGGCGCAGGAGCTTTTATAGCTAAAGCAAGAGTAAAACTTTTAAGAGATACTGGTGCCTGTTTAAGTCCATTTAATTCATTTTTAATTTTGCAAGGTGTTGAAACATTATCTTTGAGATTAGAAAGACATGTTGAAAATGCTAGAAAGATTGTTAAATATCTAGAAAACAGCCCTTATATTGACTGGGTAAGCTACCCAGAATTAGAGTCACATCCAGACTATGAATTAGCTAAAAAATACTATAAAAATGGTGCTGGATCTATATTTACCTTTGGTATAAAAGGTGGAGTTGAAGCTGGACGAAAATTTATTGATAGTTTAGAAATATTTTCACATTTAGCAAATGTTGCAGATGCAAAATCACTAATTATTCATCCTGCCAGTACTACTCATGGTCAACTAACAGTAGAACAACAAGCATCTTGTGGATTGAAACCTGAAACAGTAAGAATTTCAGTTGGATTAGAGAATATAAATGATTTGATTGCAGATTTAGAACAAGCGTTAGTTAAAAGTCAAAATTAGGAGGATTTCTAAATGAAAATTAAAGATATGTATAATAAAAATAAACCTGTGATATCCTTCGAAGTTTTTCCACCCAATAAAAGTCATGATATTGAAACTATTTATGATACAGTTCATGAATTAGCGAAATTTAATCCTGATTTTATTAGTGTTACATATGGTGCTGGAGGTTCAACAAGAGGAAATACTGTAGAAATAGCATCACTTATAAAAAATAAATATAATATTGAAAGTTTAGCTCATTTAACTTGTGTTGGTGCGACTAAAGAAGAAATAGATTCAATTATGAAAGAATACAGAAAAAATAATATTGAAAATATTCTTTCATTAAGAGGCGATTTTCCTAAAGATATGTTAGAAATAGATAAGCATAATGGAGCATTTAAATATGCTAGTGATTTGACTGCATATCTTAAAACAAATGAATTTTGTGTAGCAGGTGCCTATTATCCTGAAACATATATTGAAAATAATGATTTAATGGATTTATTTAATCTGAAAAAGAAAGTGGATTCTGGAACGGATTTTTTAATATCTCAAATTTTTTTCGATAATGAAATATTATATAAATTTAAGGAAAAACAGAAAAACTGGGAATTAATATTCCATTTTCTGCTGGAGTAATTCCTGTTACAAATGCTAAACAAATTAAGAGAATAACATCACTATGTAATTGTTCTTTGCCACCCAAATTTCAAAGAATTTTGGATAAATATGAAGATAAGCCAGAAGCTTTAACAGAAGCTGGGATTGCATATGCTATTGAACAAATTATTGATTTGATTTCGTGGGGAATTGATGGGATACATTTGTATACTATGAACAAAGTGGATACTACTAAAAAATTATGGATAGCATTTCTCATATTAGAGATTTGAACTAAATAGTTTAAATTTAATTATTTATAGAGGGGTTTTATGAACTTGGTATATGGACTTGGTACTGT
>Ga0183099_1001656_pt1 | contig 12480 bp, 9 predicted proteins | sample Biomet1_FD_127788 | JGI IMG/M metagenome (GOLD analysis project Ga0183099, IMG submission 127788) | Microbial communities from bioreactor (seeded with anoxic lake sediment) at LBNL, California, USA - Biofuel metagenome 1 | ecosystem: Engineered > Bioreactor > Anaerobic > Unclassified ... | reverse complement strand
TGGTCGAGCAAAGACGTTACACCGTTGTCACGGTCAAACCTATGCGAGTCACCCCAGCTTAGCTGGGGGTTTATCAATGTTTAATTATAGTTCTGAATGAGCTGAAGCTTGGTGGTAATCAGGTACTATTATGACAAATACATACCAAAATTAAGTGACTATGAAAATTTATTACCAAACCACTCGGCAAAAAGAAAAATCAACATAACTAAAAATTATTTATTTGAAAAAGGAAAAATATATAAAGTGTTTATTCCAGGCGGCTACTATGATCCGATAACAGATCTATACTACTGTGGAAAAGATGGTATTGCTTATTTTGAATATTAAATCAAGTTTAGCTCTATATCATGCAAATATATACAAATAAACACTTAGAGATCAGTAATATGAAATACATCATGCTACTTATTATCCTTTCGATTTGTCATTCCTCTTTTGCTGATGACTTGAATACCTTCGTAGAAAAAAGCCTTCAAATAACGGTCGAAAAAGATAGTGTCATTGCTCTGGCTAGCTACAAAAATATCAGCAATGAAAATATTTACATATTAAAAGATCGCCCTAATATATACATTTATCTCAACAACAAGTCCGTTGATTTTATTGGTGTAATATATAAAAGAAGCGAGCCAACCATTGACGATTATCAAAAAATACCGCCTAAAGGAAAGGCATTTCGAAAGTTCGACATAACAAATTACTTTTATTTCAAACAAGGTCTCCATACATACAAAGCCGTTCTCACTGGTGGATATGTAGACCCCATCAAAGATGTATTTTTCTATGGAAAGAGCAAAACCATCTTTTTTAATTATAAAACAGATAAAAAGCCAATTCATGATAATTAAAAATTAGTGCCATAAAAAATCAAAATAGATACGTTTGATATTTCTGACAGCTATTATTTCAGTCTTGAAAAGCAAGACTATACATTGAATTTTAATCATGGCTATTTCGATCAAATAACCGATGAAGTAATCAACGTGCATTATAAGTCGTACCACTTTACATACGAAAACAAAAATAAAACGACAACTTATGGCAATGATTTCGATGACAACCACAGCGACTAACCTGAACAACTCAAATTTATCCAAGCCCCTTTTGGGTTGGCTTGCCGCATTAGATCCTGATGTGCACTTATATGCCATCATCAGTGCCGCCAGCGAGGCTGAACCGGTACGCTATTATTTCCAACTTGATGGGGCAACCATTGTATGGCCTCTCTATGCCAACACCCATTATGCCGACTGGCATCCGGTCATGCCTTATCTGGTGAAACTATCCCGCCACAGCCCATTTCTCGACTGGGTCAACACCACCGAAGCAACTGACTGGGGCTGGCTATTCGCCTCATCACAGGAAGCCAGTGAACTGGCCCCTTATTTCACCAGCCTGACACAGGCAACGATGCCAGAAGGTGAACGAGTCTTTTTTCGCTATTGGGACGGCGATTATTTCAGCCTGATTTTATCGCAACAGAATGAGCAAACCTGTTCGCTGCTCCCGCCCATGCGCGCGTGCTGGGTGAATGGCCACACTTTCACCTTCTACCCCGACAATACCACTACTGCCAAGCCGTTCGCGTGGTGGCAATTGTCTGACGCATTGCTGAAGCAGTTGGCCAAGGCTGACTCGCGACCACTGATCACGAACTTATTGCAGTATTTACAGGAAAATCGCGGCGATCTCTGGCTGAGTTTTCCGAACAACATATTAGAAAACAAAGTGCGTTACTTCGTTGAAAACTATCAGGGCGAACCAGAAAAAATAACCGCCGCACTGTGTGAACAATTATCAGAAGAACAAACACTATAAACACGGGAAAGAGCATGGGACAAAATACGAATCAGCCATGGATGCAAGGGGGTAGCGCAAGCCAGACAGCTTATCCGGCTAATATCAGCACCCAACCGGTCAATATGCCGATCCCAAAGGCGAAAGAGGTGCTTGCGGCTGCCATTAACAACATGACGCATTGTCTGGATGACTATAAATCGGCGGCAGAAAGTTTCTGGTCATTTGGGGCGCTGAAAATGGAGCAGCAGTTTCAGGCTAATGACGACACAAAAGAAGCCGCGCAAGACACCCATTTATCGCAGACGATTGTCACCCGCTGCCCGTTAGACGGGAAATTGCGTCTGGTGCATTGCTTTCAGGCCTCCCGTTTTGTTCCCATTCCCAAAACCAAATATTCAGTGCAGGAATTAAATGAACAGGAAATATCGAAGGGCGACGCCATCAGCGGTAATCTGGATAACGATGGCATGGCCACGCTGCAACTGAAACCGGGGGTAAAATATAAAGTCGTTTTTTATCCGAATGTTGGTAAAAAAGAGGTTGAGGCCCTGCTCTCCTCATATGAAACAGTGCAAAAACAACTGATCCAATGGCTGCAAAAACAATGGGATGACACGCTGTCTTTAGAGTGGAAATCGTTTGAGTCGCTGAGTAATACCACACAACAACTTCTGCTCCAAAAAAGCTTCAGTGACGGCGTGTTCAAAGGGTTGCTGAGTGCCTAGGATGACATAAAAAACGTCTATGATCTGGTGGCGCATCCGCTTGATCATGCGGATAAAACGGTGCAGTGGGCTATCGAGATTGATTACCAGAAACTGTATACCGCCTCTAAAAATAATCTGCACAATGGCATGTCCATGGCGCAGGACGAAGCACTGTTGTTCCTGTTCGCCTACACCTTAGTAAACTGGATCCGGCTGCTACCACCCAATAAACAGGGTGAAATCATGGGTGAAGTGGTCGTCAGTTTATTACTGGATGTGCTGGTCGGCATTGTGGTCACCGGCGGTGCCGGGCTGGCGGTGCGTTATGGTGCAAAAGCCTATTCATCCCTGAAAAATGCGGGCTTGTTACAAAAGGGCGTGACCGAGCTGATTGCACTGGCGGCCCGCTTTGCGCCAACGCATATCAAAAAAGCGCAGCCGATCCTGCAAATGGGTGAAAAAGCACTGGATAGTGGCGCAAAAGCGACGGCGAAAATTGGTAAGGGGATTGAGCCATCAAAAACGATCGAAAATGCCAATGTCACCGCACGAAAATTTGAGAAAAAAACGCAGCTTGGCACCACCAATAATGACACAAAAGCTGCGTCAGCTGGCAAAAGTGATGCCAATAAGAGCATCGAATCTGCGGGTAATACCTGCACCAATAATTGCCCGGTTTCTATGGTGACCGGTGAAGAACTGCTGACGCTGGAAGAGGGTCGTTTCGACGGTGTCTTCCCGTTTGTCTTACAACGGCTTTACCGCTCCAGTGCTGTCGAAACCAATCTGGGCATGGGCTATGGCTGGAGCCACACCCTGGCGCATCAGCTCAATTTTGCCGACGGGAAGGTGCACTGGCGCGACCATGAAGGGCGCACCATCGCGTTTCCGGAGCCCACGCAGCAGGCGCCGGCGATCACGAACCCGTTAGCTAAAGCGGCTATTTATCTGGGCCGCCGTAAAGACGAGTTTATTCTGACCCAGCCCGGCCAGCCGCTGTTCCATTTCACCCGCCACGGTGCTGCCGCACGACTCACCTCGCTGACCGATAAATACCGCAATCGCCTGCTGGTGCATTATAACGATGCCGGTGAATTGCGCCGTGTTGAACTGCCCGGCGTACATGCGCTGCAATTTTACTATGCCGATGGCTTGCTGCTGCGGGTTGATCGCTGCGTCGCTGATCCTGACACCCCCGAACGCCAGTGGCAGCAGCATGTGCTGATGCGCTATCACTATAACGCCCAGCAACAACTGATCGCGGCTGAAAATGCGCTCGGGGAGTGTGAACGTTATCGTTATGACGCCCAGCATGTCATTCAGGAACGCCGCTTAGCCGGGGGCGTGCAGTTCTTCTGGGAATGGGAAGGTGCTGGCAAGTCAGCCCGTTGTGTTCACCACTGGTCGCCGCAGGCTGGTTTTGACTCCCGTTATGAGTGGCAAGACGACGGTTCCGTCACCGTTATTAACGTCGATGGCAGTGAAGAGGTTTATCAGCATAACGACGCCGCCAAACTGGTTGCCCAGACCGATCCGGATGGCGCGGTTACCGCCAAAGCATATGACGAAGATGGTCACCTGCGAAAAGAGACCGACCCGCTCGGTGGCGAAACCGTATATCACTACAACCGTAACGGCGAGCTGGAAGCCGTGGTGGCAGCCGATGGGCAGGTAACCAGCTATGAATACTGGGATGGCTTTGTCCGCAAGGTGACCCAAGGTGAGGCAGAATGGCGGTATGAGCGTAATTCACAGGGTGACATCCTTAAACAGACCACCCCGGAGGGTGTCGTTACCCGTTACCGTTATTCCGACACCGGTCAGTTACTGGCAGTCATGTATGCCGATGGCAGTCAGCATCAGTTAGTCTGGAACCGCTTTGGTCAGCTGGTGGAAGAGAAACTGCCGCAAGGTGGTGAGGTGCGTTACCGCTACGATGCGCTCGGTCGCCAGGTGTTAACGCAGGATGAACACAGTGCCATCACCCGTTATCAGTATGATGTGCTCGACCGGGTGACTAACGTTACCCTGCCCGGTGGCGCACAGCGGCGTTATCAGTATAACGCTTACGGTAAGGTCACTCATTTTACCGATGAACAGGGGCGCACCACCCGTTATGAATACGGTAACCAGTTACATCTGGTCACCGCGCAGCATAATCCCGATGGTTCGAGCCTGCAGTTCGCCTATAACAACCCGAAGCTGTTTTTATCTGATATTACCAATGAGCGTGGTGAACACTATCAGCTGCGTTATTACCCCAATGGGCTGGTTGAATCAGAAGTCGATTTTGCCGGGCGCAAGACCGGTTATGTGTATGACTTAAACGGCAAGCTCACCGAAAAACACGAATACAGCAGCACCGATGATTCAGTGCTTTTAACCCAATTCACCCGTGACCCGATGGGGCGTTTACTGACTAAAACGCTGCCAGATGGCAGTGAGGTGCGTTATCAGTATGATGAATCCGGCCATTTAACCGCGGTCGATGATGGCCGCAGGCCACTGCATTATGCGTATGATGCTGCCGGGCGTCTGGTGGCGGAACATCAGAGCTTTGCCACCTTGCGGTATGCTTATAACGCCGCCGGGCAGCTGGAGAAATGCAAACTCCCGGATGCGAATTTACTCACTTATCGCTATCTGCGCGGCGGATTGTTGCAGGGCATTGATTTAAACGGTTCACCGCTGACACAGCATGATTACCATCAGGGGCTGGAAACCCGCCGTCAGCTCGGCGCGTTGCACAGCTTGTCTCAGTATGACGAGCAAGGCCGCCTGCGTGAGCAGAAGGTGCAAATTAATCGCCCAGCCCCGCATGCCTTTAAAGTGCAGCGCCGTTATCACTACGATGCTGCCGGTAACTTAAGCCAGCTTGAAGACAGCCACAAAGGCAGTAAACAGTTTTTCTACGACCCGCTCGACCGGTTAACACAAGTCAAAGGTGTGGTGGATGAACAATTCAGCCACGATATCGCCGGTAACCTGCTCAGCCAGTTTGCGAAAGAACAAAACCACGCCCTCACCGAAATGCAGGGCAATCGCCTCACCTTCCACAGTGATTGTCATTACGAATATGACGGCTTTGGCAATCTCATTACTGAGGCACGGGGCAAGAACCAGCAGCTCATCACCCGTTATACCTACGACTGCCAGCATCGTTTAATCAAACTGGAAAAACACGACGGCACGATTGCCGAATACCAATACGATGCCTTCGGGCGGCGCATTCAGAAAACGGTGACGGATGCTGAAACGCTCACCACCAAGAAAACCACGTTCCTGTGGCAGGCCAACCGGTTAATTGCTGAAACGGATAACCAAACCCACTACCGCAGTTTTATCTATGAACCCGGCAGCTATAAACCACTGGTGCAGCTGGAAGGCAAAGGTAAAACCGCACAGGTTTATTACTACCACCTCGACCACTTAGGCACGCCGCAGGAGCTGACCAGCCCGCACGGTAAACTGGTGTGGGCGGTGCAATACCGCGCCTACGGCAATGTGGTGCGCACCATCGCCAATGAGATTGACACCCCGCTGCGTTTTCAGGGGCAATACTTTGATGCAGAAAGCGGTTTACACTATAACCGGCACCGTTATTATCAGCCTGACAGCGGCCGCTTTTTAACCCCCGACCCGATCAAACTCGCCGGCGGCCTGAACAACTACCAGTATGTGCCAAACCCGGTGAATTGGGTTGATCCGCTGGGGTTGAAAAACTCGAAAGAAAATGGGGTTAATGCGTCATCCTCCACATCAAATACAAATGTAGGTTCAGGAGAACCATCCACGCCTGATTTCTACGTGGGACCTAACGGCCCAAGTTCAACATTACCATCAAAAGCATACAGGTATGAAAGATATAAAAATGACGATGGAACTATAAATAAATGGGGTGAAAAAATGGTTTCTGAAAATCAATCTCAAGTTACGTATTTTGGTTTCGATAAATTCAAGTCTGGCGCAGAAGCTAGAGATGCCCTACAAATAAAAGCAAAAAAACATATAAATCCACTAGATCCTGAAGATAAATCATGGAGTGATGCTCGACTTCGAGGCGAATTCGATACATTACAACTCTATATAAAAGGAAAACCACAAGTTCGAATTCCTCGTAGACTTGGTGATAAACCGGGTGAAGCATTAGAACCATTCACGGAGGCGTATCCTAAATACGGAGATGGTGGCGCACAACAAATGTATGCAGATAAAAAGATTATTAAATACAATAAAGTAGACATTATACCTGAGGAGTAGCACATGAGAGAGTGTTATCCATACTTAGAAGCATTAAATGATCTTTCAGTTTTTTTTGAAAAACACGTCAAAGACGAATCATGTTTAGATGAACTGAGAACTCTATTATCTATTTGTAAAGATGACGAATCTGTAGCAGCAAGACAATTTAATAACTTGTATTTCGCATACAGAAAAGAATTTCAAGATTATTCAAAATTCACTAAAAATGAAGAGTTGATGTGGGATGATTTAATGCATTTTTGGGGGTGATGCCCCCTGTAAGTCTCCCGCATAATCGGACCAGTTTGCCCAAAACCCACAGGCAACAGGAACCGACTTCAATTTCAGGATGACCGCCATTTTGAATATGACGGCTTTGGTAATCTAATTGCCGAAACGGATAACCAAACCCACTACCGCAGTTATATCGCTAAAAAAAATGCCAGTCTGGCGACTGGCATCCGGGAATAAACTCCGTCAAAACAAGGGACGATAAAAAGAACGATAAAAAATAGTACCGAATGAAAAAACTACTCTTTACCCTTTAACACCACCAGCGGTTAAACCGCCCACCAGCCAACGTTGCGCCAGCAGGAACACTACTGTGATTGGGATTGCGGACAGCACAGCAGCGGCGGCGAAATCCCCCCACAGGTAGTTTTGTGGATACAGATATTGCTGCATGCCAACCGCCAGCGTGTAGCTGCCGACATCCCGCAACAACAATGACGCGATCGGTACTTCGGTCACCGCACCGATGAACGACAAAATAAACACCACCGCCAAAATGGGCACCGACAGCGGCAATAACACCAGACGGAAGGCCTGCCATGGCGTTGCACCATCCAGCGCCGCAGCTTCTTCCAGCGAGCCGTCGATGGTTTCGAAATAACCTTTGATAGTCCAGACATGCAACGCAATGCCGCCCAGATAAGCAAACACCAGCCCGCCATGCGTGTTCAGCCCCAGAAACGGAATGTATTGTCCGATCCGGTCAAACAATGCATACAACGCCACCAGTGACAGCACCGCCGGGAACATCTGGAAAATCAGCATCCCTTTCAGCAATGAACTCTTGCCACGGAATTTCATGCGGGCAAACGCATACGCACAGGTGGTCGATAACGCCACGATACCGGTCGCCGTAATGGTGGCGACTTTCACCGAGTTCCACAGCCACAACAGCACTGGGAACGGTGGTGGCGTGACCGTGCCGTCCGGATTGGTGATACTGAAACCCAGCGCCAGTTTCCAATGTTCTAATGACGGATGTGACGGGATCAGTTCACCAGTGGCGAAGTTCCCGCTGCGCAGCGAAATCGCTACCACCATCAGTAACGGGAACATGATCAGCGCAATAAACACCCACAGACTAAGATGAGCGGCCCACAGGCGATAACGCAATGCTTTAGTTTGTACGATAGCCATAACAGCCGCTCCTTATTGTTCCAGACTCAGTTTGCTGGCTTTCAGGTTCAGAATTGCTAATCCACCCACCAGCAGGAAAATCAACGTGGCAATCGCCGCCGCCAGACCGAAGTCTTGTCCACCGCCGCCTTCGAAGGCAATACGGTAGGTATAACTGACCAGCAGATCGGTATTACCGGCTGGCGTACTGGTGCCGAGCATGTTCGGGCCACCGTTGGTCAACAACTGGATCAACACGAAGTTATTGAAGTTGAAGGCAAAACAAGCAATCAACAACGGGGTCAGCGGTTTGATCAATAACGGTAAGGTGATGCGGAAGAAGTTCTGCAACGGAGTTGCCCCATCCAGCGCCGACGCTTCATACAAATCATCCGGGATCGCCTTCAACAGCCCCATACACAAGATCATCATGTACGGATAACCCAGCCAGACGTTAACGATCAGGATCATCGCTTTCGCCAGCAGCGGGTCGGTAAACCAGGTCGGTTTGATGCCGAGCAGCTGTTCTAACACCAGATTGATCTCACCAAAACTTTGGTTGAACAAGCCTTTAAAAATCAGGATCGAAATAAACCCCGGCACCGCATATGGCAAAATCAACAGCAAACGATAAGTGGCTTTGCCACGCAGTGGCTGCCATTGCACCAGGCAGGCCAACACCATGCCGATCGCCAGTGTGAATAACACCGTCAGACCCGAGAACAGTACCGTCCAGATGAAGATCTTGATAAACGGCTGCTGAATGCCTTTGTCTTGCAACACGCGCAGGAAGTTATCCCAGCCAATGTTCACGGTGTAACCAGGGCTCATCGCTGACCCCGGCACCCATGCGCCTTTGGCGTCGACCGCCTGATAAAAACCGGTTTTGTCGTTTGGTTGATACAACTGACTGGTCTGATTATTCAACAAACCACGACCATCACTTTGTAAGGTATATAACGGGCGTGTTGCCGAGAACTGACGTAATGAACTCATCACCAATTCGCTGCCATCCGGCATCACCGCGGTCAGTTGGCCCAGTGCCTGACGGTTTTTGGTGATCACCCGCAGTGGCGCTTTTTCCGTCTCGGCCAATGTAGCCTGCGTTTCCATTTTCAGCCGCTGCGGCTGGTTATCCAGCACAAACGGTGCGGATAACAGGACCTGGTTACTCTCTGGGTCTTGCAGTTGTAACTGCCAATGCCCGTCACTGCCGAGCAGGGTAAAATTCAGCGTATCACCGCTTTGAAACGAACGTTGTAGCAGCACCGATTGTGCGCGCTCAAAGCTCAGCTGATGCACGGCACTGTAATTGGTAAACGCAATGCCGGTGGTACAAAACAACGGAAACAACACAAACAGCCCCATGCCCACCAGCCCCGGGTAGACATAGCGCCACGAATAGGCTTTTTTGCTGGCAAACAGATATAACCCTGTGCCAACCAGCAACAGCGTCAGCATGGCAAACAGATATTCGCGCTGCGCGTACATCTGCACAATTAAGTAACCGTTCAGCACGGCCACCAGGCCAAGTAACGAACGGGAAAAGATCGCGCTGCGCCACCACTTCTGATTCTGTGGCAGGCGCGGCGGAGTGGTATGGGCAACCGATAACTGCATGAGGCACTCCGTCTGATTACAACTGAGGGCGGCAACCCGCCCTCTTATTCTGACTACGACGAGCGGGGTATTACTTCGTCATTTGTTTGGCAACTTCGTCCAGTGCGGCTTTCACCGGCTGGCGACCTGTGGTCGCATTGATAATGGCGTTTTTCTCGGCATACCAGAACGCCGTCATCTGCGGAATGTTTGGCATGATTTCGCCTTCACGCGCATTCGCCATGGTTGCGGCGATACGCGGATCTGCTTCCAGTTTCTTCTGATATGACATCAGCGAAACGGCGCCCAATGGTTTGTCTTTGTTGACCGATTCCAGGCCTTCATCAGTCAGCAGGTAGTTTTCCAGAAACTCCGCTGCCAGATCTTTATTCGGGCTGGCCGCATTAATACCGGCAGTCAACACACCGACAAAGGCTTTCGACATTTTGCCTTTGAAGGTTGGCAACTGCGCGACACCGTAGTTGATACCGCTCTTATCGGAGTTGCTCCACGCCCACGGGCCATTGATGGTCATCGCGGTTTCGCCTTTATTGAAGGCGGCATCGGCAATTGAGTAATCCACATCTGCTGAGATATGTTTGTTTTTGATCAAATCGACAATGAATTGCAGGCTGGATTGCGCTCCGGCATTGTTCACGCCGACATTTTTCGCATCATACCCATCCGGGGTAGCTTTGAAGGCATAACCACCCGCTGCTGCCAGTAATGGCCAGGAGAAGTACGGCTCTTGCAGGTTCCACATGATGGCGCTCTTACCTTTGGCGCGTAACTCTTTATCTAACGCCGGAATTTCTTCCCAGCTCTTCGGCGGAGTCTTGACCAAGTCTTTGTTATAAATCAGCGATAATGCTTCAACTGCCACCGGATAACCGATCAGTTTGCCGTTAAAACGTACCGCATCCCAAGTGAACGGGAACATTTTGTCTTTCAGTGCTTTGGATGGATGCACCTCGGTCAGCAAACCGGATTGCGCGTAACCACCAAAACGGTCGTGAGCCCAGAACACGATATCCGGACCATCGCCAGACGCGGCCACTTGCGGATATTTCTCTTCCATCTTATCCGGATGTTCCACCAGCACCTGTACGCCGGTGTCTTTTTCAAATTTTTTGCCGACTTCCGCCAGACCGTTATAACCTTTATCACCATTGATCCAGATAACCAGTTTCCCTTCCTGCAATTTGGCCATCGCCGGAGCAGAAATTACGAGAGCTGCTAATGCGGTCAGCGCCAGATTTTTTATCTTTTTCATTGTCACATCCTTCTTGAATGGCATAACGAAGCTGTTATCCCCTTCCCACTTGAAGTTGCAGCGGTGTTGGCTGCGTTCATTCGCCCCAATCACATAGTTTATCTATGCTCATGGGGTCTCATTCACTTGCCGCCTACCTGCAACTCCAAGTTGTGTGGGTATCGATAGTCCGGAGAAAAGGGGGATAACTGAGACAACACAGAAACTGCATCGACCTTCTTTTCCGGCAACGGTACACAGTCTGCAGTGGCGTAGCGACACTGGCATCCTCCTCCCTTCTACGCCCCTCCCCCTGATTTGTGTGAGCCAGCCTGCACAACCATAGGTTTTGTGCGCTGGCGCAACAAAATCACCTGCTCAGTTTGCGGTAAACCTCACACATTTTCTGCCAATTCAAGGTTTAACCCGCCACTCCACCAATCCGCCGACTAACCTCCTCCACCCGCCTCATCCCCCTCGAAAAACTTTTTTCTGGATGATTTACGCCTCGCCAACCCCGCGCACTATGAGCACCAGTCAGTAATCCGGTAGCAACACAAAACCCGGGACATTCGGTGGTAAGGAGTAATTCATGGCGGGCGTGACACTACATAACGTAAGCAAAACCTACGGGGATGTGGCGATTTCCAAAGACATCAATCTGGAGATCCATAACGGCGAATTTGTGGTCTTTGTCGGTCCGTCCGGCTGCGGTAAATCGACGCTGCTGCGCATGATTGCAGGCTTAGAAGACATTACCGCCGGTGATTTGATGATCGGCGAGAAACGCATGAACGATGTGCCACCGGCGGAACGCGGTGTCGGCATGGTGTTTCAATCGTATGCGCTCTACCCACATCTTTCCGTGGCCGACAACATGTCGTTTGGCCTGAAACTGGCCGGCGCCGATAAACCGCAGATCCAACAACGCGTCAATCACGCCTCGGAAGTGCTGCAACTGGCACATCTGCTCGATCGCAAACCGAAAGCCTTATCCGGCGGTCAGCGTCAGCGCGTCGCTATTGGCCGCACGCTGGTTGCTGAACCGCAAGTGTTCCTGCTTGATGAACCGCTGTCGAACCTCGATGCCGGCCTGCGCGTGCAGATGCGCATCGAAATTGCCCGCCTGCATAAACGGCTGCGCAGCACCATGATTTACGTCACCCACGATCAGGTCGAAGCGATGACACTGGCCGACAAGATCGTGGTACTGGAAGGTGGCCGCATTGCACAGGTCGGTAAACCGCTCGAGCTGTATCACTACCCGGCCAACCGTTTTGTCGCCGGTTTTATCGGCTCGCCGAAAATGAACTTCCTGCCGGTGCGGGTGCATGCCACCGAGGCCGAACGCGTGCAGGTAGAACTGCCGGATGAACAGCTGTTGTGGCTGCAGGTCGATGGCCGAGATCTACAGGTCGGCAGCATGCTGTCACTTGGTACTTCGTCCGGAACATCTGCTGCCCGGTGACG
>Ga0183099_1001655_pt1 | contig 12484 bp, 10 predicted proteins | sample Biomet1_FD_127788 | JGI IMG/M metagenome (GOLD analysis project Ga0183099, IMG submission 127788) | Microbial communities from bioreactor (seeded with anoxic lake sediment) at LBNL, California, USA - Biofuel metagenome 1 | ecosystem: Engineered > Bioreactor > Anaerobic > Unclassified ... | reverse complement strand
CCGTTCGGTTTTGTAGTTTTTCTTGTTCCCATATTATTTCTCTCTAGTATATAGTTCTTTGACTATTTCTTGTATTTGAATTCTATCCCGTCAATATATCAGTTTATTTGATTCTATCACAAATGCTTTAATTAGCAACTACCCTGAAACCCCATTTTATTTTGCTGTACGAAAGCAGGTTTGATGTAGAGGTTGACACATTTTGTTAAATAGCTTATATTAAAGTTTGACTTAAGCTTTTTATCTCATGTTAAGCAGGTTTTATCATGGAAATAATAATCACCCACCACACCCAGACCCCAATCTATTTACAAATCAAGAATCAGCTAAAAGAAATGATTTTAAAGGGTGAAATCACGGATGGTTTTGTACTGCCTTCCGAAAGGACGATGGCCAAAATGCTTAGCGTTCACCGGAATACGATCATCAAGGCATATACGGAACTAAAATCGGAAGGATTCCTTGCATCTTCCCAGGGGAAAGGCTATATGATCTCTTATCAAGATGATTCGGAAAAAGAAGAAACCCGCAGCAACGTGATCGCCTGGTCCAGCCTGATCAAGGATGAATATCTGGATTTGAAAATTACCTTCGACGATTTGTTTACAAAATCCTATTCCTCGAACAACATATCCTTTGCCGGGGGGATCGCCTCTACAGAAGAATATGGCAAAGAGGATCTGAATCTTATATTGAATGACATCATTGCTTCCGACAATCTGGAAGCCTATTCCTATACACCTTATCAGGGAATCTATAATCTGCGTTTAAATATTGCCCACTTTATGCAAGCCAAAGGGATCAAAGCAAAACCGAAAGAGATCCAGATCGTTTCGGAAACGAACCAGGCTCTGGATTATCTTGCGGCCCTGCTGATCAAGCCGGGCGATGTCGTAATCACAGAGGAACCAGTTTCTCCTGATGTCTACCGGACCTTTGCCCTGGCTGGCGGAAGGATCATCACGGTTCCTATTGACGAAGAAGGGATTATTTGTGACAGACTCGAACCGCTGATCCTGAAGCATAATCCAAAATTTATTTATGTCAATCCGGATTTTCAGAATCCAACCGGGATTCTCATGAGTTTAAAAAGAAGAAAGGCGCTCCTTTCATTATCCAATAAATACAAGCTTCCGATTATCGAAGAAGACGGAGCATCGGAAATCCGATTTGAGGGAGTGAGGATCCCTACATTGAGAGCGCTTGACAAAGGGAATAATGTGATTTATATCTATTCCTTCGCCCTGACTTTCGCACCTGGTATCCGAATGGCCTTCGTTCTGGCTGATAAAACCTTGATCAAAAGTCTTAGCTGTATCGTTTCGATCAGGCTGATCAGTCTGGACAGCATCTCCCAGAAACTTCTGTCCAGCTATATAGAGAAAGGCATCTACCTTAAGAATTTAAGGAATATTTGTGCGGATTATATGGAAAAAAGGGATTTGATGTGCACCTGCCTTACGGAGGCAAAAACACTGGGCCTGGATTTTCAGAAACCGACAGGAGGGGTTTACCTCTGGTGCAAATTGCCTCCCGATATCGATTTCCGGCGGCTTTATATCAAAACTTCCGAGAAGGGAGTCTCTTTTATCCCGGGTAATGTATTCTACTTGAAAGGGACGAAGGGTGATAGCTATATCAGGCTGAATTTCTCGTATCCAAGTAAGCAGCAAATCGAAAAAGGCATTAAAATTTTAACCGAAGCCATCAGAGAGAGCATTAAAAAATAGAGTACTGGCACACTAAAATAATCAAGTGCTGGTACTTTATTTTTTTTATATCTATAGTATCATTCATTATAGTTGAATATGTTATTTTTTGTTTAAAAAACGAAGTAAATAAAGGAGTATAGAGATGGCTGTAAATTTAAAAGGTAGAAGTTTTCTTACATTAATGGATTTTGCCCCGGGTGAAATCAGGTATATGCTAGATCTGGCCCATGATTTGAAAGCAAAAAAGAGAGCGGGTATTTGCAATCATGTATTAAAGGGAAAAAACGTTGTGCTGCTGTTTGAAAAAACATCCACAAGAACAAGATGCGCTTTTGAAGTTGCCTGCCTCGAAGAGGGTGCACATGTAACGTTCCTTGATTCCGGAAGCTCACAGATGGGGAAAAAGGAATCCTTGGAGGATACAGCGAAAGTATTGGGAAGATTTTATGACGGAATTGAATACAGGGGATATGAGCAGAAGGTCGTTGAGGACTTGGCAAAGTACTCAGGAGTACCGGTATGGAACGGTTTGACAGATGTCGATCATCCAACTCAGATCCTGGCAGACATGCTGACGATCGAAGAACATATGGCAAAGCCATTAAATAAGGCTAAGGTCGTTTTCTGCGGTGACATTAGGAACAACATGTCTTATGCTTGGATGTACGGCTGTGCCAAGATGGGCATGCACTTTGTGGCTTACGGTCCTGCAGAGTTGGAAGTGGATCAGGAGATATTGAAAAAGGTAAGAGAGCTTGCAAAGGGAACGGGAGCGAAAATTGAAGTTTCCAGCACTCCGGATTGTTTAAAGGGCGCAGACGTTATTTACACTGATGTATGGGCATCCATGGGGGAAGAAGCACAGATTCCGGATAAAGTAAGAATGATGACTCCGTACAAGGTCACCATGGATTTGCTGAAGGCAACCGAAAATCCCGATGTACTGTTCCTGCACTGCCTGCCTGCGTTCCATGATTTTGAAACAAAAATGGCAAAAGAGTGGATAGAAAAGGGATATGATATTAGAGAAGTAGAGGATGAAGTATTCAGAAGCAGACATTCTGTAGTATTCGACGAAGCAGAAAACAGAATGCACACTATTAAAGCAGTAATTATAGCAACAATTTAATAACGATAATTGTCTTGAACTATAGGAAGGAGAACGTTGACATGAAACAGGGTATAAACGTTTACTCAGAAATAGGAAAGTTAAATAAGGTACTGCTGCATAGATTAGGACGTGAAATAGAAGGTCTGGTTCCTGACAACTTTGAAAGGCTGTTATTTGATGAAATTCCTTATCTTGAAGTAGCACAATATGAGCACGATTGTTTTGCGGATGTGCTGAAGGAAAACGATGTAGAAGTTTATTATTTTGCGGATGAAGTTGCCAAAGCCTTGGAAAGCAAAGTGGTAAGACAGGAATTTATAAAAGAATTCCTGCGCGACAGTGATATTTATTCCGCTCATGCCATGGAGGCAATGGAACAATATTTGATGGATATGCCGGTGATCGAGATGGTAGATACGATTATCGCTGGCATTAAAAAGGAAGAAGTCCATATCAGAAAATCAAATTCTTTAGCGGACTTTATCAATGAAGATTATCCATATTATACTGATCCGATGCCAAACCTGTATTTTACAAGAGACCCCGGTGCCTGTATCGGAAACGGTGTGAGCATCCATTGCATGAGGACCAAAGCAAGAAAAAGAGAGGCATTGATGCTGAAGTACATTTATCTGTACAATAAAGAATTCATGCCGGATGGCACAGATAAATGGTACGATTATGAAGGACCGAATCCGATCGAGGGCGGTGACATACTGGTACTGTCTCCGGAAATCGTAGCCATCGGGCTGAGCCAGAGAACCTCGGCGGATGCAATCGAGATCCTTGCAGAAAAGCTGCTGAATCATACCAATAGCTTCCAGAAAGTTTTGGTATTTGAAATACCAAAATGCCGTGCATTTATGCATCTGGATACCGTATTTACCATGGTGGATTATGATAAATTTACGATTCACCCTGAAATTGAAGGCCCGTTGCAGATTTATGAAGTAACATTAGACAAAGACAATAAACCATCCTTCCGAAGCAGTTCAAACGAACTGGAGACAATATTGAAAAAAGAGCTGAAATTACCTGCAGTTCAGATGATCAGATGCGGAGGGACGGACAGAATTGCAGCACAGAGAGAGCAATGGAGCGACGGATCAAATACCCTTGCAATCGCACCTGGAGTCGTTATCACATATGACAGAAATCATGTGACCAACGACCTTCTAGATAAGTCCGGTGTCAAGGTGCTGACGATTCCAAGCTCTGAGCTTTCAAGAGGCAGAGGCGGCCCAAGATGTATGAGCATGCCGATCCACAGGGATTAAATCTAAAAAAATATAGGATTGTGTAGCAGTCAAAATCTACGAATCAGAGATTCGTGATTTTGTTGCATAAGTTCGCTATCAATTTGTTTCGCAAATTGGGCGAGCTAATAAGGAGAATTAATATGTGTAAAGGTAAAATTGTAATTGCCCTTGGGGGAAACGCTCTTCAGGCATTTAATTCCCCGGCTACAGCAGAAAGCCAGTTGGAGGTTGTGAGAAAAACCTGTGACTACATAGCACAGATTGTAGCAAACGATTATGAAATAGCTCTTGTCCATGGAAACGGCCCTCAGGTTGGGAGAATCCTGCTGGCCTCCGAAACAGCAAAGGATGTTACTCCTCCGATGCCGTTTGATGTATGTGGTGCAATGAGCCAGGGTTACATCGGCTATCACCTCCAGCAGGGAATGCATCAGGCATTATTGAAATTAAAAAAGGGGCATATCCCTGTCATCACCATGGTAACACAGATTGCTGTTGATCAGAATGATCCGGGATTTAAAAATCCAACGAAGCCGATCGGACCTTTCTATACGGAAGAGCAAGCCAAAACCATCACTGAGGAAAAGCATTATATCATGAAGGAAGATTCCGGCCGCGGATGGAGACGTGTCGTCGCTTCTCCGGTTCCGAAATATATCGTGGAGATCGACTCCATCAAGAGACTTTGGGATTCAACAATCGTAATCTTTGCAGGCGGCGGAGGAATTCCGGTGATCAAGCATGATGATGATACCTTTGAGGGAGTAGCAGCAGTAATTGACAAGGATTTTGCAGCCGAACTTCTTGCGGAAGAAATGGAAGTTGACACATTGCTGATTCTTACAGAGGTCGAAAAGGTAGCAATCAACTTTAACAAACCTGATCAGAAGAACCTGGATCATCTGACAGTGGAAGAAGCCGAGAAATATATCACAGAAGGGCATTTCGCTCCCGGAAGCATGCTGCCTAAGGTACAAGCCGCAGTCAAATTTGCGAAATCCGGAGAAGGTAAGAGAGCCATTATCACTTCCCTGTACAAAGCAGTAGACGCACTGGAGGGAAAGACCGGAACCGTAATCACTGGCTAAATTAATAAAAAAGTAAATAAATAAAGTAAGTTAAAATAAACCCGACAGGTAATTTCTCAGTGAAATCGTTGGAGCTTGCAAAACTGTAAGCAACCGTGTTTCGAGAGAATTTACCTGTCGGGTTTATATTCAATAAGATGTTTTGTTAATATTAGGCAGCCTTATTCCAGTGAATCTATCTTTTTCATTAGCAGCACTTTTATGATTGCGGCGGTTGGAACAGCAAGAACCATACCGATGATCCCGGCGTAATATCCTCCTACGGTGACAGATACCAGGATAAACAGTGGATGAAGGCCCGTGCTCGATCCGACAACTCTTGGATAGATGATATTACAGTCAATCTGCTGAATGATGATCAGGACCAGAACTGCAAGCAATGCCTCGGTTATTCCACCTGTCATCAAACCGACAACGGCAGCGGGTACCGCGCTGATGAACGGACCAAAGTAAGGGATCACATTCGCTAAACCGGCGAAACAGCCTAGGAAAACCGCAAAATCAAGATCTATTATTGTAAGGCCGATGGATGTCAATACTGCAATGATCAGAGCATCCAGCAGCTGGCCGCGCAGGAACTGCCCTACCACTGTATTGATGTTGGAAAGCGTTTCGGTGATAATTGCATTTGCCTTCATTGGAAGAATGAGATGCAATGTTTTCCTCCAAAGCCGTAGAAAGAAATCTTTATCCTTGATCAAATAGATGCTTACTACGATCCCAAGCACCATATCCAATAATCTGCTGCCAAGATTTGCGATAAAGTTAAAGATTGCTGCCGTGCTGAAATTATTGGAAATCCATTGAACTGCTTCATTCGCAATATTCTGCAGACGATCTTCAATTCCGCTGTGCGGAAGCGTCAGGACCCATCCCTTAAATACGGTTTCGTATTTCATAAAATAGTTGACGATGCTGTCAATCATACTTTGCAGACTGGTAAAAACAAGATCCCCTACGATAAGGAACGCAAATGCATAAATGATAACGCCGACAATCACAATAATCAATAGATAAGTGATCAGAATGCTGAGAGTTCTTTTTAAACCAATTCTTTTTTCCAGCTTGATCGGATCCGACGGGAGCTTGAAAAAGAGTTTAGACATGATCTTTTTATCAATAAATTCAACCATTGGACTGATCAGATAAGCGAGGATCAGTCCGATAATCAGTGGTGAGAGAGCAGATGTAAGACTTGATAAGACAGAGGAAACAGTATGCAGAACGTCATCAAGATGTCCAATCAGCATATATACGATATAAAGTAAAGTAGCTGTAAAAACAATATATAAGCAGATCTTGACATATTTCCAGTCGGATATCATTTCCTTAATTTTTGACATGCTTGCACCGTCCTTTCAATGATAGTATTATATATCAGGATTATAAATATAAGCAAATAAAATTTAGGAGTAAAATATGTTTAAAATACCGGAATTGCTTGCACCGGCCGGAGGCATGGAGCAGCTGAAAGCAGCTGTGGAAAACGGCGCAGATGCCGTATATATGGGCGGTAAGCTTTTCAATGCACGCATCAATGCAAAGAATTTTGATGACGATGAGATGGAAAGAGCGATAGACTACGCTCATGTCAGAGGGGTCAGACTTTATATCACAATGAATACTTTGATTAGAGACAGTGAATTGGATAAGGCGTTGTCTTATGCGGCAAAGCTTTATCATTTCGGGGCGGATGCTTTGCACGTGAGCTTTCTTTGGAGGAAGTCAGTGCAGTCACATCGGAGAATCTTGTTGAAATTGAAGTGTTTTCCCATGGAGCATTGTGCATCTGTTATTTCGGTCAATGTCAAATGAGCAGTGAAATAGGAGGCAGAAGCGGCAACCGGGGTGCCTGTGCACAGCCATGCAGACTTCCATATGTATTATGTAAAGAAAAGAACGGACAACTGAAGGAAATAACTAAACCAACGTTCGCCTTAAGCCCTAAGGATTTATGTACCATTGAGCATATCGATCAGCTTTCACAGGCGGGAATTGCCTCTCTAAAGATAGAAGGAAGGATGAAATCTTCGGAATATGTGGCAATTGTGACAAAAATTTACCGTAAATACCTTGATGCATACGCCGAAACCGGAAATATTAAGGTGGAAAAGGGAGATTTGAAGGAACTTTGTCAAATTTTTAACAGGGGAGATTTTACAGAAGGATACCTTTTTGGAAATCCGGAAGAAAGGCTGATGTCGGGCGATTTATCAAAACACCAGGGCATCTATATCGGAAGAGTGACAGGGTATACCGCACCGAGAAAAACAGATGGCAGGCAACGCGGTTTGGTTGACATAAAACTCGAAAAGGATGTGTCGATCGGAGATGGTGTTGAAATAAGAAATGAGGAGCTGCCCGGCAATATAATTACCTATATCAAGCAGAAAAATCAATGCGTAAGGCTGAAGTAGATATTCAATTCTATGCCAGCCTTGGAAAACAGGCTTCTTTAAAAGTTTGCGACAGGAATGGAAATACGATAATAAAATTTAGTTCGGAATTGGTGGAAAAAGCAATAAATAAACCTTTGAAAGAGGAAATCGCTGTGAAACAATTAAATAAAACCGGCGGTACGCCTTTTAAAATCAAGGAATGCCGGGTACAAATGGATGCAGATATTTCAATACCGCTGTCCAAGCTGAACGAGCTCAGGAGAATGGCGCTGGAAGAACTGGAAACAAAGAGAAAGTGGAAACGTCCGAATGTTTCTGTTTTAAGTTTGAATCATTCAAACGGCTTGGCGGAATCTGATCTGAAAATCTCAGAGGAAAGCAATTTTAAGGCTGGGTCAAATAAAGAGTATACCTGCCATTATTATTTCAGAGCAGATACAAGGTGCATCAATGATATGGCTGACAGGATCTATTTACCCTATGATGCAATGCTTGAAGGAAACCTGGACATTCCGAGGGCGTGCCCGTCATCCCAAGCGTTACAAAGGGATGGCACGACAAACAAATACATGAAAACTTCAGCAGAATCGTTGGCCTTGCAATGAGGAACGGGATCTCGGTGGGGAATCTGGGTTGGATCGAGCCGTTTGCTTCTAAGGGAGTCGGTGTAATTGGAGACTTTGGTTTGAACCTATATAATAGCATGGACTTTTATTTGGCGAGGGAGCTCGGAATAAGGGAAGCTGTCATTTCTCAGGAAGCGGCGATTGAGGATATTCTGGAAATGGATTTTCATGGGGTGATACCGGAAATCACGGTAGACGGAAAAATTCCTCTGATGATCAGCGAGCATGATTTTTATGGGGATAAAAACGAAGAAAAGGATGGATATTTTTTGAAGGACAGGAAGGGAGAATTCTATCCTATTTTTGTTCATCCCGGATCAAGGCAAAATACAATTTTCAGCTATAAGAATCAAGAGATAAAAGTGCAAAAAAATTTGCTTATTGCCAAAGGAATTCGGCGGTTTAGATGTTACATTTTGTAAGGTTGTTTCGAATTATTTGCAGAAGAAAACCTTTTCTTTGATTGTTTTTTAACAAATTTTTATGTATTTTGTATTCACTCGAAAAACCGTTTGACTAACATTGAAAAAGCAAGTAAAGTATATGAATATACAGGATTTTACATGTTAATAAAATCATTGATATATAGTTAATAGGGAGGTTATTCAATGGCAAAGAGAAAGATGAAAACAATGGATGGGAACACAGCTGCAGCACATGTGTCCTATGCATTCACCGATGTGGCAGCAATCTATCCGATCACCCCATCATCCACGATGGCAGAAGTAGTGGATGAATGGGCAGCGTATGGAAGAAAGAATATTTTCGGGCAGGAAGTAAAGGTTGTAGAAATGCAGTCTGAAGGAGGAGCTGCGGGAGCAGTACACGGCTCACTGGCAGCAGGCGCACTTACTACTACGTATACGGCATCCCAGGGACTGCTCCTGATGATCCCGAACATGTACAAGATATCCGGTGAACTTCTGCCGGGAGTATTCCATGTAAGCGCAAGAACACTGGCGGCACATGCGCTTTGTATCTTCGGAGATCATTCCGATGTTATGGCAACAAGGCAGACGGGCTTTGCGCTGCTGGCTTCAAGCTCCGTACAGGAAGTAATGGATCTTGGAGGGATCGCACACTTGGCATCTATTAAATCAAGAGTACCATTTCTGCATTTCTTCGATGGGTTTAGAACATCCCACGAAGTACAAAAAATTGAAGTGATCGAATATGATGAATTTAAGAGTCTTCTGGATATGGATGCAGTACAGCGCTTCAGAGACGAAGCACTGAATCCGGAGCATCCGGTGATTCGAGGTACCAATCAGAACCCAGATATCTTTTTCCAGGCAAGAGAGTCTGCAAACAAATATTACGAAGCTGTTCCGGGCATCGTTGCAGACTACATGAAAGAAATCACCAAGCTGACAGGAAGAGAATACAAGCTGTTTGATTATGTAGGACATCCGCAAGCGGAAAACATCATCATTGCAATGGGATCCGTATGTGAAACGATAGAAGAAACCATAAATCTGCTGATTTCGCAGGGCAGAAAGGTCGGACTAGTGAAAGTAAGACTGTATCGACCATTTGCACCGGAATACATAAAGGCGGTAATACCAAAGACCGTAAAGAAAATCGCAGTACTCGACAGAACAAAAGAACCGGGAGCACTGGGAGATCCACTGTATATGGACATCAGAACCATGTACTATAGCGAGCAAGACGCACCGGAAGTATATGGCGGAAGATACGGACTCGGCTCCAAGGACACCATACCCGGACAGATCGTCGCGGTTTACGATAATCTCGATCAAGAAAAACCAAAGAATCAATTCACCATTGGCATCAATGATGATGTGACCAATACCTCATTACCTGCAGTGGAAGGAATCGCAACGGAACCGGAAGGAACCATAAGGTGCAAATTCTGGGGCCTCGGTTCTGACGGAACAGTAGGAGCCAATAAAAGCGCAATCAAAATTATCGGAGATAAAACAGACCTTTATGCACAAGGGTATTTTGCATATGACTCGAAGAAATCCGGAGGCCTTACCGTATCCCACCTGAGATTTGGAAAAAGCAGGATCCAGTCAACCTATCTCATCAATGAGGCAGACTTTGTTGCCTGCCATAATCAGGCCTATGTGCAGCAGTATAACCTGCTGAGAGGCATGAAAAAAGGCGGAACATTCGTACTGAACTGCAACTGGGGAGACAAGGAGCTTTCAGAGCATCTTCCTGCAGCAATGAAAAGATACCTGGCGAAAAACGATATCAGCTTCTATACGATCGATGCAACTGATATTGCGACCGAAATCGGCCTTGGAAACAGGATCAATATGATCATGCAGGCAGCCTTCTTTAAGCTGGCCAATGTGATTCCGGTGGACGATGCTGTGAAATACCTAAAAGAAGCAGTAGAACATTCCTATGGCAAAAAAGGTGCAAAGATCGTTGCGATGAACAATGCCGCAATCGACAGAGGAATCACCGATATCAAGAAGGTTGAGATCCCGGATTGCTGGGCAGATGCAAAGGATAATGAAAAAGCAAAATCAGAAGTTCCTGAATTTATCGAAGAAATACTCATCCCTATGACAAGACAGGAAGGCGATGATCTCCCGGTAAGCGCATTTACCGGCAGAGAAGACGGGACCTTCCCGTCAGGGACATCCCTATACGAAAAGAGAGGCGTTGCCGCACATCTTCCAAAATGGAAGCCTGAAAACTGCATCCAGTGCAACCAGTGCTCCTTCGTATGTCCGCATGCTTCCATAAGGCCGGTTCTCGTGACAGTAGAGGAAAAGAAAAACGCACCGGAAGGTTTTACTACGATCAAAGCAGCCGGAAAGGGACTTGAAAGTCTGGAGTACAGAATGCAGCTTTCTTCAATGGACTGCCTGGGCTGCGGAAACTGCGCAGATATCTGTCCAGCCAAGGAAAAAGCACTCGTAATGGCGCCGTTTGCTGAACTTTCAGAGGAAAAAGGAAACTGGAATTACGCAATCAAGCTTCCGGTTAAGGATAACCTTCTGTCGAAGGAAACCGTAAAGGGAAGCCAGTTTGCAAAACCATATATCGAATTCTCCGGAGCTTGCGCAGGCTGCGGTGAAACACCATATATCAAGCTGATCACCCAGTTGTTCGGCGACAGAATGATGATCGCCAATGCAACAGGCTGTTCCTCCATCTGGGGAGCACCAGCACCAGCGATGCCTTATTGCACCGATGAGAACGGAAGAGGACCTTCCTGGGCGAACTCCCTGTTTGAAGATAATGCCGAATATGGACTTGGCATGTTCATCGGCACAAAGCAAATGAGAGAAAAGATCGAAGAGAGCAGCAAGTCGCTGCTGGCCCTTTCTATTCCTGCGGACTTAAAAGCTGCTTTAGAGAGCTGGCTTTCTTCAAAGAACGACGGAAATGCATCCAGAGCAGCAAGCGATAAAGTGATGGAAACAATCAGTTCCTTAAAGACAGATGACAGAGAGATCCTTGCACTTACTAAGGAAATCGAAGACAGAAAAGACTTCCTGGTAAAGAAATCTGTTTGGGCATTAGGCGGAGACGGCTGGGCCTACGACATCGGCTACGGCGGACTCGATCATGTTCTTGCTTCCGGCGAAAATGTCAATATCCTCGTATTTGATACCGAAGTCTATTCCAATACAGGCGGACAGTCTTCAAAATCGACACCCGTTGCAGCAATCGCCAAATTTGCGGCTTCCGGAAAGAGAATCAAGAAGAAAGATCTTGGTATGATGGCCATGTCCTATGGATACGTCTATGTGGCACAGGTAGGAATGGGAGCAGACAAGAACCAGTTTATGAAGGCAGTCATCGAAGCCGAGAAGTATAACGGTCCTTCCATTATCATCGCTTATGCGCCATGCATCAACCACGGAATCAAGAAAGGCATGGGCAAATCCCAGGAGAACATCAAGGATGCAGTCGATGCCGGATACTGGCACCTGTATCGATTTAATCCTGAATTGAAGAAGGAAGGCAAGAATCCGTTCAGTCTGGACTCCAAAGCGCCAACGACCAGCTTTAAAGACTTTATTATGGGTCAGGTCAGATATTCGTCCCTGGCGCAGGAATTCCCTGATGTTGCAGGCAAGTTGTTCGATATGGCAGAAGAAAACGCCAATGATCGGTATGAAAGCTACATGAGACTGGCTGATAAGTAATAAAAATAAAAAGTAAATTTAAATATATATGCCAGGGTTAAGTAGTCAGAGTAAGGACAAACAAGGCAGAACCAAAACTCCCGGAGAAGTTTATTCTTCGGGAGTTTTGGTATTTGAGGCTTCTGCCTTCTTTTCCTCCATTTGTTCAAAGGT
>Ga0183099_1001654_pt1 | contig 12494 bp, 10 predicted proteins | sample Biomet1_FD_127788 | JGI IMG/M metagenome (GOLD analysis project Ga0183099, IMG submission 127788) | Microbial communities from bioreactor (seeded with anoxic lake sediment) at LBNL, California, USA - Biofuel metagenome 1 | ecosystem: Engineered > Bioreactor > Anaerobic > Unclassified ... | reverse complement strand
AAGGCAAGTTGTTGAGCGGTGCTGCGAGCGATATCAGCGCGGCGCCTATAAAAAAAGTCAGCCGATATTGGCTGCGTTTTTCATTGCTCAAGATTAGCGGGGGAGAAGCCGGGTTTAGAATTTCAAACCACGCAGCAGCTGATCCAGCTCGTTGGCGGTCACCTTCAGATTCTGTGTCCCGCCCACGGTAGCCGCAGTCGACTCTTCCACCTGCATGGACTGCTGGCGCACCTCTTCGAGATTTTGCGAGATTTCTGCCGCAACCGAGCTTTGTTGCTCGGCTGAGGTCGCGATCTGCGCACTCATCTCGAACACGGATTCGCTATACGAGGCAATGCGCTCGATGTCGTGTCCCACGCCGGTGATGAGCTCGCGGCTGGTCGCGGCCTGATGCACGGTTTTATCCATGATCTGATTCAAGGCTCCGGTACCGCTTTGGAGCTCCTCGATCATCTTCTGAATTTCAACTGTCGCCTGTTGGGTCCGTCCAGCCAGGGTACGCACCTCATCGGCGACCACCGCAAAGCCACGACCTTGCTCTCCGGCCCGAGCCGCTTCGATTGCGGCGTTCAGAGCCAACAGATTGGTCTGCCCGGAGATGGAGTTGATGACGGTAACGACTTCACTGATCTTGTTGGCGCGGTTGGTCAGTTGCTCGACGGCACTGGAAGCCTGACTGATCTCATCGGCCAATGCCTGGATCGCGTCTATGGTGCGATTGACGCTGGCAGCGCCTTGACTGGCTTCCTCACTGGAGTGACGAGTCTGGGCCGAGGTGTCATTGGCATTGCGCGCGACTTCCCGGATCGCGGCCGTTCATCTCCTCCATGGCCGTGGCGGTTTGAGTCCAGATATTGACGCTGCGAGGCCGCCGTATCCTGACCTTCCTGTGCCGCTTCCCGGAATTCATCGGCAAACAACTCCAGGGCTTCAGCACTGTCATGCACCAGTTTCACGGTATGTTGTTGACGACCCGCCAGGGTATCGATGCTTTGCGCCAGGGCACTGAATTCATCCCGGGTTGGGATGAAGTTCAAGCGTTCCGTTAAATCACCATCGGCGACCCGACTTAAGGCCTTATTCAAGGCAAAAATGGAGTTGGAGATAAAGGAGCTCAGGTAGTAGCTGACGACCGCCATCACCAGAATGGCCAAGGCAATCAAGGTGAAGGTCGTATTATGTCCATTCCACAGTGATAACTGGCTCAGGTCCACGGTGCCGCTCAGGAACCTTTGGTTGGCGGTTGGCACGGTAATGGTCATGGCATCACCAACTTGGTGCTGGCCCTTCACACCACTGTCTGCCAGACGGATGCCGTCGGGTAATTTAAGATCGGTGACATCCTTTACCTGATCGAGCAAGACCACTGCATGTTGCAGCTTTAGCTCCAGACCTTCGATCAGATCGGCTCGGCGCAGTTGGTTGTTTTGATGAATTAAGACAGCCGTGATGAGCACAATTAATAACAGAGGGAACCAGAAGAGAACGTGGAATTTTTCCTGAATGGTCATATTAATCAGAATACGGTCTACCCAGCGAAATTTGACTTCTTTCATGATGCGCGGAATCCTAATGATGAAACTGCTTTCATCATACCGTGATGGCCTAAGAACCGAAGCCGGGAGGATCACAAAATGTCGGATAAAGCCGTGCGTATTCAGGTTTTTGGCCGGGTTCAGGGGGTAGGCTTTCGTTATTTCACCCGCCAACGGGCCATGGCGCTGGGATTGCGCGGCCGAGCGAGCAATCTGGCCGATGGTTCGGTGGAGGTTTTGGCGATCGGCGAAAGCTCTGATGTTGAGCAATTAATCCAGTGGCTGCGACAGGGTCCCCCTTCGGCGACGGTGGAGCGTATCGTAGTCAATCGACTCGATGCCCTACCACGAGGAGTGCAGGGCGATGAATTTCGCGCATATTGAACCTCGGCATCTGTTCATCCAGCGCTGCGACGAGCTTGGCGCCCTGACGGCCGCCGAGGTTTGGGATATGGAGTCGCTGCACCAATTCCGCGTGAGTCTGCGCGCCTGTCTTGCCTGGCAGCCATTGTGGCAAATTACCGCCTTGCCCGCGGATCTGGGTCGCCAGACAAAACAGTGGCGTTGTTTACTCAAAAGCGTGAGTCGGCAACGTAACCACGATGTCTTTGCGGCGTATTTACAGACCCTCCCGCACTCACGGGCTCTGTGCAAACGGTTAGCATCACAGACCCGAGCTCCGCGAAAACCACCCGAGCCACAGTTGCTGACTATGCTGCAGGGGTTGCAGCAGACGCTAGTGACGTGGCAGCAATGGATGACGCCGTTGCTCTTTCAACAACAACTGGTTGTAATGCGGGCACTGTATGTTGAGAGCATCCGTCAGTCCCTGCAGCAAGGGCGGCAGCCGTCACCGCGGAATCTGCATCAACTGCGCCTGGCAATTAAATCTTTGCGCTATCTGCTGGATCTGCTGGCGACCGTTTCTGCGGACTACCAAGTACTGAGCGGCCATTGTCGGCGCTGGCAGGACAAGCTGGGGTACTTTGCCGACCTGAATGCGCTAACCCGTTGGCTCAAACATCAGCAGCAACCAAGATTGGCGGCGCTGGTGCGCGGGCGGCGGCAAGCGTTGGCCGAGATATTGTGGGCCGAGCGTGAGGATATCGAGCAGTTGCTAACCCGGGTGATGGCAACTCCTGTGCCCGAGTGTCCGCAGTTAGTGCGAGCATTCGGTTTGCAAGCCAGTGCCCAGAGGGTCTGAATCACGGCGCTGAATGGCTGAATGGCTGAATGGTATGGGTATGGATCGAGAATAAAAAAACGGCCCGTAGGCCGTTCGAGATTATTCTGCTGCTCAGTTTACTTCACGCGCATACCCGGTTGGGCGCCGTCGTGAGGCTCGAGAATATAGAGCTCTTTGCCGCCAGGACCGGCGGCCAGCACCATGCCTTCGGACATGCCGAAGCGCATCTTGCGCGGCGCCAAATTGGCCACCATCACCGTCAATTTACCCACCAGCGTCGCCGGATCGTAGGCGGAGCGAATACCGGCAAACACCTGACGGGTTTCACCCCCGATATCCAGCTGCAACTTCAGCAACTTATCGGCATCGGCGACCAGTTCGGCATTCACAATGCGGGCGATACGCAGATCCAGTTTGGCAAAATCGTCATAGGCGATTTCCGGGGCAATCGGCTCGATTTCGGTCGTGTCCTTCCCCGGTGCGCTTTGGTGCTGGGACTTGCTGCCCTGGGTCTTGCTGGCCTCGGCAACCAGATCTTCCTTGGATGCGCTGACCATCTCTTCGATCTTCTTCGGATCGATGCGGCTGAATAACGCCTTGAACGGGGCGATTGAATGCGCCAACAGCGGGGCATCAATCCCGTCCCAGCTCAGACTGGTTTGCAAGAAAGCGGCGCTACGCTCGGCCAGTTGTGGCAATACCGGCTGCAGGTAGGTCATCAGCACCCGGAACAGGTTCAGCGATACGGTACAAACTTCCTGCAACTCGGCTTCATGGCCCTCTTGCTTGGCGATCACCCAAGGCGCTTTTTCATCCACATAGCGATTGGCGATATCTGCCAGCGCCATGATGTCACGAATGGCTCGGCTGAATTCGCGAGCCTCGTAGGCTTCGGCGATGCGCTCCCGGGCCGCGACAAATTCGCTATACAAGGTTGGCTCGGTGTTGGTCGCTGCCAACTGGCCATCGAAGCGCTTGCTGATGAAGCCCGCAGTCCGCGAAGCCAGATTGACCAGCTTGTTGACCACATCGGCGTTCACCCGGGCGACGAAGTCATCCAGATTCAAATCCAGATCGTCAATTCGGCTGTTGAGCTTGGCGGCGTAGTAGTACCGCAGGTATTCCGGATCCAGATGTTGCAGATAGGTCCCGGCCTTGATGAAGGTGCCCTTGGACTTGGACATCTTGGCGCCATTCACCGTCACATAGCCATGGACGAAGACATTGCTCGGTTTCCGGAAACCGGCACCTTCGAGCATGGCCGGCCAAAACAGGGTATGGAAGTAGAGGATGTCCTTGCCGATGAAGTGATACAGCTCGGCGTCGCTCTCTTTGCTCCAGAAGGCATCAAAGTCGAGCTCCGGACGCTTGGCGCACAGGTTCTTAAACGAGCCCATGTAGCCGATGGGCGCATCCAGCCAGACATAAAAATACTTGCCTGGGGCATCGGGGATCTCGAAGCCGAAATAGGGCGCATCGCGGGTGATATCCCACTGCTGCAAGCCGGATTCGAACCACTCCTTGAGCTTGTTGGCCATCTCTTCTTGCAAGGCACCGGAGGTGGTCCAGTTCTGCAGCATGTCGGCAAACTGCGGCAAGTCGAAGAAGAAGTGCTCGGTCTCTTTCATCACGGGGGTTGCCCCGGAGACTGCGGATTTGGGGTTGATCAGTTCGGTGGGGCTATAGGTGGCACCACAGACATCGCAGTTATCGCCGTACTGATCGACCGCCTTGCACTTGGGACAGGTACCCTTGACGAAACGATCGGGCAGGAACATCGACTTTTCCGGATCAAACAGCTGGGAAATACCCCGGCTCTTGATATAGCCACCATCCCGCAGACGGGTATAGATGAGGCTCGCCAACTCGCGATTCTCATCGCTATGGGTGGAGTGATAATTGTCAAAGCTGATGCCAAAACCGGCAAAGTCCGCCTGATGCTCGGTGGATACCTCGGCAATCATCTGCTCCGGGGTGATCCCCAACTGCTGGGCCTTGAGCATGATCGGGGTGCCATGGGCATCATCGGCACAGATAAAATGGATGGTGTTGCCCCGCAACCGCTGGTAGCGCACCCAGATATCAGCCTGAATGTGTTCGAGCATGTGCCCGAGGTGGATAGAGCCGTTTGCATAAGGCAAGGCACAGGTAACCAGAATTTTACGAGCTGCGTTGGCCATAGTTCCTGTCTGTGTCGGGAAAATGAAGTGGAGCAACATGTTACCCGATGCAACGGCGATCTGCCTAGGCGCAATGCCATGGCAAGCGGCAATTGCCTCTGTTTCCATAACACTTTTCTTGTACACTCGGCCGAGATCCCGCGGGTCCGAACCAGGTTAGCCGCTCTATCAGACACTGCTGTGTTGTTGATGTGGGCGACCAATGGGATCCGTGCCGGGAATTGATTGTTTATGAGGAGATTACATGCAGGAAGTCCGTCAGCTGCTGAGCCAATTTAAACCCGAAGGTTGGGCGCAAGATCTGGTCGCCGCCGGGTTTGTCACCGCCATCTCGCAACAGGATGAAACCTTGCACATCGCGCTGCGCGTTCCGTTCGCCGGTCACAGCTGGCTGGCGCAGCTCCAGGAGCAGTTGGAGGAAAAGCTGCGGCAACAGACGGGAGCCTCGTTGGTCACCTGGCACTGGCTGCAGGATGTGGCGACCATGGCACGGATGACGCCGGTTCCGGGAATTGCCGGGGTGAGAAATATCATTGCCGTCGCATCGGGCAAAGGTGGCGTTGGTAAATCGACGACTGCGGTGAATCTGGCATTGGCGCTACAGCACGAAGGCGCCCGGGTCGGGCTGCTGGATGCCGATATCTATGGTCCCTCCATCCCGGTGATGTTGGGCTGCCCGGATGAGCGGCCGGTTTCCCATGATGGCAAGTTTATGCAACCGGTTCAGGCCCATGGCATTGTCTGTAACAGTATCGGTTTTCTGGTTCCTGAAGGGGAGGCCGCGGTATGGCGCGGGCCCATGGCCAGCAAGGCACTGGCGCAGATCCTTCATGAGACCCGCTGGGGCGAGCTGGACTATCTAGTGGTGGATATGCCTCCGGGAACGGGCGACATCCAGCTGACGCTGGCACAACAGGTCCCGACCACCGCCGCCGTGATGATCACCACGCCTCAGGATGTGGCGCTGATCGATGTGCGCAAAGGCATTGCCATGTTTAACAAAGTAACGGTTCCGGTGCTCGGCATCATCGAAAACATGAGCTATCACACCTGCAGCCACTGCGGCCATCAGGAGGCGATTTTTGGTTGTGGTGGCGGTCAGCAGCTGGCCTTACAACAGGGATTGCCGTTGTTGGCCGAGTTACCCTTGCATATTCAGGTTCGCGAGTGGATGGATGCCGGGCGCCCCCCGGTCGTGGCCGAGCCGGATAGTTCCCTGGCGCTGAATTACCAGCGATTGGCGCGCAAAGTGGCAGCCATGCTCTACTTTGGCGGCAAGGCGATCCCGAGCACGATTTTGACCGTCAATGAAGGCTGAGCACGACCTGCCAAGAGGATGATTCTGCTTGGCGGGCAAATTTAGTATCATGCCGCCGTCCGTGGGCAATATCGCCGTAGTTGAGAATTTACACCATGTCTGAATCGCAACGTTCCTGTGTCATCATTGGGATCGCCGGGGCCTCGGCCTCCGGCAAGAGTCTGATCGCGCATACCATCTTTGAAGAGTTGGTGCAGGAGCAAGGCGAGGATCAAATCGGCGTCATCACGGAAGATTGTTACTACAAGGATCAGACCCATCTGTCCATGGAGGAGCGGGTCAAAACCAATTATGACCACCCCAGTGCGTTTGATCACAGCTTGCTGGCGCAGCATCTGACTTGCCTGCTCAAAGGGGAAGCCGTCGACATCCCCCGTTACTCCTACACCGAGCATACTCGCCTGACTGAGACCTCACGTTTCAGTCCGAAACGCATCATCATCCTGGAGGGGATCTTGTTACTCAATGAACCCCGGCTGCGCGAGCTGATGGATGTCAGCATCTTCATGGATACCCCGCTGGACATCTGCTTAATCCGGCGGCTGGTGCGGGATGTACAGGAGCGGGGCAGAACCATGGAGTCGGTGCTGAAACAGTACCAGAACACAGTTCGACCGATGTTTTTACAATTTATTGAGCCATCCAAACAGTATGCCGATGTGATAGTGCCCCGTGGTGGCCGCAATCGCATCGCCATCGATATGCTCAAAGCCCGTATCCTGCATATGTTGCAGGCATAAAAGCGCCACTTAATCACCAGGAGAAGGGAATGCGTCTTTGCGATAGTGATATCGAGAAATATCTGGCTGAGGGCAAGATCGTCATCGAGCCCATGCCGGGCCAGGATCGGATCAGCGGCGTCAGCGTCGATGTCTTACTCGGCAATGAGTTCCGGGTGTTTCAAGCTCATACCGCGGCCTTCATCGACTTGAGTGGTCCGAAAGAAGAGGTCGCGGATGCCATCAATCGGGTGATGAGTGACGAAATCATCATCCCTGACGGCGAAGCCTTTATTTTACATCCAGGTGAATTGGCCCTGGCCGTCACCCTGGAGTCGGTCACTCTGCCGCCCGATATCGTCGGTTGGCTGGATGGCCGCTCCTCGCTGGCCCGCTTAGGCTTGATGGTACACGTCACCGCCCATCGTATCGATCCGGGCTGGTCGGGGCGTATTGTGCTGGAATTTTACAACGGTGGCAGGCTGCCATTGGCATTACGGCCTAAGATGGTCATAGGCGCGCTCAATTTTGAACTGTTATCCGGGCCTGCAGCTCGCCCCTATAACAAACGTGCCAATGCCAAGTACAAGAGCCAACAAGGAGCTGTTGCCAGCCGTATCGGTCAGGATTAACGGCGTCTGACCTCATGTCGGCTGAAGAGCATCAAGCTGGGCTTGATGGATCCGGAGGCCCCATGAAAAAGGTACTGTACCTGCTGCTGACGCTGATATTGGTCGCGTTGGCGGGAATGTTGACCCTGACGGCACTGATCAGCACCGATGACATCAAGCAGGCGCTGATCAGCCAGGTTAAGCAACAAACCGGACGCGAGTTATTCATCGATGGTCCGGTTTCCTGGTCATTTTATCCGTCACTCGGATTGTCCATCGAGCAAGTCCGCTTGCTCAATCCGGCTGGTTTTCCTGCTGAGCCAACCGTGGCGGTGGCGGATGGCCGTATTCGTGTGGCGCTGCTGCCACTCTTCTCCGGCCAGTTGATGATCGAGCAGCTGGCGCTGAACAAACCACAAATCCATCTGCTGCGCAGCGCGCAAGGGCACAGCAACCTGGATGATCTGCTGGCCCTGTCGACTGGCCCCGGCACACCGGCGGCACCAACCTCCGCGAAGAGCGCTGAGGGTTATCAGATCCAGCTGGCCGGGATCCGGATCGAGGATGCAGAGCTGACGCTGCAAGACCAGGCCACAGGACAAGAGTACAGCCTCTCGCATTTCACCCTGGAAACAGGTGCTTGGTCCGCTGATCAACCCGTTGCCATTGCCCTGGCAACCGACTGGCGCCTAGCGCAGATAACGGGCCATGTGGAGACCCAATTGCAGTTGCAACAGCAAGCCCAGGGCTCTCGATGGCTGGCGCGCGATTGGAAACTAAACATGCAGGTGATCCCGAGCGACGGGAAACAAGTACAGCTGATGAGCCAAGGAGATGCCCAGCTGGATCTGCGAACCGATGGTGGTTACGAGGTGGCGCTGCCCGGTTGGCAGCTGACCACCCAGCTCACATCCCCGGATCTAACCGGTAGTTGGAAAAGTCAGGGCGATCTGCGCGCGTACTGGGATGATCACAATCCTCATCTCCTGCTGGAGAAATGGCAGCTCAGCGGCCAGCAAACAGGGCCCTCGATCCCCAAGTCGCTGGAGACGTTGGCAATGACGGGGGAGTGGCGTTATGAGCACAAGGCATCTCGGCTGAGCCTTGAGCGTGGTGCCGGGCAACTGGGGCCACTGCAGTGGCAAGGGACTCTCTCGGCATTATGGTCGCAGGTCCCCCAGGTGATGCTGGATCTCCAGCTACCGTTACTGGATCTGACCTGGTTTGACCGCCCATCGGCTGCTCAAGAGAGCAATAAGAGTTCCCAAACCACCACTGAGCCTTCGCTGGCGTGGTTTAAGGGCATCAATGGTGAGGGGCGGCTCCGGATCGGACATCTTAAGGGAACCCGGCTTGATGCCCGGGAGTTGAACATGGCGCTTCAACTCGAGAAAGGGGTGTTGCGACTGGCCGAATTTTCGACTCGCCTCTATCAAGGACGGGTAGCAGCGACCGGCATGCTGGATGGCACCATGATGCCAGCACGTTGGCAGTTAGCACCCAAGATCAACCAGCTACAGATCCAGCCGCTGCTCAAAGAGTGGCTGGGTAAGGAGCCCTTGTCAGGGGCCGCGACCGTGCAGGGTGTGGTCAACGGTGTTGGTCTACTCCCGGCGGCCATACGGCGAACCATCAGCGGCAAGTTGAGCGTGGCACTGGCCGATGGCTCCGTGAATGGCTATAACCTGGCCGCCAAACTACGCAGTGCCAAAGCCATGTTGCACGGAGAGACCTCCGCTCAGGAGGCGAAGAAAACCGACTTCTCGGCGTTGACCGCCGATGTGCAGTTGCAATCGGGTGTGGCATCCAGCAACAACATCAGCATGCAGTCGCCGTTATTACGTGTCCGGGGCCGGGGAAACACCCATCTGGTGCGGGAAAGCCTGGATTTCAAGCTGGATGTTTCCGTCGTGGCGACCAGCAAAGGGCAGGGTGGCAAGGGGTTGGAGAGCCTAGCTCACCTGACGATTCCACTCCGCATCAGCGGCACCTGGAGTGCCCCCGACTATGCTCTGGATATGGGGGGTCAACTGCGGCAGGGTCTGCAACAGCAGCTCAAGGGGATAGCGCCACAACGACTCCCTACGAAGTTAGGCGACCTTTTCAATTGAGTTGGTGAACACCAAATGGTGGCCTCAATCTGGCCAACCGCTGACGGCTTGGAGGGCAGTTTGAAAGCCTGCGCTGCACAGTTGCTCGGCTTGCTGGGGATCCATCACGAAGAAGGAGCCGACAAACGCCAGACTGTTAATGGAGATCCCATTCCAGGAGGCGCTATGCCGCGGCACCAGCAACAACCATTGCCGGGTCAGCAGCAGGTTATAGGCCAGACCCGGTCGCCAGGCGAGGGCCCGCAAAGCCTGCTGATAGCACTGGTAGAGGGTATCGGCCTGTTCGGTGCCCTGCAGAGGTGACCAGTAATGGTTGAAGCGCAGAGTCTGCAATCCCGGCTCGAGCGGTAACGAGGCACGGCATTCGCCCAGAGTCCTGGGCACCCACTGCAGGTGTTTGTGCCGTTGGCTGGCTCCGGCGCTGGCACCACAGTTATAAAACACCAGGCCATCGGCTTCATCGAGCAACTGGGTTAACGCGATGAAATCCTGCTCGGTCAACATGTTTTCTTGCGGTTCGAAGTCCCGGGTAATCAGCAGCAGGTGATTGGCGATCACCGGATATTTATTCAACAGGCAGACATGTGCGGGCGCCACATCGGCAACATACAGCTCGGCCTCGTAGGGCATAAATGGATCTGATTTCGGAGTGCGAGCCCCGGTCGGCTGTGGCTTATGCTTGAGCCCCGCGGCGATGCGCAGCACGTAGTGAATACCCTCCTCGATATGGTCATGAGTGGCGACCTCAATCGGGCTCATATGACGCGAAGCGATAGCAAGGCGGGTGACTCGCGCCGCTTTTTCTAATAAAAACATAACGATTGACCTCTTTGCACAGGTTCCTGGCTGAAAATCACCTAAAATAGCCGTAGGAGTTTTCTCCATCCGGTGTTGCCTTGGCGTTCATGTCAGTTTCACTGACCTATAAAAATAAAGAACCCCGAGATCTGAATACATAACAAATGAGAAGGAAATATCTGCATGAAGCTGACAATCAAAGTGGGGATCGCATTTGCCATTCTCTGTGGACTCATGGCCCTGGGTGGGGGCTTCTCGTATTTCAATATGGCGAGAATCAACGATGCGTTTACCTTTGTGGTCAAGGATATCAGCGCTCTAAGCGAGGATGCTAACTCCATTGGTCAGGAATTGCTCCGTATCAACAAAACCGCCACTGATATGATGTTTGCCAACACCAAACCGGAACTTGAGCAAGAGCGGCAACATTTTGACGCGCAGTCGAAAGCCCTGAATGCACAATTGCAGGCATTACTCGACAAACTCAATGCCATGGAGCAACAAGGCAGCGAAGCCTCCCGCGCGGCACAGGCTCTACAGGTTTCATTGCAGGCCATCGTTCAAGGTGGAAATGACATCAACCGGATCCGCTCGGAGGTGATGGCCGAGGCCGCGCTGATCGATAAGATCAAGGCCGATTTCTTGACGAAAATCAGCTTTGCCAAGGTGGCTGTGGATCTGACATTCAAGCCGTATGCCGATGAAGACCCGTATATCTCGTCACTGACGAAACAACTGGTTTCCCAGATCGGCACCATGGAGTACATGGTCAATGCCATTTTCAGCACCCAATCACTCAAAGAGATGCAGGCGATTCAACGTAACTCGGTGGCTGTGTCGCAGATGATTCTGCAAAACAGTGAGGTGCTGCAGCAGGAAGTCCCGGCGACCAAGGACAATAGTGATTTCACCACCGGGATTACCGCTCTCAAATCCAACGACGGGATGAAGCAGGGCGCCATCGCTCGTTATGTCGCCCTGCAGGACAAGCGCGCGCAACTGCTGGCTCGCGTCGCAGAAGTTTCTACAGCGGTAGAAACGGCAATGAAGCAGGTACAGTCGCTGCAGAAGGCTGCCAAAACTATCGGTGCCGAGGCCTTTGCCAAAGCCAATGCCAGCATCAGCAGCACCACCATGAGCCTGATGCTGTCGTTGCTGTTCAGCTTGGTGTTTGCCGGTGTAGTCGGCTGGCGTCTGTCCAGTACCATCAATGCACCCATGTCGGTGTTGCAACGCATTTTACGACAACTGGCGACCGGGGATTTTACCCAGCGAGTCGAGGGCAAATTCAGTGGTGAGTTTGCCGAGTTACAACGCGATATCAATGCGGTGATCCATGAGTTCAACCACACCCTCACCATCGTCAAGCAGGGGGCGGCACAGACACGCAATACCGCCAACAAGAACCGGGAGTTTGCCAATACTCTTGCGGCCCAGGTACAGGTGCAATCCGGCACCATGAATACCCTGGCCGCGACGGTGACCGAAATGGAACATGCCATCCAGGATGTGAACAACAATACCGAGTCCAGTCTGAACATGGTGCTGTCGGTCGATGAGCAGGTTCAGGCGGGGCGCAATCTGGTCGAGGAAAATAGTCGACTGGTCTCATCCTTATTTGAGAATCTCCAACATAGCGAATCTGTCATCCAGCAGGTCTATGTCCAGAGTGAACACATTGGCGGCATTCTGGAAGTCATCTCCGGGATCTCGGAACAAACCAACTTGCTGGCGTTGAACGCGGCGATTGAAGCCGCGCGCGCCGGTGAGCATGGCCGCGGGTTTGCGGTGGTCGCGGATGAGGTTCGGAATCTGGCCAGCCGGACCAACAAGAGCACACAAGAGATCAATACCATGATCTCCGATTTGCAAAACAAGTCCTCAGGCGCCGTATCCAGCATGCGCGACAGTCTGCATCTGATGCAGGATGGCCGAGCCAAGATGGAGCAAGTGAATGGCTCCATTGGTCTGATTGCCGATCATATGCTGAATGTCAGAAACTCGGCGGAGTTGATCGCCACAGCAACACGCGAGCA
>Ga0183099_1001653_pt1 | contig 12495 bp, 11 predicted proteins | sample Biomet1_FD_127788 | JGI IMG/M metagenome (GOLD analysis project Ga0183099, IMG submission 127788) | Microbial communities from bioreactor (seeded with anoxic lake sediment) at LBNL, California, USA - Biofuel metagenome 1 | ecosystem: Engineered > Bioreactor > Anaerobic > Unclassified ... | reverse complement strand
AGAAAAGATGCATGTTTTAGTTACCGGAGCAAATGGGTTGTTGGGACATAATGTTGTGATAGAATTATTAAAACAGCAACATTCCGTTCGGATCATTGTTCGCAACACCAAAAACATTTATTTCGACCTGAACTCGGTGGATGTTTTCGAAGGTAATTTTAATGATTATGAACGTTTAAAACAGGCTGCACAGGGATGCGAAGCCATCATTCATATAGCAGCTGTCACAGCCACCAATTTATTGCATTATGATGATTATCGCAAAATAAATGTTGAAGGTTCTGCTCAGGTCATTAAAGTGGCTGATGAATTAAAAATAAACCGGATTGTGTACGTAAGTTCGGCTAATACAATTGGTTTTGGCAATGAACAACAATTTGCCGACGAATGTTTTAAAATAGAATTTCCTTTTTCCGAATCGTTTTATGCTCAAAGCAAAGTGGCAGCTGAGCTATTGTTTACGGAGGCATCCAAAAAACCGGATAAACATATTGTAATTATCAACCCTACTTTCATGATTGGTGCTTTCGACCCAAAACCCAGTTCGGGGAAATTAATGTTGATGGGTTATAAAAAACGGGTTCTGTTTATTCCCAAAGGTGGAAAAAACTTTGTGGCTGTAAACGATGCAGCATTGGCTGTTTGCAACGCACTGACGCAAGGAAAAAACGGAGAGCGTTACCTGGTTTCGGGAGTGAATCTTTCATTCAGAGAATTTTATTCACTTCAAAAGCAAGTCGAAAATTATAGACAACAGTTCATACAATTACCCGATTTTTTATTAATATTTGTAGGAAAAACAGGTGATTTATTGCGCAAACAGGGAATTAAAACAGATCTTTGTTCAATGAATCTGCGGCAATTAATGATTCGTGAATATTACAGCAACGAAAAGGCCAAATCTGAACTCAATTTCGTTGAAACCGATTTGAAAGAAGCTATAAAAGGTGCAATCGATTGGTTTAAAAGCCATAAAATGATATAGAACTTTATAATCTGATAAATATGAGAAGAGCCGCTATTATTGTATTCTTCTTCTTTTTTTTGGTCGATATTGCTGCAAGTAATAAACCAAAACCCATACAATCCATTTCGTTTAATGTGGTTGGAAGTTATGTTGTAATTAGTGTAAAAATAAATAATTCTTCGCCATTGAATCTGATTTTGGATTCAGGCGTAAGAAACACAATCATTACCGAATTAGAATCAGGCGACAAAATTTCATTAAACTATTCAGATTTAAAAGATATGATGGGACTTGGTAGTGGCGAACATTTGGAAGCCTATACCAGCAACTATAATACATTGAACGTTGGGAAATTAAAACTTCAAAATAAGACGGTGTATGTGCTTCAAAAAGATGTTTTTAATCTCTCCAAATTCACCGGCTTTAAGATTAATGGACTTATTGGAGTCGATTTTTTTCAGGATTATACTGTCGAAATAGATTATAGCAGTAAACGAATCCGTTTTTACGATCCGGATAAATTTGTTTTGCCAAAAGGCTATGGCGAATTACCGGTTTCCATCGAAGCGCAAAAGATGTTTTTGGATTTAACGGTTGTAGAACGTGATAGCACAAGAAAAAAAGTAAAAATGTTGATCGATACCGGTGCTGAACTCAATGCCTGGTTTCAAACCTACAAAAAAGAATCTGTTCATGCCCCGGCAAAATGGATTCAAGGGACTATTGGTGAAGGTTTAAATGGAATTATAACAGGTAAATACGGACGTATTCCGGAAATTCATTTTGGAGAATTCAGTCTTAAAAATGCGATTGTTTCTTTTCCCGATTCGACTACTATAAAAACTATTATTGCAAATTCAAGAAGAGATGGAACAATAGGCAGCCAATTGCTAAGCCGGTTTAACATGTTTATAGATTACAAAAATAAAAAGTTTTACTTTAAACCCAATTCAAATTTTGAAAAAAAATACTTTTATAATGTTGCCGGGATAGAAATAGTCCAAATCACCCCTGTATTAACACTAACAGAGGTGTTTGATGTCTGGGCAAATTCTCCTGCAGCTTTGGCTGGCGTACAAAGAGGAGATCAAATAATAGAAGTCAATGGTGTTCGGGCCTTTCAAATGACGGTTGGTGAGATCAGAAAAATGTTTGAAACGCCTTCCAAACGTCCGTTAATTCTCACTTTAAAACGAGAGGACAAAGAAATTTCGGTTGAAATAGATATGAAAGATAGAATTTAGATTCGGTAATTATTGTTTTTTAAGGTCAAAAATTAAAAAGCCTGAGACATAATGCATCAATATTATGAAAGGTTTAATAATAAATAATATCCAATTGCAAAGAAAAAGTTATCAACAGTTTGTAGATTCGAAAAAAACATCTATTTTTGCACTCCCAAACTCGCAAAGAAAAAATAATAACGCAAAATACAAAAAGCAATGAAAAGGACATTCCAACCTTCTGTTAGAAAAAGAAAAAACAAACACGGATTTCGTGAAAGAATGGCAACAGCTAACGGACGCAGAGTATTAGCAGCCCGTCGTGCCAAAGGTAGATCAAAACTTACAGTTGCTGACGAAGGTCGTCACAAAGCGTAACGAATCTGCAAAAACAGTATAAAGAAAGTAAAGACTTCGTGTAAGTTTTTACTTTTTTTGTTTTTATGCCCTTAAGAAGCAATAAATTGATTATTTTTGGCATCTAATTTAAAGCCGTTCTATTCGGTTCATTCCTTTGATAATCAAGTCAAGTAATATTTGATCAACCATGGATTTAAAAAAATTTTGGAAAGAAACTTTCGGTGGATTTGTTCTAAAAAACGTACTTATTGCAGTTGCTATAGTTGTTGCATTATCGTGGATTACGCTCATCTTTATTAGTTTTTATACGCATCATGGTGAATCTGAAGTAATTCCGGATTTGAGAGGTTCGTATATGGAAGAAGCTGAGGTTATATTGGCAAAAAAAGGCTTATATCCTGTGGTGATTGATTCTGTTTACGTTCGCGATAAAAAATTGGGAACCATTATAGATCAAATTCCGGCTCCAAATTCCACCGTGAAAACTAATCGTCCTGTCTATCTTATTATTAACTCAAGAAAGGTTCGTCAGGTAACTTTACCAGAACTAGCAGATGTGTCTTATCGTCAGGCAGATGCTATGTTGCAATCTGTGGGTTTAAGCGTGGCCAGTGTAGAATATGCTCCATCGGAATATAAAGATTTGGTTACCGAAGTAAAATTTCACGGAAGAGTTCTCTTACCAGGTTCGCGCGTTCCCGAAGGAAGTGCATTGGTGTTGGTCGTAGGAAACGGTTTGGGTGAAGAAAGCACCACTGTTCCTTCGTTGAAAGGAAAGGGATACGACGAGGCAAATGATGAAATCGTTGCTGCTTCATTCATTATAGGTGCTGTCCAATTTGACGTTCCACCTTCGGGCAATGAGTCTGAATATATCGTTTATCGCCAATCACCGTCAGCAGGTAGTTCATTACCAGCCGGTAGTAAGATTGATATTTATCTTACAAGAGATAAGAAGAGACTAAATGAAGTTTTCGAAGAAGATAAAAAGCAGGAAGAAACTGATGAGCAGTTTTTCTAAAACATACATAATCAAATAACAGTGTCAGAAGACTTTTTAGAAGAAATAGAAGATGATGAAATGGAAGAAGTGGGAGAGGAGCGTGAGCTTTTTGAACATTTCCGTTTTGTAGTGGATAAAGGACAAGCCATGGTGCGTATTGATAAGCACTTGGTTAACTGTATGTCCAATACATCGCGTAATAGGATTCAGGAAGCTGCTGATGCCGGAAATATTCTGGTAAACGGGAAATCGGTAAAATCGAATTATCGCGTTAAACCACTTGATGTCATTACCATTGTGCTGGCTTATCCGCCTTCACAGTTCGAAATTATTCCACAGGATATTCCCATTAATATTGTTTACGAAGACGATGATATTATGTTGGTGAATAAACAACCAAATTTGGTTGTGCATCCTGGATTTGGTAATTTTGATGGAACTTTGCTCAATGCCATTGCCTGGCATTTGAAAGATCATCCTGAATTTGACCCGAATGATTCACGCATTGGATTGGTGCATCGGATTGATAAAGACACATCGGGGCTGATACTAATTGCTAAAACCGAAGAAGCAAAAGCAAATCTTGGCAAGCAATTTTTTGATAAAACAACGCAACGTCGTTATCAGGCATTAGTTTGGGGAAATGTGAAAGAAGATGAAGGTACGATTGTTGGTGATTTAGCACGCGATCCGCGCGACAGAATGTTGTTTACTGTTTTTCCCGAGGGTGAAAATCCCGTCGCCAAACACGCTGTAACGCATTATAAAGTATTGGAACGACTGGCGTATGTAACGTTGGTGGAGTGTCGCTTAGAAACCGGCCGTACGCACCAGATCCGTGTTCACATGAAGCACATTGGTCATACACTTTTCAACGATGAGCGATATGGCGGACATGATATTCTGAAAGGTACAACAGCCGGAAAATACAAACAATTCGTGAAAAACTGTTTTGAAATATGTCCCCGACAAGCTTTGCATGCTAAAACGCTCGGTTTTGTTCATCCGCGAACGGGTGAATTTATGCATTTCGAAAGTGAATTGCCGGATGATATGCAGCATCTGATTGATAAATGGCGAAATTACGCAAAAGTACTAGCTGAGGAATAAATTATAAAACAAACTATCTTTCTTAAAATAAAGATTTTATGAAAAAAAATATTGCCATCGTTGCGGGTGGAGACTCATCGGAAGTCGTTGTTTCACTGAAAAGTGCAGCAGGACTTTATTCGTTTATGGACAAAGAACGTTATAATATTTACATTGTAACGATAGTTGGAAAAATTTGGCAGGTAGAATGGTCCGATAATGAAAAAATTGCCATTGACAAAAATGATTTCAGTTTTACCCGAAACGGTGAAAAAACGAACTTCGATTTTGCCTATATCACCATTCACGGAACTCCCGGCGAGAATGGAATTCTTCAGGGATATTTTGAGTTGATTGGCTTGCCATACTCTTGTTGTGGAGTGTTGGCTGCAGCTATTACTTTCAATAAATTTACCTGCAATCAGTATCTGAAAGGCTTTGGAGTGAAAGTTTCGGAGTCATTGGTACTTCGTGCCGGACAGCGTGTTTCATCCGAAGAAGTAGCTCAAAAAATTGGTTTTCCGTGTTTTATAAAACCCAATGTGGGTGGAAGTAGCTTTGGTGTAACTAAAGTAAAAAGCGTTGAGCAAGTGCAACCAGCTATTGAAAAAGCTTTTGTCGAAGGTAGTGAAGTGATGATTGAAGCTTTTATGTCAGGAATTGAAATCACTTCCGGTATTTATAAAACAAAAACAAAAACACAGGTTTTTCCGGTTACAGAGGTTGTAAGCGAAAATGAATTTTTCGATTACGATGCTAAATATAAAGGTCAGGTTCAGGAAATTACTCCGGCTCGCATTAGTGCTTCACTGACTGAACGTGTTCAAAAACTGACGTCAGCTATTTACGATATCCTTGGATGTAAAGGTATTGTGCGTATCGATTATATTATTTCTGAAGGTGATGTAATTAATTTATTGGAAGTAAATACAACGCCGGGAATGACTGCCACCAGTTTTATTCCACAACAGGTAGCTGCTGCAGGATTAGACATTAAAGATGTAATGACGGATATTATTGAGAACGAACTCTGAAAAAATGAAATCTTTCGACGAAATAATTCAAATCGTAGCTTCAGAAATTGAACAAATTAACTGGAGCAAGGAACCGCATGGATTGTACGAACCAATAGGTTATGTTCTTTCGTTGGGAGGGAAACGCATTCGTCCGGCATTGGCACTGATGGCTTGCAATCTGTTTTCGGAAGATATCCAACCAGCAGTCAATTCGGCCATTGGATTGGAGATATTTCACAACTTTACTTTGTTGCACGACGACATAATGGATAGAGCTGATGTTCGTCGTGGGATGCCTACTGTACACAAAAAATGGGATGATAATACCGCCATTCTTTCGGGCGATGTAATGCAAATTGCATCATATCAGTTTATGGCTCAGACTCCGGAGAAATTTCTGAAGCGTTCGTTGGACTTGTTTTCACAAACGGCTGCTGAGATCTGCGAAGGTCAGCAATATGATGTTGATTTTGAAAATCGTAACATTGTGAAAGCAGAAGAATATCTCGAAATGATTCGTCTTAAAACAGCTGTTTTGCTGGGTTGTGCACTTAAAATTGGCGCGTGGATTGGTGGAGCAGGAGAGAGGGATGCAAATTTACTTTATGATTTTGGAATTAACATAGGACTCGCTTTCCAATTGAAGGATGATTTGTTGGATGTGTATGGCGACGAAGCTACTTTTGGAAAAAAAATAGGCGGATATATTCTGTGTAATAAGAAAACCTATTTATTGATTCACGCCCTTGAACTGGCAAAAGGAAACGATGCCACAGAGTTACAAAAATGGCTCAAAACTTCGGATGAAAACTTGTCGAACGAAAAGATTAAAGCCATAACTTTCCTTTATGATCGACTTGGTGTAAAAGCAATTTGCGAAGATAAGATGCAGTTTTTTATAGTAAGGCCATCGCAAATCTCGAAAAAGTGTCGATTTTGGACAATAAAAAGCAAGAATTGAGAAATTTAGCCGAAAAATTAATGTCTCGAAACGATTAATTTTTTATCTTTGCCGGTATAATAGTTTCAATTTCAGAATCACAATTTCCAATCCCAACATTGAAAGTAAATTTCTAGTTGTACATTGCAAGTTGTATATTGCAAATTAACATGCCATATCGTCGACTTCCCAATACTGACCAAGCTCGTTTGCGTTCATTGCGAACGGCAATCGAAGAAGCTGAAAAGCAAAACTTTGGTGATCAGGTTGTTTCATATAAAACAATTCATGAAGCAAAAACTTACCTGAATATTTTCGAAAAACAATTAGCTCAATATCAACAAACTCTCGAGAGTCAGGTTTCGGCGAATAAGCGATACCAGCAAATTGTGCATAATGCACGACTTTATATTTCTCATTTTATTCAGGTTTTTAATCTTTCAGTCATTCGGGGCGACATAAAAAAGGAACACAAGCTTTTTTATCAGCTGGATCCAAATATCCATACAGTGCCCGATTTAAGTACCGAAACAGCCTTGCTTCATTGGGGAAAGTGCATCATTGACGGTGAAAATGAACGATTGAGAAACGGTGGTTTACCCATTTACAACCCAACAATTGCCAAAGTAAAGGTTCATTACGAAGTATTTAAAGAATACAAATCCTCCCAAAAGCTTTATCAAAATACCACAAATAGAAATTGGGAAGAGTTGGCTGGTTTGCGTGAAAAGGGTGATGAAATTATTTTGGATATTTGGAATCAGGTTGAAGCGAGGTACAAAGATGAAAAGCCATATTCCCGTTTGTATAAATGTAAGGCTTACGGACTGGTGTATTATTATCGAAAGGGAGAAGCTCAACTAACCAAGGCAGATGATTTGCTTGATATTTAGATTATCAGCTAAGGTTAGTCAATTACATGTGAAGCTGTTACGATTTTATCCATTTTGATATCCATTTCGGTTGATGGAATCACGTTCAATAGCTGAAAATCAAATCCCACACCAATTTTTATTGGATTGTTATTTTTGAAAAACCTGTCATAATATCCTTTTCCACGACCCAAACGGTTTTTTTCACAATCAAAAGCTACTCCCGGAACAATTACTAAATCGACTTTTTCTACAAAAGTTTCAGCTGAATCCGGCTCCCAAATACCCAGCAATCCTTGCTTCATCATTTTGTTGGAATGATATTGTTTCAAAATCAAATCATCTCCGTTCACGGCTGGGAGTATCACCTGTTTATCGAGACTCCATTTTTCAACAATCTCGTGCGTAGGCAATTCGTCTGACGTCGACCAATACAGCAATATGCTTTTGGCAGCTTGAAATTCCGGAAGATTTTCTATTTTACTAAAAACGACTTTGGCTTCTTGTTGTTTTTGAATTTCAGGTATTTGTAGTTTTAATGCTCGAATTTGTTGGCGAACCTGTTTTTTTTCAGCAAAAATTTCAGCTGAATCCTTATGTAAGTTAGATGATGCAGTCATACTTAAAGTTTTTTGTTTTAACAAGTACAATAATTTCTCTTTTTATCTGCTCTATAGCAATTAACAGTGATTAATAGTCATTTTTTCAATTCACAATTCGTTTTTCGATTGGCATACATTTGAAAAAATTTCTGAGCATTAAGATCTTTAATTATCAGAGAAATAATAACAAAAGAGAATAATAAATTTACTTTCCTAAGTAGAACAAAATTAAACATTTAATACTACAATGACGAACCGTATTTGGAAATATTTGTTTTAAATAAAAACATTTTTAAATAATTGTTGTTAATATGATTACTTGTTCTATAATTTTGATATTTGAATTGATGCTCTTGTGCTTACGGATTTTATGCCAACAAAACGTTGAAGACTATGAAAAAAATCATTTCCACGCTCACAACTGTTGTTTTTGTCAATTTCTCCATTCTCAGATTTCTAATATAATTCCTTCTTCTAACTCCGTTGCTCAAACATCGGTTGCAGATTCGCATAATTGGACGGCCTTTAACAATCCTGCCATGTTGGGTTATGTTGTAAATCCGGAGCTAGGATTGGAATATGAAAACCGATATTTAGTATCGGAACTTTCAACCAAAAGCTTTCAATTTGCACTGCCTTCCAGTTTGATAAATTCGGGACTTTCTTTCTCACATTTTGGCTATTCGTTGTATCACGAAATGCTTATCGGACTTGGCTTTGCACGGAATTTCTCCGACAAATTTGCGATGGGTGTTCAGTTTAATTATTATACTGCTTTTTTCACAGCTTCTAATTCTTATCGGGGTGCCTTTTTGCCACAAATTGGTTTGTCCGTCAAACTATCTCCCAATTTTAGTTTCGGATTCCACTCTTTTAATCCTTTTCAGACCAACATCAATACAAAAAATGTAATGAAGCGTATTCCATCTATTTTCAGTTTAGGAACCGAGCATTTTTTTGCTCCAGAGTTAGTTTGGCGAACTCAGATTGATAAAGAAGTGAGCAGCAATTATCGTTTTGCCTCTGGATTTGAATACAAAATGTTACAAAGTTTCAATGTAAAATTAGGTGCTTATGGTTCCGGCTATTTAGTTCCATGTTTGGGATTTGGATTTAATTTAGGGGCGTTTCTGGTTGATTTGAATTGTGAATTCCATCCTTTGCTTGGGTTAAACACTTTGGCTGCAGTAAAATACAAGTTTGGTAAATAATTAGTTTATAAACAAATAATTAAAAAGCTTGAGACGCTTATTTTTATACCCGATTGTGTTTTTGATTTGCTCTTGTCCGGCAAGAGCTCAGGATGTTGTTTCTACTACAGAGCAATTGATTGCAGATATTTTTGAGCAATATACGGCCGAGAGTGATGATGCTATTGACTATGATACGTTTTATGAAGATTTGTTGCTTTGTGCTCAAAGTCCTATTAATCTGAACAAAACTTCTCGTGAAGAGTTGGAGCGATTACCTTTCTTGTCGGATATTCAGATTGAAAACATTTTGTTTTATGTCTATAAATCTGGTCCAATGAAAACAATATACGAACTTCAGTTGATTAATGGTTTGGATATGACCGATATCCGGCGAATGTTGCCATTTGTGCTGATTGGCGAAGCTGATAAATCGAAACAAAAAATTTATTGGAGTGATTTGCTGAAACACGGTAAGAATGAGTTGGATTTCCGACTCGATAAAGCGCTGGAAACAAAAGACGGCTATCAATCTTTGTCACAAGAAGAAACGAATTTAACCCAATCGAATGCGAACAATTATTTGGGGAATGATATTTATAACTCGTTGAAATATCGTTTTTATTACAAAGACAGGGTTTTAGCAGGATTCACAGCCGAGAAAGATGCGGGAGAACAATTCTGGGGTTCAGCTCACAAAGGGTATGACTTTTATTCGTTTCATGCTCAATTGAATAATTTCGGGAAGTTTAAAACTATAGTTGTTGGTGATTTTCGGGCTAACTTTGGGCAAGGATTGGTTCTGCATCCAGACTTTGGCATGGGAAAATCGTCTTATGTGCTCAATGTTTCGTCTCGAAACTCAGGATTGAAGAGATATAGCTCGACAGATGAAAGTAATTTCTTTCGTGGCGGAGGAGCTACTGTTCGTGTTGGAAAGTTTGATTTATCAGCTTTTTATTCCAATAAAATGATAGACGGCGATACGGTGAATGGATCATTTTCTACTATTATTAAAACCGGTTATCATCGCACAGCAGATGAGCTGAGTAAAAAGCACACGGTGAACCAGCAAATCTTGGGCGCTAATGCAACTTATACCAACATGAATCTTCAACTGGGAGTGACGTTAGTGCATACTTTGCTGAATAATAGACTAATACTAGATAAATCGGTGTATAATCATTTTTATTTTTCAGGAAAAAAGCAAACCACTGCTGGAGCTTTTTATCGGTATCGATGGAAAAAAATCAATTTGTTTGGCGAAGTAGCCGTGACTGATAATGGAGGTACAGCAACGTTAAATGGATGTTATTTTAGCCCAATATCACAAGTCAATTTGGTTGTTTTGCATCGATATTATTCACCGGAATATGACACGTTTTATGCTTCGTCTTTTTCTGCAACTTCCCGAATGAACAATGAACAAGGCTTTTACCTGGGGGCTGAAGTTCGTCCGTTCCGAAAATGGAAATTTGCTGCTTATGCCGATAGTTATCAATTTCCGTGGCCAAAATATGGTGTTGATGCACCTTCCGTTGGCAAAGATTACTTGTTCCAGGCCGACTTTGCTGCCAGGCGAAATATTAGCATGTTTTGGCGATTTAAGTTTGAAGAAAAGCAGACCAATCTATCCAACACAGGGACTGTTATGCCGGTTGTTGTTCCGCTTCAAAAAGCCTCTTTGCGATACCAGCTAATGTATTCACATGGAAATTTCAGTTTTAAAAATTTACTGGAAGGAAACCTTTCACGACAAGGTGATGCAGATTGGACTTATGGTGTGATTGCTTCTCAGGATGTGAGTTATGATTTTAAAACCGTACCTTTAAAAATTGATTTTCGGTATCAGTTTTTTGACGCTGTAAATTATGAAAATCGTTTTTACTCCTATGAAAGGGATGTACTTTATGCTTTTTCAATTCCCATGTATTTTGGTCTGGGAAATCGTTATTACCTGAATTTACGATACGATTTGAGTAAACGCCTGTCTCTCTGGTTTAAAATTGCTCAGACCGTATATGCTGACGATCGCGAAACACTCAGTAGCGGAAATGAAACCATCTCCGGAAACAAGAAAACAGATGCGAGGTTGATGCTTAAGTGGGAGTTTTAAATCAGACAAAGAATTTGTCATCTCATCAACTGAAAAAACAGCACATAAAGCAGTTGAAATAGCGTATTTTGAGGTGGAAAAATTGTTATATTTACTATAATATTTGACATTCTCTCAAATATTTAGCAAAAACTGCCATCTCTGGATTGCAATTTTGGAATATTGCTGTATCTTTGTATTGTTTTTCAGCCCGAAGAAAAATTCCTCCCGCCGATTACTACAACACATTATTTTCTACACGATGGAATTATTAGAACAAATTATGATTCGTGCCAAGGCAAATTTACAACGCATTGTATTGCCGGAAGGTACTGAGATCCGCACATTGAAAGCGGCGGATATTATTTTGAAAGAAAAAGCTGCTAAGCTTATTTTGATTGGAAATGAAGCTGAAATCAACAAATTAGCTGCTGAAAACAACCTAAAAAATATTGCTGAAGCTACAATTGTTGATCCGGAAACTAATGCCAAAATGAAGGATTATAGCAATTTGCTTTTCGAACTCCGTAAAAGCAAAGGAATGACTTTGGAAGAAGCAACAAAACTGGCCAAAAATCCGTTATACTTGGGTTGCTTGATGATTAAGAATGGAGATGCTGACGGTGAATTAGCCGGAGCTCAAAATACGACCGGAAATGTACTTCGTCCAGCTTTCCAAATTGTAAAAACTTTACCGGGCATTAAGGTGGTTTCGGGCGCATTGTTGATGTTTACGCCTACGCCTCAGTATGGCGAAAATGGTTTATTGGTATTTGCCGATTGTGCCGTGAATCCAAATCCTACTGCCGAAGAGCTTGCTCAGATTGCTGTTTGTACAGCTGAAACTGCCCATGTACTTTGCGGATACGAAGCACGTGTAGCGATGTTGAGTTTCTCGTCAAAAGGAAGTGCTAAACATGAGTTAGTAGATAAAGTTGTTGAAGCAACACGCATTGCCAAAGAAATGGCTCCCGAATTGCTGATAGATGGTGAATTGCAAGCCGATGCTGCATTAGTTCCTTCGGTAGGACAAAGCAAAGCTCCGGGAAGCAAAATTGCCGGACATGCTAATGTGTTGGTTTTCCCAGATTTACAAGCAGGAAATATAGCATACAAACTTGTTGAACGCTTCTCGGGA
>Ga0183099_1001652_pt1 | contig 12495 bp, 8 predicted proteins | sample Biomet1_FD_127788 | JGI IMG/M metagenome (GOLD analysis project Ga0183099, IMG submission 127788) | Microbial communities from bioreactor (seeded with anoxic lake sediment) at LBNL, California, USA - Biofuel metagenome 1 | ecosystem: Engineered > Bioreactor > Anaerobic > Unclassified ... | reverse complement strand
CGTTTCTTTGGCACGTTTCTTTGGCATAATCATCATACCAGATAATAGGAGTATTATCATGAATAATCGTACCTCTGTATTTAAATTCTGTAGGTCCGCCATACGTACAACCAATTGTCTGACCGGCCCAGCCACCTTTTTAATTTTGTCCATCAGCTCTTCTTTCGTTAAAGAAACGGTTTTCCCGTATTCTATTTTTTTTGCATGTAACGTATTACAAAGTAGAGCAACAGAGACTAATAATAATAATTTATATTTCATTGCCTGTCAATTTTTAATTAGTTGAATTTATTGTAATAAAAAGAATCATGCTTTTCATTCTCCGAGTAATATACAATATCATTTATTCTTATCAGATAATCTTTTTGAGGATTCAGCCAAACCATCTTTACATGATGTTTACCCTCTTTCAACAGATATTTCCATGCAGGTTCCACCTTCCGGTCTGTATTGCGCATTGGCATTACTGAAACCTGGTCCAGCACTCCGTCTATCCACACTTCCACTTTTGCCACGTAGGGATCATTGGGTTCTGCCAGACCAAAAACTTCAGATCCAATGTGCCTTGTCGACACTCTGTTAATATAGTCTGGAGTTATACTCCGTGTGCAACATAGATTTCCCCAAATAACAAATCCGTTGCCCTCAAAGTCAAAGTCATACGTATCCGCCATAAAGCAATCTTTCCTGTCGCGATATAAAGGATAGGTTTTTTCAAAGTTTTGTTCCAGTGGTAACACCTCAGCTTTCTTTTCAGGTATTGATACACTGGTCTTTTCTACACTGCCACCTGCTGCTTTTATAATAATTAATGCTTGCTTGTAGCTCATTTCCCATGCTTTTTCCAGTGAAATGTCTGTACCTTCAAAGTTCTGTTTCTCTATTTCCTGAAGAGGCTTAAGCCAAAAAGCCGGAATGTTGCTATAGCCGTTCATTACTCCCAAAACACCAGCTACTGTTGACGGATTACAATCTGAATCCTGTCCACACCTGGCAGCAATATCTATTGAACGGGTAAAATCACGTTTCCATAAAGAAGTCCCATTGCAACAAATGCAGAATTTAGCTTTGCATCAATATTAAAGTTCAGGAAAACACCCTTTGGACATCCTACATCACAATTCCATTTATTCTGTAGATAGAACCAGCAAGCTTTCCAGTCATCAGGATGCACTGCATGAAAGCTCCGCACATCATCAATACATTTAAAAAATTTGCTTTCTCTGGGAATAACCTCAAGTGCACAATCCAATACTTCACCTGGTGACGATTTTACGAAGGCCGAAGCATAAAGTGCTGCTACAAAAGCTCCTCCATAGTATCCATCTCCACTATTCATAATATGCCCCACTTTATTGGCTATTTTCATAGCTTCCGGTAGCATACCCGGTGTCATTAAACCAATAAAGTCAGCTTCTATCTGGAAATCAAGATCATCCGCATGAGGATTATTTATCCAGTTGCCCGATTGTGGCGGCATAATGCCTTGTCGCACGTTATATCTGCCGGCTTGATTAGCATGAGCAAGATGATAGTCCGCAAAGGCAAATTTCTTTGCCAGTTCTTCCTGTGTAATGCCCTGTCCATATTTATCAAATGCTTCAACAAATGTAGCATCATTGTATATGTCATCAAAAAGTCCCGGCTTTTTAACCCACCAGTATTTCACATAGCCATCACCCCAGGGTATAGGCTGATAGTCCTGAACAAACGTTCCCGAAAACTTAAATTCAGTAGGTGCTCCATACACCACCCCTATTGTTTGACCGGCCCAGCCCCCTTTTATCTTGTTTAATAATTCTTCCTTTGAGAAACGATTATTCTGCGCTTCCAGTGTACAGTTACAGGAGATAATCCCCAAAAATAAAATAAACAGATATTTATGCATAGCCCTTTTATTTATATTATTGTTCATATACGCTCAGTTCTGTAATCGAAATAAAAGAAGATACATTTTTAGTATATTTATTCCAGTGAGGTTGAACCTTATCATCGAAAATGATTCTAATTCCTTTTGTGTTAACAGGCTTAAATTCAATAACATATTCGGCAAAATGAGGTTGAAAGTAAACAATATCTGTTTCGGGAAGAGCTGGAGTACTTTTAAATTTACCAACATCATACCAGTGCCCATCCTCTCCTAAATACTGAACGTTTAAGGATGTAAACCATCCTCCGAATTCTTCCAGACATCCCATATTCAAAGCAACCATACCTATAGAACGATTCTCCTTCCATCCATATCCGAAATAATCTATTTTCGACAAATTACTTTTTGATGCCAGTGAATAGAACACAGACCCTTCACCTCGCTTTATGCCATCTTTTATAACATCTACATTTTTAGCATACATTGGTTTTCCGAATGTAATCCAGCATGAATCAAGCACTTCTTTATTTACCTCTCTTACATTTGCATAGATTGTATCCGATTGCTGTGCTATGTTACGAGTGCGAACAATCAGCTCAAAATCCTTTTCTATAGATTGAGCATTGTTTGCCAGTTGAAGTCTTATATTATATTTCCCGGCCTTTTGTGGAGTTCCGCTAAGTTTCCCATCCTTAAATGTCACACCCGATGGTAATTCTCCCTTTACCAGAGACCACTTATATCCGGCATTCGTTAAACAGGCATAAGAATAATCAATTTCCTTTCCTACTTCCATATCAGGATCAGGTCCGATATAAAATTCCAGTGGTGCTTTGAAATGTGCCTTGTTATTAATGAAAAGAACATCACCTTTTAGTTTGCCTCCTTTTGAACAAACTAAGTCAACAGCCTCTTTTACCGTACGATTAATCATATCCTCAATAGATGCATCAGGCATATCGTATCTGGTGATATTAATGTAGCGATTATTAAAAGGCTTCTTCCAGTTTTTTACAGGCATGGTTAATTGGGCAGGTAGTGTGTGTGCTCCATACATAACTCCTAAAATACCACTAACTGTTGCTGCCTGATTATCTGCATCAAATCCCATGGCACAGCACAAATCCAGCGTATGCTGAAAATTCCCCTTGCCATATAGCATTGCTAATATTCCGCAGGCACCATTCAGGTTAGCATTCCAAATGGTCTTTGTCATCTCAGGTTCATTCACATAATATTTCTTAGCCATTGCCTGGCGGGCAGCAACCCAGTCATCAGGATGAGCATCGTAAAGTGCTACCATCTCTTTTACAGTCATTGCGTAACGATCCTCTGCAGGCAATTCTTTCAGTGCTGTTACAATAAGCTGTCTCACATCCTTGCAGAAAAACGCATTGGCATACATCGCACCATATAGCACTGTAGGCGATACAGCCCATGAGTCACTTGTAATACGTGCAGCCCAATCACTTTTTTCAGATGCATAGCTTATCATTCCCGGAGCCGTATAAGCCCATATTTCATTGATAAGTTGCGGATCTATCTGATACCAATGAGGATTATTTTCCTTACTTCCGGTAAAGGGAGGTGTAAATCCATAATGCATTAACCCTAGTGATGCTCTGTTTGCAAGCCACACTCTGTCGCGGATATGATACATCCACCCTTCCCTCATCTGAGCATAAGTAGGCTCTATTCCAAATTTCTCCATCAACATCAGATACAGATACTCTACATCTGTATCATCATCCGAAAAAGCTCCGTCATATTTAACCAGTTTGTCTACACTCTTGGTATATCCGTATGGAAAATCTGCTTCGTTTCCCGGATTCTCAATAAATTTATTTTCAAATGGAAGCCCGTAAATATTTCCAACCATCTGACCAATCCATGCTCCTGCTATTTTGTCTTTCAATTCAGACACTGTTATCTTTTGAGCGGAAGCACTAAATACGGTCAGTACTGCTACCGAGGCTAAAATTATCTTTCTTATACTTTGTTGTTTCATAATATTCTGTTAAAAAGGTTTCATTCACTCTTTCACAAAACGCAAAAGAGTGAATAAACTTACATCTTATTGAGAAAATTCTTAATATCCGGTATTCTGAACGAGATTTGGATTAGAATTCAGTATATCTGTAGGTATAGGGAATAGTTTTCTGAAGTCCTGATTGCTTTGAGCTGGATGCGCCCATGATTTATTCATATATTTTCCAAATCTAATCATGTCCTCATGTCTGTAACCTTCCCATGCAAGTTCACGACCACGTTCTGCATACAGTTCGTCTAATGTAAGCTGAGACAATGTATAAGGACTGAGACCGGCACGAGTTCTGATTTTTTGAAAATCGGCCATACCAACAACCTCGGAGGTTTTGCCTTGTCGCATTAATGCTTCTGCATACATTAAAACCACGTCTGCATAGCGGAACAGTGCAAAGTCATTATCCATACTGACTGCATAGTCTGTTAGCGAACCATCAGTCTGATAGTGCCATTTCCAACAGCGTGCACCATCATATTTTCCACGGCCACCATTTTTATTGAAATATTTAGATTCATCAAATACAGGATTATATACTACACCCTCAAGCTTGTTGCCGCTTATATCATATTGCTGACCATAAAGCCATGAAGCAGACCGTCTCAGGTCATTTTCATTATATGTCTGGAAAAAGTCGGGCTGGCATAAAAAACCGGACCAAGGTCCACTCGGTATATTAAACGTAGCCTGTGATGCAGCCTCCAGTGTAAGTGTATGTAAATAGAAAGAGGTAGCGTCAGTACTGGTATAAACTCTGTCATGCAAAATCACAAAAATATTTTCTTTTGACTTTTCGTTGTCTATATCAAAGTTCGTTTCATAATTATCCTCAATAATGTAGTTCTTTGAATCTATAATTGCTTTACATGCCAGTTCAGCTTCTTTCCACATAGATTTGCCTGTCATTACTTCAGCATTCAAATACATTTTTGCCAGCAAGCAATTGGCAGCAGCCTGCGTTATTCTGCCGTAGTTATATGTAGACGGAGCAGCATCAAGTTTATTTAGGTTGCCTGTTACTTCATCAATGATGAATGCAAATACCTCTGCACGGCTTTTCTGTTTCGGATAGCCCGCTTCAGTGTAATCTATTGTAAAAGGTACATTTCCCCAATTAACGATTGCGCAATAATAGTAGTAAGCGCGCAAAACTTTCAACTCGGCTAAGATCTTCTCTTTTCCATCAAACTCCACTTTAGACAAATCAGTTTCATAAATCACCTCATTACAAGCAGCAATTCCATTAAATATCCATTTCCATCCTTTAGAAAGAAGTTTGTTTGAAGGTGGAATATTATTCGTTTGCACTTCTTCGTAGCGTCCATTGCTATACCAGGATCCACCCGATGCCGGCACAGCACATTCGTCTGATGCCTGAAGGAGTAAAGTCCATAAACTCTGTTCCCCGTTATAGCCTTGCAGCTTTGTGTATGCACGTCCGGCATTTGCTACCAGCTCCTGTTCATTTTTAAAGAAATTATCCATGGGAATATCAGAATAGACCGTTTCGTCCAAATTAGTACAACTGCTTATAAACAGTCCTGCTAACAATGATATTGTTATATACAGCTTTTTCATATAATAGATTTTTAAGGTTTAGAATGAGATATTTACGTTAAAAGTAAATTCAGAAACACGTGGATAGTAGCTTAAAGATTCAAGCCCCGGCTCCAGTCCTGAAAGTGCAACTTCCGGGTCAACTCCTGAATAACCTGTTATACAGAATAGATTCTGAGCAGAGAGTGCCAAACGCATTTTCTTTATAAATTTAGACTTTAAATCCAGATTATAGCCTAAGGTAATATTATCAAGCTTCAGGTAAGAAGCATCCTCTATATATTTGGATGAATACTTATAGGTTGTACTTGTAAAATTCTTATGATTCAGCCATTCGCTGGAAATGTTTCTCAAACCAATGCTGCTAAGGTTTTCATATTCCATCGCATAATTATTTAAAATTTCGCCTCCGATAGATGCACGAAGCGCAAAGTTCAAATCAAACTGTTTGTAACTGAATGTGTTGCTCCAGCCTATTGTAGCATCAGGATATGCGCAGCCTACTTTCTTCCAGTCCTCTTCATTTACCGATCCCTTATCATTCTGACCAAGTAAAACATCTGTTCCATCAAGGTCGGTGCCAAGCCATATCGGAGCATAGAAAGTTCCAAGAGACTGTCCTTCAATTAATCGTTGCGTATATGCAGCTGCACTTGTTGACCATCCCACTTTGTAGGTTCCGTTTGAGAATTCCTTATTCGTAAACTTATCCAGTTTGTTACTGTTGTGTGATACAGTTAAAGTTGCATCCCATTTAAAGTTTTGTGTTTTAACAGGCGTAGCATTCAATGTTAACTCAATACCTTCGTTTGTTACTTGCCCTACATTTGTAAATAATGTATTGTAAACATACGGAGGAGTTGGCACTGTATAATCGTACAGTAAGTCTGAAGTCTTCCGTTTGTAATAATCAATAGATCCGTTCAGTTTCTTATTTAAGATAGTAAAATCCAGTCCTACGTTAAATTCAGATTTCTTTTCCCATGCCAAATTCGGATTTGCATTGCTGGCAGGCTGATATGTGTTGATCCAATCTCCATTATAGTAAAAATGACCAGCTACAGACATCATCATCAGTGATTTATAATTTGAAAAGTCCTGATTACCTGTCACGCCATAACCAACTCTCAATTTCAAATCATCAAACCAATGCAAATCTTTCATAAATTGTTCTTCAGATATACGCCATCCTGCGCTTAAAGCCGGAAACCAGCCCCATTTGTTATTTGCACCAAAACGACTGGAACCATCTCTGCGCAAAGATGCAGCAAGCAGGTATTTATTGTCATAGTTATACATAGCCCTTCCAAAGAAAGCAATGTATGTGTTATCTTCTTTGTATGAATACATGCTGGCAGTTCCCGACTTCAGGTTTGCCCCTGCACCTATATTATGAGTTTTATAATCATCAAGATCAAAATCAGAATTGATCATCGAAGCAGTTGTATTGTAACTATACTGATAGGTGTAGCCCAAAACAGTTTGAATGGAGTGCTTGCCAAATTGTTTTGAATAGTTTAGCGTAGATTCAAACTGAGAGTCCGTTTCTGAATAGTTTTCAATAGATGCCTGTCCATTTGCACCTATTAAGCTTGGGTAATATCTTGAATAATATGAACGTGATTCATAGCTTTCTCTGTTTAATGAAAGGAAATTATCCCATTTTAATCCCGGAACAGGCAAAACATTTAAAGAAGCCCTTACATTACCTCCATAACTGTCTGTCTGTTTACTATAATCCAGTTCATTAATCATAGCTACAGGATTATAGTAAGCCATTGCCGAAGTGCGGCTATAACCACCTGCTTCAACATTTGTAGGATCGTAAACAGGTTCCGTTGGGTTGTGTGTAAAAGCCTGCATAAATGCAGATGTTGACGATGGTGAATATTCTCTGTGTGCAACACTCAGGTTATAATCTAAATCCATCCATCCCTCTAATATACTTTGGCGTATATTGCTTTTCAATAATATTTTGGAAGCATCATTTTTAAGTTGAAGTCCCTGATTGTTCTCATAGTTGATAATCGTTCTATGTGAAAAGTTCTCTTTACCCCCTGAAACAGCCAGACTATGTTTATGGCTTACAGGCGTACGGGTAATTTCATCAAACCAGTCAGTCTCACCCTTATTTATATAATCAGATAACTCCGGACGGAAAGTGTTTATCACGTCCTTGTATTCGCCGGCAGAAAGTGGCTTGGCACGGCGTGCAACCACACCTACAGTGAGCTGTCCGTTGTAATCAACCTGAGTTACACCGGCTCTGGCCCTTTTAGTGGTAATTATAACCACACCATTTGTTCCTCTTGTACCATAAATAGCAGCTGCAGATCCGTCCTTCAACACATCAACAGATTCTACATCCTGAAAATTAATATTACGAATATCAGCTCCCGCTACCCCATCAATAATAATTAGTGGCCCTTGTCCGGCTGAAAGTGTGTTTGTACCACGAAGCAATATTTCATACGAAGCATTTGGATCTCCTCCGTTAGGATTCACAATTTGAAGACCCGCTACCTTACCCTGCAATAGTCCCATGGCATTAGTGAACGTTCCCTGGTTCAGAGACTCTTTCTTTATGCTGGCAACAGAACCGGTAATTTCCTTTTTTGTTGTTGTTCCATAACCAATTACAACAATGTCGTTCAGCATTTCGGCATTTTCACTCAAGCTTACATTGAGAACGGAACGGTTGCCCACCTTTTGTTCCTGATCTTTGTAACCAATATACGAAAACAATAAAATATCACCAGACGTTACGCTTAACGTGTAAGTACCATCTGCAGCAGTAGAGGTACCTGTGCCGGAACCTTTTACCAGAATTGTGGCCCCTATCAGCGGCTCTTTGGAAGTTTGATCAGTAACTTTCCCCTTCAACGTTATTTTCTGTGCCACAGCACTAAAAGGAATAAGAAAGAAGATGGCCAAAAGTATGAAGGCCGTCTTGGTTAACATAGACTTGTTTAACATATTAATTAGATTTAGGTTATTATTTTATTTCATCCCTGTAAGGTACAGAGGCCTGTGCTCCCATTCTGGTCACTGAAATAGCAGATGCTTTGCCGGCAAACTCAACAGCACTTTTCAGCTCCATATTTTCAGAGAGCCCCACACACAAAGCTCCGCAGAATGTATCTCCGGCAGCAGTAGTATCGACCGCCTGTACTTTATTAGCCGGAACTTCATAATACGCATCACCGTCTTTTATAAAAGCCCCTTTCGATCCCATAGTAATAATAATAGTTTCCACGCCTTTGGATGCAATAATATCAGCCGCAATTACAGCCGATTGATAATCAGTTACTGCTTTTCCTGAAATAATTCCGGTTTCTGTAACATTAGGAATGATAATATCCACATTTTTAAGAAGTTCGTCAGATAGAGGAGAAGCCGGAGCCGGGGCAGGATTCAGAATGACTTTTACACCCTTTGCGTGAGCAATTCGTGCGGCATATTCCACTGTTTGCATCGGAATTTCAAGTTGCATCAACAGTATATCAGCACTTTCTATCACATCCTTTGCTTTAATCACATCGTCCGAACTCAGGTGGTTATTTGCACCCGAGGCTACAACTATGGAATTTTCACCATTCATGTCAACAGTAATAAGAGCTACTCCGGAGGGAGATTCAGAATCGCGGAAAATATAAGTTGCGTCAATCCCTTCTGATTTGTACAATTCTACAGACTGAGCCCCAAACATATCATTTCCCGTTTTGCACAGAAAAGTAACATCACCTCCTAAACGTGAGACTGCCACTGCCTGGTTAGCACCTTTGCCTCCCGGATTCATCATAAATTCTCCACCAAGAATTGTTTCACCGGGAATTGGTAATCTGCTCGTTTTAATCACCATGTCAGTGTTACAACTGCCTATTACCACAATCTTTTTCTTTCTGATTATTGTCATAATAATATATATAAGGTTAAACCGTTGTTTTTGTGTTCTTCTAAACAAACGATTGCGCAAATATATATACTTAATTATAAAAACAAAACATTTTATAGATTTATTTGATAAAAATTTCTATTTTTGCATAATTTTAGTGATAATACAAGAATATGAAAAAAGAGACATTGATTTCTATATCAGAGAGAACCGGTTTCTCAATAACCACGGTATCTCGGGTTTTGAATGAAAAAGCGAAGAAATATCGCATCAGTGATGCCACAATAAAAATTATCAAAGAGGAAGCCCTTAAATGCAATTACGAACCAAACTTTAGTGCGCAAAGTTTGCGCACTAAGAAAACATATACATTAGGATTAGTTATCCCAAGCATTGATAACCCGTTTTTCGCAAATATTGCCAATGTTATTATTCGCGAAGCCCGGTCGTACGGGTACACCGTGATATTGACTGATACAATGGAGGATGAACAAATAGAAAAGAAGACGTTAAATTCTTTACTGTCCAGAAACATAGATGGCATCATTATAGTTCCAAGCGGAAACGACCCTGCTTATTTAGAAGAAATCAGTGAAAACCAAACTCCTATTGTACTTGTAGACAGATATTTTGATCATTCAAACCTGTCATATGTCTCAACTGACAACTATTTGGGAAGCTTCAATGCCACTCAATTATTAATATCCTATGGACATAAGCGGATTTTGTGTATTCAGGGAAAAAAGAATTCGGTCACTACAAAAGAGCGCGTCAGGGGATATCATGATGCACTGCAAAAAAACGGTTTGCTTGAATATGCCATGGTTCATGGCGAGGACTTCTCCATTCAGAATGGATACATAGAAACAAAACTGGCACTGAATCAGCCACAGTCGCCAACAGCTATATTTACCTTAAGCAACACCATTCTTTTAGGAACCCTTAAGGCAATAAATGAAGGAGGCTTAAAGATTCCGGACGATTTGTCCATTATCTCCTTTGATAATAATACATTCCTCGACTTTTTCAACCCCGCCATTTCGCGCATAGGTCAGCCTATAGAAGAAATAGGTATTATCTCAATGAAAATTCTTCAACGGATCATTAACAAAGAAGAATCTTTCAGTTGTGAAAAAATTCTTCTTCCCCCAAAAATGATATTTCGTGATTCCGTAAAATTTATCACCAACAACTAAGATCTGATAAAAGCTACCTTTATTCAATCAATATTTACTAAATATACTACTTTTGCAAAGTATTATAAAAAATAAATTATGAATAAAAGAAAAACAAAGGTAAAGGTAAAAAAGAGATTATCAGCAAAAAAAATTAACGGGATAATAAACAGTCTTAAAAAAGCTATTGATAAAAAAGTAGGATTGGTAGACTGGACAGGCACAAGAGAAAATTATGGCGAAACGTTTATGGAACTCATTGATAAAGGTTTAATTACTCACAGCAAAGGGAAAGATGTGTATCATTTCGGTCTTGTACTGGGATGTATTTTTAATTTAAAAAGAGCCAATGGCAGCAGAAAAAATCTTAAACACAGCGCCGTATTTGAGTCATTAAAGATAGGCAGGGCAAATCTAAACATTGATAAACAGGGGCTTTCAAATAAAGTTAAAAAAGTCGTTTCATCAACAAATAAAAAAGTTTTCCTTTGCGCTACTATGTCACAAGGCATGTTTTTAGAAATTTTCATCTTTTAAATTGTACAGATGGATTACACCTGTAAAATGAGTTACATCGCTAACCATTCAAAAATTAAGTTTGAAATCACTACGGAAGAAGCCGTAGAAGAGATCAGGAGTGACAAGCACAAAAGCAAGACCGAAGAAATTCGCCGTGCGGCGGATGCCGGTAACACTGAAGAGGCCAACCGATTAAAGGGCACGTTGCCCGGTATTGTGCCCAGCGGCAGTTTTAACGGAGCCCGAAAAGCCGATTGCATCAAGGAGTACGGATATCGCACTGTGCTCGATATTGACAATCTGCCACCGGAACACCGCGAAGAGGTGCGCCGCAAAATTGAGGAGTGCCCGTACACCCATGTGTGCTACACCAGCCCCAAGCAGGGACAAAAAATCATTGTGTGCGGTCAGCCCGTAGAAGTGCCTCCCGGTTTTTCCCCGCAGCAGCGGGTAGCCTTTTTCAAGAAGTATCACCAAAGCCTTTTCAGGCAGGTGGTACCCGTGTACGAGGCCATCATCGGTTGCAAAATTGATGTCTCGGGCAGTGATCTTCCCCGCATCAGCTACCTGTGTCATGACCCTCACATCTATTACCAGCCCTCTTCCACCCCGTTTCCCGTTGTTCTCAATGGTGAAAAGAGCAAAAAAGCGCCCATTCCCCGCAAGGTTTATGCGGTGAGCCAAAAATCGGGTAACATGCTGTTTCAGGTCAGTGAAATGATGGTGAGGCAAACACAGAGTTATGAACCGGGCAACCGCAACAACTACCTCTTTGCCCTGGCCTGCAAGTGCAATGAGTACGGAGTTTCCATGGAAAACGTTATTGAGCTGATGACCGCAAGGTATCCCGATATGGAAACAGGAGAAATTACTACAGCTGCCGAAAGTGCGTATAAAAACACCGGCAGCCATGGCATTTCCAAACTCAGCAAGCAGCAAATACGCGTATTGTATGCACAAAACTACCTCAATGAGTGGTATGATTTCCGCTTCAACGAGATTAAATGCCTGCTGGAGTATCGCAGAAAAGATTCCGATGCCCCATTTGCACAGATTCTCGACCGCAACAAAAACAGTTTGTGGGTAGAGCTTGCCAGGCATGGAGCCGAATGTTCTAGTGATCAGTTGTTCTCCATTCTGAATTCGGATTTCAGCACAAGCTACAACCCGTTGAAGGAGTATTTTGGCAACCTGCCCGCGTGGGATGGCAAAGATCACATTGCGCTTTTTGCCAACCGTGTGCAAACCACTCAGCAAATTTACTGGGAGCTCTGCCTCAGAAAATGGCTGTGTGCCATGGTGGCCGCCGTTATCTTTCCCGATGTGCAGAATCACACCGTGATTACCCTTCACGGAAAGCAGAGCATCGGTAAAACCAGCTTTGCCCGCAGCATTCTGCCCCCGGTTTTGAAGGACTACTATTGCGAGGACGAAA
>Ga0183099_1001651_pt1 | contig 12498 bp, 12 predicted proteins | sample Biomet1_FD_127788 | JGI IMG/M metagenome (GOLD analysis project Ga0183099, IMG submission 127788) | Microbial communities from bioreactor (seeded with anoxic lake sediment) at LBNL, California, USA - Biofuel metagenome 1 | ecosystem: Engineered > Bioreactor > Anaerobic > Unclassified ... | reverse complement strand
GGGCGCCGCTTCATTGAAGCCGTAACGTACCTTCCGATGGTTCTTCCTGAAGTGATCGTCGGTATTTCAATGCTGATATTCTTCAGCGGTATTAAGATGCCTCTCGGTTTGTTTACGATATTCGCGGCGCATACGACGTTCTGTCTCCCGTTCGTGTTCCTGATGGTCAAAGCCCGGCTCGACGAGTTCGATTTTTCGATCATTGAAGCGGCGCACGACCTTGGCGCGACCGACGCCCAGACGCTGCTGAAAGTGATCGTACCGTCACTCATGCCCGGGATCGTTTCAGGCTTTCTTATGGCCATTACGATGTCGCTCGAAGATTTCGTCATCACGTTCTTCGTTGCAGGCCCAGGCTCCACGACGCTGCCGCTGTACGTCTATTCCATGATACGGTTCGGTGTATCTCCAGTGATCAACTCGCTCTCCTGCGTCATGATCACTGCTACGTGCCTGCTTGCGTTCGTTATGAGAAAAGGCCTCAAAACGTTCGCAGCGTCGCATTGATTTCATTTGTTTACAGGGTCTGCGTCTGCGGACCTTTATTCTAAATCGAAGAGGATATTGAAATGAAAAAAGTCAATATCACAATGATGGCGGCTGCTCTGCTCTGCAGCGCCGTGGCTTTATCGTCCTGCTCAAAAAAAAGCAGCGGTACTGAAGTATCTGATTCCGGTACGTTGTATCTGTTCAACTGGACTTATTATACTCCCGATGCTGTGCTCAAGGAATTTGAGCAGAAATACAACTGCACGGTAAAAGTTGACACGTTCGATTCCAACGAGGTTATGTACGCAAAGCTCAAGGCTGGAGCTACAGGATACGATATTACGTTCCCGTCCCAGGACTATGCGTCGATCATGATCAATCAGGGCATGCTTAAAGAACTGGACCTGAATCAGTTTGAAAACAAAAAGTACATCAATCCCGAAGTACTTCAGAAGGCGACGTACGATCCGTCCATGAAGTACTGCGTTCCCTACTACATGGGTGCTGCCGGAATCGCGGTGAATAAACAGAAACTGTCAAATTACGAACGCAGCTGGAATATTTTTGCAGATCCCCGCATCAAGGGCCACTCTTCCATGATGGACGACATGCGTGAAGTCATCGGCGACGCGCTCAAGTATCAGGGACACTCGGTTAATTCGCTCGACGACACCGAACTTAAATCGGCTTCGGACCTTATCATCAACAGCTGGAAGCCGAATCTTGTCAAATTCGACGCGGAAGGATTCGGAAAATCGTTCGCAGCGGGAGACTTCTGGGTATGCCAGGGCTATGCCGAAGTTGTGTACGGTGAAGTTCCTGAAGACAAACAGGCAGATACGATCGACTTCTTTATTCCTAAGGAAGGAGGCCCGATGTATATTGATTCCATGGTTATCCTAAAGGGTGCGAAACACTACGACCTTGCGATGAAATTCATCAACTTTATCCACGACCCGCAGGTATACGCGCAGTTCCTCGATGCGTTCCGGTTCCCGTCGTCCGTCAATACGGAAGCCTCGAAATATATGAAAACGACACCGATGTACAAAGCGGAAGAACTGAAGAACTGTGAGCTCAAGATGGACGTCGGAGAAGGTCTTGAAAAATACAACGACCTCTGGCAGGACATCCGTTTTACGGCTGACTGACCTCAAGCCTGTTACGCTCCCTTCCGGGAGCGTTTGAAAAAGGACTTACTGCAGTACGCCTGTACGGTACCACAGTAAGTCCTTTTTTTTGACAAATCAGGAATTGTATTTTATAATAATACCACCTGATTATGAACTTTAACATTAGTTTAAAAAAAATTATCAATGCCATTTCTTCACCTGTGCTTGTAGCAGAACCTGTCCTGGATTCTGACAAAAATATCGTCGACTTTCTGGTCCTGTTCCAGAATGCAGCCTTCAGTAAAACCGCAAACTTCGTGATTATTGAAAACCGGTGCTTTTCGCAGTTTAAAATGCAGCTGAATCAGGATATTCCCCTGTTTTCGATGGGTATAAAAACAGTGCAGGAAGGTATCCTGACAGAAGCCACGTATTATTCGCCAATAAACAAAACATGGTTTCATATTCAAATGGAACGAACGGAAGACGGCTCCTATCTGGTTATAACTCTGTTCGACATCACAAAAGAAAAGCATCATTCACAGGAACTGCGCGACATTGCGTTTCACGATGTGCTGACGCACCTGCCGAACAGGAACTGTCTTAAAGACGCACTCGTCATGGCTATAGACACGGCACGGTACACTGAAACGAAATTCGGTATTCTTTCGATTGACATTGACAATCTGAAAAACACGAACGACGTAAACGGACAGGCTGCCGGAGACCAGCTTATCAGACGGACAGCCGACGTGCTTCGGAGTTTTATCAAGGATACGATCGGGCTGTACAGTATGGGCGGAGACGAGTTTATGCTGCTCATTGAAAACGGAAAAACGGCCGATTCCATCGTAAACACGACCGATGCAGTATTTGAAGCGTTTTGTAACGCTAATATATGCGTTTCCGGCGGTATCGCGATTTTTCCCGATGATTCGGAAGAAGACGACGAACTGCTTCGTTTTGCAGACATGGCGGTTCATACTGCTAAAATGGAAGGGAAAAACCGGTTCGTTAATTTTGACATCGGCATGCAGAAGCAGTTTCTTGAAAAAATGTCGCTTCAGACAAAACTGACGACAGCGCTGCTTACGGACAGTTTTGAACAGTACTATCAGCCCCAGTTCGACATTAAGACGGGACAGTTGCGAGGGTTTGAGGCGCTGATACGATGGAACGACGAACAGGCGGGAAACATCCCGCCTGCTACGTTCATACCTATCGCGGAAGAATGCGGGCTTATTGTCCCGATAGGTAAATGGGTCCTTATAACAGCGATCCGCAGACTTAAAGAATGGAAAACGAAATACAATTTCGGGGGAATAATGTCTATTAACGTTTCTCCGGTTCAGATGAAGCACGATGATTTTCTTCCCTGTCTGGCGGACACGCTGAGCAAGTATGACGTTTCTCCTGATACTGTTGAAATTGAAATAACGGAAGGCGTACTTATAGATAATATGCGCATGGCAGTACAGACGCTGGCATATATAAAAAATATGGGACTGCGCGTTTCGCTGGACGACTTCGGCACAGGGTATTCGTCGCTAAGTTATCTGCAGATGCTGCCGCTCGATACACTTAAAATAGATAAATCGTTTATCAACGATATTACGGCTTCCGACGGCGTACAGGCGAATATTACGAATTCCATCATCAGTATGGTTTCCAAAATGGGGCTTGATACGATCGCGGAAGGCGTTGAAAACACGTCACAGCTGACGCTGCTTGAAAAATTCAACTGCAGCATCGTACAGGGCTATCTCCGCGGAAAACCGATGAGCGCGGAACGGTGCGAAGCTTATCTTTCGGGTGACACTGCCGCACTTGATGTGGCTGCTCCACCGGACGAGTCAGGTTCCCGGTATTCAACGTAACGCACGCGCCCGGCGCTGACCGCTTCCTTTATTTCGCGTTCGCGCCGCGAAAGCGCGGACGTACCGGATTTTACTTCAATGAACAGTATTTCCCTTACCGGCGCTCCTTCTGCCGCACCGGGAAATCCGATAAAGTCGACAGGTTTACCCACAAAACGCACGTCAGCCGGATTGCAAGGGAACCCCGGTAAAAACGGAGCAACCTGTTCAACCATCTGTCCGCCCAGAACGGCCCGCGAGCGTTTTACCGCATCACTGCGTATCCGGCGTATTTCCTCGTCGTTTACACGGCGTTCGGAACGTTTCCCTTCCTGCTTACCGATAAGAAACACTGCCGCCAGCAGCAGAACAGACAATATGAACAGAAAAAACGCCTGTGCGGCAGGCGGAAAAGACAAAAACGCGGTGTAGGCAGATCGTATAAAAGCACTCATTCGGTAAACGTACCACTCGGATGCAGGGTGTGCAAGACAGATGTCAGGTCATTGGATGTGCAAAGTCTGCCGATAATAAAGAAAAAGAGGTAAGACACTATGCACGTTTCCGTAAACCGTAAAAACATGACGCGTATTATCTGCTGTCTCGTTTCCGTATGTTCCCTGTACGCGCAGACCGCGGCTCCCGCCGTTAACACGGACGCAGAACCGGAAGTATTCGCGTTCAAATATAAAAAAGGCGACGCATATCGTATTCTTTCGAAAGTACACGAAGATGTTCTGGTAAACAATGAAATGCACCATCACGCTGAAATTCTCTCACGCATTTCGGTAAAAGTAACGAACGTCGCTGAAGACGGAAGTGGTACGTGCAGCGCGGACTTTATGACTTCGGAGGATTCTACGAGCAGTTACTCCGGCTCACACTTTTCGTGGGGAGACGAATATCCGAGCGTATTCACACGCAGTCCACGGGGCGTGTACACCATAGACGACCAGTATTTTATGCCGGTAGTCCGCGACGACCCTGTCTTCCCCGAAACGCCGGTACGGCCAGGCGATACGTGGACAGCACAGGGATATGAAGCGCACGACCTCCGCCGTACGTTCGGAATTCAGAAACCGTTCAAAGTACCGTTCACGGCCACATACGTGTACAAAGGAACGGTAAAAAACGATTCAGGCCGTACATTCAACGTTATTGAGGTTAAATACAATCTGTATTATGAAAGTCCTTCATCCGGGAATACGGCCGGCAGTGCCGTTACCGGATCAACAGACGAGCTCATGAACCGTCCTGCCGTTACGATGGGGTATTCGCATCAGACATTATACTGGGACAACGAGCGTGGCGAACTTGACCACTACAACGAAGAATTCCGTATCATTATAGAAAACTACTACGGAGACACGTTTACGTTTCAGGGGACGGCGGAAGCAGAAGTAACGGAATTCACGACGACGAACACCGACGACGCGGTAAAGAAAGTGCAGGACAGCGTGCATGACCTCGGCCTGGAAAATGTCTCTGTCAGGAAAGGGGAAAAAGGGCTGACGATCAGCCTTGATAAAATTCAGTTTCTGCCGGACTCCTCCGAACTGCGCGACAGTGAAAAACAGAAGCTTGGAAAAATTGCGGGTATTCTTCACGAGTACAACAACGACCTGCTCGTGACGGGGCACTGTGCGCTCAGGGGCACGGCGGATGAACGGAAGAAGTTGTCGGAGGACCGCGCGGTATCAGTTGCTCAGTATCTTATCTCTCTAGGGGTACGGGATACGTACCATATTTTTACCCAGGGGAAAGGAGCGACCGATCCTGCTGCGTCGAACGACACGGAAGAAGGACGCGCGCTCAACAGGCGCGTTGAAATCACGATCATGGACAACTAGATGTACAGTACCTGTTCCGGCTGCCGGAACAGGTACTGTTTACGATGCTTTTCTGCAGGACGTGCTCCTGAAAACGCATAGAAACATTCTTTTCCGGCGATATACAGAGTATGATACCTCAAAATCATCTTGTACCTGATACCGCAGCAGAAAACTGCCCGTCCGTCCCCCGTGCGGTGCTGTCAGCGTTCGGAATTTCGTATCTGTATCCGTGGCAGCGGCTCGTCATTGAAAACATTCTCGACGCTTCAGGATATTCACCTGCAGTAAAAGCGGAAGATACGACATACTGCGGACGGCGTATTGTGCTTCTGCCGACCGGAGCAGGTAAATCGCTGTGCTTTCTTATTCCTGCCCTGATTCTTCCCGGTCCGACGCTCGTTATTTATCCACTGCTCGCACTCATGGCCGACCAGGAACGGCGTATACGTTCTTCAGGACTCAGGAGCGTTACGTTCAGGGGAAATCAGAGTCCTGAAGAACGGGAGGAGAATTTCAGGCAGATCAGGGACGGTACGAAAATTATTCTTGCCAATCCGGAAGTGCTGCAGAACAGCAGGCTTACGTCCCGGCTTGCCCGGTGCGGTATTGTGCACGCTGCAATCGACGAAGCGCACTGCGTCTCTGAATGGGGTGATTCGTTCCGTCCGGCATACCTTGCACTGGGAGACGTGATCGGGCGGTTGAACGTGCCTGTTGTCACTGCTTTTACGGCAACAGCCTCACCCGCAGTCCTCTCGCGTATTTCTACTGTGCTCTTCAAGGGTGAGGCACATATCATCCGCTCGGAGAGCGACAGGCCGAACATCAGATATTACGTACAGTATACGTGTACGAAAAAGCAGCGTATGCTCATGCTTGCACGGACCGAACGGCGTCCGATGATCATTTTTTGCGGTACGCGGGCTGGAGCAGAAGACGCGGCGCGCACAGTCGCGTTATGTTACGGCAGGGACTGCGTCAGGTTTTATCACGCAGGACTTGAAAAAGAAGAAAAGCACGATATTGAACAATGGTTTTTCGGCAGCTCAGAAGGCATTCTGTGCGCAACGTGCGCGTACGGAATGGGAGTGGACAAGCACGACGTCCGTACCGTCGTGCATCTTGATCCGCCGCAAACGGCGGAAGCGTATATCCAGGAATCCGGACGTGCGGGACGGGACGGTGCACCGGCAAAAGCCGTTCTTCTGTGGAGCAGTACCGACAGTATCCGTGCCCGCTCCGCCGCACGGTGCGGCAGAGCAGACGTTATGCGCAATTTCGCCGAAACCGACAAATGCCGCCGACAGGTGCTGCTCGACGCACTCGGTGCGGAACAGGCAGTTTGCAGCGGCTGTGACGTGTGCGACGCACAGCGCGAACAGCAGGGAACAAAACGGCGGTACACAGGAAGACAGGAGGATGCGGAATGTTTCGTGCTCCGCTTTATACGGCGGTATAAAAAGCGGTATACGCTGACTGAACTGGAAGCTGTTCTTCTGCCCCTGCTTAACCGGATGTACCGGCGCGTGTGCGGGAAAAACATCTGGGACAGCGAAAGTATATCAGGTATGCTCCTTCAGCTTGAAGAAGCAGGATACATCAGACTGTGCGCCTGGCCGTGGAACAATAAAGTAACCGCAGCAGAGGACAGAACATTGTACGAGCAGGGGAATGGAAACGGTTCACGGTACAGTTTTACCCCTTTTGTTCAGCGTTTCCGTCTGAGGCAGTTCCTTCCTCACCGTTTTCACCTTCGGCGGCAGGAACGGCAGGAGCAGGCTTAGCGGCATGTACCCGCTTAGGTTTCGCCGGTTTTTTAGTATAATGTTCCACGAACACGCCGAAATTCATGCAGAGAAATACGACGACAGCCGTAACGATGACCCGCCTGTCGGAAAGAACCATTTTTGCAATGTCGATAAAGCCGGAAATATCCATACTCTGAATATCGGCATGTTAAAACAAAATTTTACTTCGTAATTACGCTTGCCTTATTCTGTTCCATTCAGTAGTATTTAAATATGACAGGAATTGTAGACTACAATGCGGGCAATATCCGCAGTGTCGAGCACGCGCTCGATGCAATACGTGCACCGTTTGTGCTGTCCAAAAAGCCTGAAGAACTTTCACAATGCGACAGACTCATATTTCCCGGCGTAGGCGACGCGTCGTATGCTATGAAGCAGCTTAAGCAGACCGGGTTCGATACGTTTCTGAAAGACTGGACAGCAGCCGGAAAACCGCTTATGGGTATCTGTCTGGGCTCTCAAATCATTTTTGACCATTCTGACGAAGGTGACGCTGCCTGCCTCGGACTTATAAAAGGGAACATCAGGCATTTTTCCGACATATGGAAAGAGCATTCTCTGAATACCGGCGGTGTACTCAAAGTACCCCACATGGGATGGAACGATATCGCATACGATAACGGTGGTTCCGCTCTGCTCGACGGTGTTCCCGAACACAGTGATTTTTATTTTGTCCATTCCTACGTCATTCAACCTGACGATCCCGCTGTTGTTAAGGCATATGCTGATTACGGCATACGCGTACCGGCCGTAATCGAGTCGGGATGTGTTTCCGCGTTTCAGTTTCATCCTGAAAAATCAGGGACGCGCGGTATGCGTATCCTCCGGAATTTCTGCAGCCAGGACATAACAGAAGGAGGCGCCGTATGCTGAAAAAACGCATCATTATCTGTCTCGACGTAAAGGACGGGAGAACGACAAAAGGCGTCAAATTTCAGGACAACAGGGATATGGGCGACCCGGTCGAAATGGCCGCCGATTATTACCGCCAGGGTGTGGACGAGCTTGTGTTTTATGATATTATGGCATCCGCACGCGGACGCGGTCCCATGCTGGACCTGATCGCGCGAGTCGCATCGCAGGTGTTTATACCGTTCTGCGTCGGCGGCGGCATAGGAACGGTCGACGATATACGGTCGACTATTCTTGCAGGCGCAGAAAAAGTGAGTCTGAATTCGCAGGCAGTAAAGAATCCCGAACTTATACGGGAAGGTGCGCGCATCTTCGGAAATCAGTGCATAGTGCTGGGTATGGACGCCGCAAAAGATGACACCATGCCCAGCGGATACCGTATTTTCATTAACGGCGGACGCGTAAAGACTGATCTGGACGCACGCGAATGGGCGCAGAAAGCGGTTTCTCTCGGTGCGGGAGAAATCGTGCTTAACTCTATCGACACAGACGGTGTACGGAACGGATACGAGCTCACGATCACGCGGATTATCTCAGAGGCTGTGGACGTTCCGGTGATCGCGTCTGGCGGAGCAGGAACAACGCAGCATCTTGCGGACGCGTTTACAGAAGGCAGGGCTGATGCCGCGCTCATCGCTACGATGGTACATTCAGGACAGTATTCAGTCGGCAGGATAAAGCAGGAGCTTTCTGAACGCGGTATACAGGTGAGGTTGTAATGGCTTGTCCCTGTTGGCATGAACCGTCTGTTGAAGACGCAGAAAAACTATATATGGCGGCGTGCAGCGCCAATCTCATGAGTTGCACCGACTCGTACGCGAATATTATTTTATACCGCAAAAAATATAAGACGCAGATATGCTACTGCTGCGGCAACGTACTGCGGAAGTACGGAGCGCTTGAAGCGACTGAACAGGACATTTCTTCCACGCGTACACTCTATGGCTTCCCGATCGGAACAGGCGATATGCGTACTGCGATAGAATTTCTGGAAAAAGACGCGGCGGAAAACGGAATGCCTCTCGCCTTCCCTCATCTTACGGACAGACAAAAACTTTTTCTTGAGACAAAAATGCCGAATAAGTATACGTTCACGGAACGGCGTGACGACAGTGATTACGTCTATTTGACAGAATCGCTTGCTACCCTGCCCGGCGGGAAATTTCATAAAAAGAAAAACCATATAGCTCAGTTTATGCGCAAACATCCCGACGTATACTACGAACCGCTCAGGTCTGCAAACGTCCGCGACGCGCTCCTCGTAGAAGAAACTTGGTTCGCCACAAACGAAGGCGCCGGCGATCACGACAAGGAAGCAGAACGGGACATAATCAGAGAAGCTCTCACCATGCTCGATGTGCTCAATCTGACCGGCGGCATACTATACGCTGACGGCAGACCGATCGCCATGACTCTCGGCTCTGCGATCACAGAAAAGGTCGCCGACGTACACTTTGAAAAAGCTGTGCCTGAATACGACCGCGACGGCGCGTACTCTGTTATCAACCAGAAATTCGCCGCTTCAATGACGAAATATGACTATTTAAACCGTGAAGAAGACCTTGGTATCGAAGGACTCCGCAAGGCGAAACTTTCGTACCACCCGGACATTCTTCTTGCTAAATGGAGCGCTGAATGAAATCGCTGCTGTCGCCGGTATTAAGTGCCGGACAGTGCGCGCAGTGTAAATTCTGCTGCACGTTTACTGCTGCTGAAGCATGGGAAACGCCGCTTTTCTCAAAAGAAAGCGTCCGGCAGCTGTCCCAAACATACGGTCTGTTTGCCGTAAAAGACGCGGAAGGCGGGTCGTACACGCTGGATCTGAGCGCGTACTGGAACGAACACGGTGAGAAAGAATACGCGCCCTGCCCATTCCTCGATCCCCGAAGCGGATGCGTTCTAACTGAAGATGAAAAACCGTTCGACTGCAAGATCTGGCCGCTGCGCGTCATGCGCAGAAACGGCAGGCTCGTGGTCGCTCTTACGCCGACCTGCGTAGAAATGAATAAAATACCGCTTGAACGGCTTACGAGCTTCGTACAGGACAGCGGCATTGCAAAAATACTATTCGACGAAGCGGAGAAGACGCCCTGGATTATTAAAGAATACCGTGATCCGTTTCCAGTTCTCGCCGAAAAATAATAAAGTGGAGCGGTTTATGACAACATTCAAACAATGGCACGACGACGACATGACGTTCAACGATGAAATGAAACTTCATTTCTGTCAGTGCGACGTTCACAGCAATCTTTACTTTTCCGAACTTCTACGGCTTACGACGGATACCGCCGTAGAAGACTATCACCAGCGGGGGCTGTCGTTCAGATTCCTTTCTGAACACAATATAGCCATTCTTCTTTCACGCATCGCGTTCCGCTTTCACAGGATGCCGAAGGCGAACGATGTGATCACGATCAGCACCTGGGAAGAAAAACCGGAGCCGCTCCAGCTCATGCGCGCGTATGAAATAACAGCATCCGACGGAACGTCGCTCGTCAGCGGATACGCGTCGTGGCTTCTGGCCGATCATGTTACCCGGCGCATTATCCGTCCGAAAGATTTTACACTGCGGAAGGAACCGGATCGCACGGAACGGCACGACTGTCTGGAACCGGGAAAGATCGTTATTCCAGAAAACCTTTCCAAACTTGGAGAACGGCCTATCTGCTATTCTGACATTGACGCGAATGGACACATGAACAATTCCCGGTACGGAGCGTTCGCAGTCGACTGCCTGCCGGAAGTATACCAGGAAAGGGTTTTCACAGATTTCCGCATGAACTATTCAAAAGAAGCCATGAAGAACGAAATGCTTCATCTGTACGGCGCGTTCGACGACGGTGCAAAAAAAATCACTGTCGTCGGAAAACAGAATGACAATACCTGTTTTGAATGCGAACTGTATTACAGCTAATCAGCAGTGCGGCGTGTAGCGTGCCCTGCTCGTGTCCGTTTCGAAAACATCGACGGCCGTAAGGTACGGACTTTTCTTGTCAGGCGCACATGAAAGATCCGTTCCCGTGTGGCGCATCTGGGCTATAAGAGCTTCGTAAATATATTTTGCGATGCGTTCCGCGCTCGGATTCTGGTCGAACACATCAATATCATTCAGATTCGTATGGTCAAGGACTCCGCATACCGTACGCAGAGCGTTCTTGAGCTTTGTAAAATCAAGCAGCATACCGCCGCTGTTCAGCGACGGACCGCACACGTGTGCATACACCTTATAATTATGTCCATGCAGATTTTCACACTTTCCGTCGTAGTCGCGCAAAAAATGTGCCGCTGCAAATTCAGTTTCTACCCGTACTTCAAACATTCTGACACCTTCCCGTATATAATCACATAAATCCCGAAGCAGCTGTTCTGCAGAGCAGCTTCAGTTTCCGACAGTATACTGGATTTTAACCCACTTTCATACTATCCCTTTTTCTGTTAATCTGTATGAAAAGGAAATCATAATGGAAACAGAACCTCATTTGTACCCGGAAGGATGCTTCTTTTCATCCCTCGCAGATATACGCGGAAAACATATTACGGTGATGGGTCTCGGTCTGAACGGAGGCGGAGAAGCCGTTGTCCGCTTTCTTCTCAACCACGGAGCGTATGTAACGGTCACAGACATGAAATCTGCGGAGCAGCTGAGACCGACGATCGACGCGTTAAGCAGGGATCCGCTTCTTGACACGGGCAGTCTCGTGTATCACCTCGGCGAGCACAGGATCGAGGATTTTTCTTCCGCCGACTGCGTCATCAAAAATCCCGGAGTAAAGTACGAAGGCAACAGATACCTCGCCGCAGCGCGGGCGATTGAAACGGACTTGAGTATTTTTCTAGCTTTTTCTAAAGCTCCTGTTATCGCGGTAACGGGCAGTAAGGGGAAATCTTCAACAGTCAGCGCGATTCACTACGGACTTTCCCAGACCGGGTTAATGACGTTTCTGGGCGGGAACATCACGCTGAGTCCGTTGACGTTCTTGACAAGAACAGACGAAACGACCCCGGTGGTGCTTGAGCTTTCCAGCTGGCAGCTCGCTGATCTCCGCGGCAGAAGACTACTAAAACCAAAGATCTCGATCATTACAAAAATAGTTCCGGACCATCAAAACTGGTACGGCAACATGGAAGACTACGTTGCAGACAAACGCCTTATTTACGCTGACCAGAGCCCAGACTGTTATTCCATTTTCGACGCCGACGGCGACGAACCGGGAACGGGCCCCGCTTCAGGCGGAACGTGGGGAGAGCTGTTCGCGTCCGAGTCACATGCAACCGTGCTTCGTTACAGCAGACAAAAATTAGCCCCTGAGGACTTCGGAGTCTGGCAGGAACAGAGCGGAGACGGACATACCTGCGGAAAAAATGCTTCTGCCGGGAATGGCAGAACCGGTAACAATACTTCGTTCCGGACCATCAAAACTGGTACGGCAACATGGAAGACTACGTTGCAGACAAACGCCTTATTTACGCTGACCAGAGCCCAGACTGT
>Ga0183099_1001650_pt1 | contig 12500 bp, 11 predicted proteins | sample Biomet1_FD_127788 | JGI IMG/M metagenome (GOLD analysis project Ga0183099, IMG submission 127788) | Microbial communities from bioreactor (seeded with anoxic lake sediment) at LBNL, California, USA - Biofuel metagenome 1 | ecosystem: Engineered > Bioreactor > Anaerobic > Unclassified ... | reverse complement strand
TAATTGTAAATAAATTATATTTTAAATATTAAAGTAATTACTAACGCTCATATATCTAACAGGTTTGCCATTTATCTGACTCTAAAGGCAATGGCTCATATTGCGCAAGATTTGTTTTTTACATACCATTTTTTGCACACGGGTAAACTATATAAAACAAAAAATGACGCAATCAATTCCCGGTATTGTAAAGACAATCATAGCACCGGTTATAGGCCATGTTTTACCGCAAGGTGAAGATGTTCGTTATGATCCTGATTTTGAAAGAGTAGAATCAGAAATAGCGAAATTAACCAGTTTCCATAAGAATCAGTCTACGGATTGGAAATTGGTTAAAAATTTAAGTTATCAATTGTTAATTAACCGTAGCAAAGATCTACGTTTGGCTTGCTGGTATGCTGCGGCATTGTTAAAAAGCGATGGCTACATCCAACTAGTTAATATTTATGAATTACTGAGTGGATTATTGAGTCACTATGGGCATTGTTGTTTTCCTTTAAAACCAAGAGCCAGATTGGCAGCGCTGAGTTGGCTATTTGATCGCGTTGATTTTAATGCAGATGGTTTTGTTGAGAAACAGAACAATGATGAGATCGAACTGTTAATTAATGCATTGATAGCTTGTGATGCTAAATTGAATCAACAGTTCGGTGAAGAAGCGCCATTCTTATCGCCTAAAATACAACAACTGTGTGATATTCAACAACGTCAACAACAAGATAAGCCATCGGAATTGGTTTTAGCTGCAATTCCATCTGAATCTACGACTAATGCATCGGCGGTTATTGCACCCGCTGTCAGCACTATTACTGAAGATGGCGACAGTGTGCGAATTGCGCGTTATCTGCAGGAACAATCACGGTTATTGATCCCTTATCTGCTACAGAAAGACCTCGCTGATCCGAGAGCCTATCTATTAACGCGCAGCTGCGCCTGGTTGCAGATATCGACAAGTCCGGTGGCAAATCAGCAAAAAATCACATTATTAAAGCCGTTAACTGCGAATAAATTACAAGAATATCAACAACGATTAGCGGCAAAAGAGTTTGCGGCATTAATCCCTGATCTGGAGATGAGCCTGTCTAAAGCGCCATACTGGTTTGATGGACACTATTGGTGTGCTCAGGCGCTACAAGCGCTAGGTTATACCGAGATGGCGGCGCATTTACACGGTTACTTGCGTTCATTTCTGACGAAGTTTCCAGAAATATCAGCGTTTCGCTTCGATGATGGTTCACCGTTTATGAGTACTGAAACCGAGGCATGGTTGTTTGCGTCAACGACAGAACAACCATCGGTTGCCAATAGACCCGATGATATAACCGAGCACCCGTTTGAATATCCTTGGCATACCGCTTTAAAAACAGCGCAGGAAAATGTCAGACAGAATAGTAAATTATTAAAACAAGAGATGCGTGGCTTACAAATACTGGCAAATACAACAGGGAGTGAGCGAGAAAAAGTATGCTGGCAATTAGCACTCGTTAAATTTGCACAGCAATATCAACGGCATGATTTGGCAGTATTAGTTTTGGAAGATATTTATCAACTTGTTTGTCGTTTTGAAATTAAACGCTGGGAACCTTTGCTGGTAAAGGAAATATTACAGCTATGGCAATGTAGCCTGGAAAAAATAAACTTAAAACAGCATCAAGATAAGATCAATGAAATAAAAGCTAACCTTTATCGCTTGGATATCTCCATGGCGTTTTAATTAGGAGTCTTAAATGTCAGGAAAAGAAAGTTCTGTTGCACCGAAAGAGCGAATTAACGTTACGTTTAAACCATCTGGTGGCGAAGGTTTGGAAGAGTTGGAGTTGCCACTTAAATTAATGATGATCGGTGATTACACACTGACAAACGATGAACGTAAGTTGGAAGATCGTAAATCAATCAATATTAATAAAAATAATTTCAATGAAGTTTTAGAAAAACACAATTTAAGTCTCGATCTGCAAGTACCTAATCGTCTAAGTGATGATGTAAAGGATGAAGAATTAGCCATCAAATTGCAGTTTCAATCGATGAAAGATTTTGACCCGGCCAGTCTGGTGCAGCAAGTACCGGAAATGAAAGCATTGATGGAGTTACGTGATGCGTTGGTGGCATTGAAAGGGCCATTAGGCAATGTGCCGTCTTTCCGTAAAGCGATAGAAGAAGTGCTGACCAATCAGGAATCCAGAGAAAAAGTGCTGGCCGAATTGGGTATGGACAAAAAATAACAAGCAAGGACACGGGACATGAATACGCGTTTACAGGAACAAACGGCAGCGACACTGGCATCGAGCAATATACTGGACCGCATCATCGCAGAAACAAAACTGACGCCGCAAGACGAGGCTTATGATATCGCCAAGCGCGGTGTGAGTGCGTTTATTGAAGAGTTATTAAAGAGTAACTCTTCAGCCGAGCCAGTTAAAAAGGCGTTAGTGGATAAGATGATCGCTGCTATCGACGAGAAACTAAGTTGTCAGGTCGATGCCGTTTTACACCATGAAAAGTTTCAGCAATTAGAGTCGGCGTGGCGTGGATTGAAGCTGGTGGTCGATCGCACAGATTTCGATCAAAACGTGAAGTTGGAAGTGTTGAACGTTTCGAAAGACGATCTGTTAGATGACTTTGAAGATGCGGCTGATGTTACGCATTCGGGTTTATATAAACATATTTACAGTGCCGAATATGGTCAGTTCGGTGGTGAGCCGGTGGGCGCCATTATTACGAACTACGCCTTTGGCCCTTCGGCGCCTGATATCAAAACCCTGCAATATGCCTCGGCTGTTGCTGCCATGGCACATGCCCCCTTTATCTCTGCGGCAGGGCCTAAATTCTTCGGATTAGAGAGTTTTGAGGGTTTACCCAACATCAAAGATTTAAACGATCACTTTGATGGCCCGCAATACACCAAGTGGCAGAGTTTTCGTGAGAATGAAGACAGTCGTTATGTCGGTTTAACGCTACCTCGCTTCCTGTTACGTCAGCCTTATAGCCCGGATGACAACCCAGTAAAAAGCTTTGTTTATAACGAAGATGTGTCTGTTACCCATGAGCATTATCTGTGGGGCAATGCGGCTTACACCTTTGCCACCCGCTTGACCGAGAGTTTTGCGAAATATCGCTGGTGCCCGAACATCATTGGCCCGCGCTCTGGTGGTGCGGTGAATGATCTACCTCTGCATCACTTTGAAAGCATGGGCGAAATTGAAACCAAGATCCCAACCGAGGTGTTGGTCTCTGATCGCCGCGAATACCAGTTGGCCGAGCAGGGCTTCATTTCGCTGACCATGCGCAAAGGTTCTGATAATGCGGCTTTTTTCTCGGCGAATTCTGTGCAGAAACCGAAATTTTTTGGCATTAGCGAAGAGGGCAAGAAAGCGGAGCTGAATTACAAACTTAGCACGCAGTTGCCTTATATGTTCGTAGTTTGCCGGCTGGCGCATTACATCAAAGTCTTGCAGCGCGAGCAGATCGGTTCCTGGAAAGAGCGCACTACGCTGGAAACAGAGCTGAACAAGTGGCTGCGTCAATACATCGCCGATCAGGAAAACCCGCCAGCCGAAGTGCGTAGTCGCCGTCCGCTGCGTGCCGCACAAATTACCGTCGAGGATGTGGATGGTGAACCGGGCTGGTATCGAGTTGGGATCGCCGTGCGTCCGCATTTCAAGTTTATGGGGGCAGATTTCACGCTGTCATTAGTCGGTAAGTTGGATAAGGAATAGACGTGGCTTACGGCAGTTTGTTTGAACGTCTGAATGGGGAAACGGTCGGTCGCGGGACGCGGCTGACTGCAGAGACATTATCGGCATCGATCTTAAATCATCTGAACAAACTGCTGCAATCACGGCAGGGCAGCGTGCTTTGTCTGCCCGACTATGGCCTACCCGATTTAAATGATGCCAATGCCAGTATTTACGATTCCATTAATCGCATTCGTCGGCATGTCGCGTGGGCGATTATGCAGTATGAACCACGTTTAACCGACGTTCGGGTGACACATGCTGCGGAGGCGGGTTCACCACTGGCGTTGACGTTTCGTATTACGGGCATGATGCGAAAAGATGATCTGGTTGCGCCATTTTCGGTGGGTATTGATGTGTGTGGTAGTTCTGAATTGAGGTTGCAACGTGTCGTTTAACCCCTATTTCCAGCGTGAATTACTGGCACTGAAAGAGCTTGGGCAAGACTTTTCCCGTAAGAATCCAGCCTTAGCACCGTTTCTGAGCCAGGATGGTCGCGACCCTGATGTTGAGCGTCTGTTTGAAGGTTTTGCGTTTATCGCTGGCCGACTGCGACAAAAAATCGATGATGAATTGCCGGAGTTAAGCCATTCGTTACTGCAACTGTTGTGGCCGAACTATCTGCATCCGACGCCCAGCTTCGGGATGGTGGAATTTAAACCGGTATATCAAGCGAATCGACTTCCGGTGATCCCGAAAAAAGCGCAAATGCGCTCGAATACAGTGGGTCATGTGGTCAGCGGTCAATTTCAGACTTGCTATGAGACCGAATTACAGCCGCTACAGATTGCGGATGTAAATTACTATCCGCAAGGTGATGCGGGGGTTTTGCAAATAGAGCTAACACCGCTCACGCATGTTGCGATGGCCGATGTAGCGCTTTCTTCCTTGCGGTTGCATTTTGCGGGTGAACATGCGATCACCAGTTCGCTCTATTTCAGTTTGTTGCAGTTAACTGCGCGCGCGTTGTTGGTGTTAAAAGATGAACAGGGGCAGGTGTTAGAGCAATTCACGCTCGATCGTGCGCTCATCCGACCGGTTGGTTTCCAAAAAGAAGAGCGACTACAAGATTATCCGCTGAACTGTTTTGATGGGTATCTGTTGCTGCAAGAGTATTTCTGTTTTCCGCAAAAATTTCTGTTTGTTGATGTTGGTGGGTTTGCCGTGTTACAGCACAGCCAATATCGACAACAGGCGCATCGCTTGTCGTTACAATTTGAGTTGTCGCGCTCACCCATGTTGCGCTTTCAACCGAAAAAAGAGCACGTAAGGCTTTATTGTTCACCGATCAGTAATATTTTTAAATCGCATGCTGTGCCGATCCGTTATGACCAGCGGCAGACCGAATATCAGGTTATTCCTGCGGAATACGGGCTCGACAGTGGCAGTATTTTGTCTATTGATTCGGTGACAGGCTGGACGCCTGGCGATGTCGGGATGCGGGAATTTAGCCAGTTTGAAAGTTTCCGCCAGCAGGGGGATGTAGACAACCGTGCTTGTTTCCGTGTGCGCTATAAACCGGGCATCAATCATCATGGCACCGAAACATGGCTCAGCTTTACCAATCAACAGGTGGAACGAAAGCAGGCGGAAACTATCTCGGTTGAGATGACCTGTTGTGATCACACGCTGTCGCAATACATTAAAGAGGGTGATATCACGATTGCTGCCGATGGCATGCCGCAATACGCCGTTTTCCGCAATATAACGCCATTATCGTCCACGTATCCGCCCCCAATTTCTGGCGACACGCTGTGGCGGATCATCTCCAATATGTCACTGAATTATCAGTCGCTGGCTGATGTACAGGCATTGCGGGTAGTGCTAGCAACCTACGACTTCCCCGGCTTTTATGATGATAAACAAGCACGCCGCACCCGGAAAATGCTGGAAGGCATTCAGCAGGTAAGTCAGCAAGCACACGACAAGATCTGGCAGGGGCTACCGGTGCGGGGTATGTGCACCACGATAGCAATTGATGCTGCACATTTTTTATGTGAAGGCGACATGTTCCTGTTCGCCTCGATTCTGAATGAATTTTTTTGCAGTTTTGCCAGTTTAAATACTTTTCATCAATTAGTAGTCATGAGCAGTGACGGAGCAACGTACACATGGGCACCACGTATGGGTCAGCAAGTTCTGAGCTGATGCGCGGGCCTTTTCACGGCTCGGTCAGTCGCTATAACTTGTTTCAGGCAATTGATTTGTGCTGCAAATGGCTGGCACAGGTAAACCAGATCGATGAAGAACGCGCGTATGCGCTGATCACTTTTACCGGTAATCCGTCGTTGGCGTTTCCAAAAAGTGATATTGAAGCGGCGCATTTCTATCTGGAGCAGGAGTTGGTCAGGGCGACCTTGGTCATCAACAGTCTGAATTTGTTGGGTGCCGGTTCGCCACTGCCTGCGCATTACTGTGAACCGGTGGCATGTGACGATGCACAAGGGCGAGTGGCTCGCGATTTTATTGATCTGTTTAATCAGCGTTTGCAGGCATTGCTGTATCCCATCTGGAAGAAATATCGCTATTACCTGCAATTTGAGGCAGCAGCGAACGATCTGTTTTCTGCCCGCATGTTTGCGCTGATTGGGCTGTGGTATCCACAACTGCGATCGAAAAGTCACATTGAGTGGGCGCGCTTACTGCCTTATCTGGGGTTGCTGAGTATCAAAGTGCAATCGGCCGCGGTGCTAGAAGCGGTGCTGCGCTATTACTTCAATCACAAAGATCTCTTCATTGAACAGTGTGTAGTACGCAGCGTCACCATTCCGCCAGAGCAACGTAACCGGCTGGGGCTTGCAAATCATCAACTGAACCACAGTCTGGTGTTGGGTGAAACGATCCGTGATCGCCGAACGACCTTCCGGATTCATATCCGCCAGCTGGATTGGGATACCTTTCACTACTTTTTACCGATCGGTGCCGGTTATGCGGTATTGCGCGAACTGGTCGGTTTTATTCTGCGGGAACCGCTGGCTTATGACATCAGTTTGTCGATGCCAGATCGATCATCACAACCACTACAGCTGGCTCATAACAATAAATGTCGCTTGGGCTGGACCTCATGGCTCGGTCATCAAGCTGGCGAAGGCACGATCACTGTCGCGGGTAATAAGAGAACGGATAATAAATGATAATGATTAAATTAGATGAACTGATCCAAACACTGGCTTTGGAAGAGAAACAGGCACTTGAAATTGCCGCCAATCATTGTGTCGCGCGGGCAGGTAGTGAAATTCTGGTCGAGGATTATCTGTTAGCGCTATTAGATAAGCCGAGCAGTTTTTTAAATCTGGCATTGCGGCAATTTTCATTGAACGCAGAGACGTTGCGAACGGCGTTACTCACTTCCGTCAGTCGTCAGGTGACTGAGAGCCGCAATCCGGTGTTTTCTACACTGTTGGTGAGTTGGTTGGAAGAAGCGTTGCTGGTGGCCAAATTACAGCTGCAAGCGCCAACGATTTCCTGCTTGGCGCTGCTGTTGGCGATTTTGGATCATCCAGAAAAATATGGTCGCACCTGTTACGGCCAGTTTTTCTCAGACATTCCCCGCGATCGCTTAATGGCGTTAATGGATGGTTTGCTGGCCACGGCGAAGAGCCAGCAACCGGCTGCGCATGAACAAACCGTCTTACAGCAATTCACCAAAAATTATACTCAGCAAGCCCGTGATGGCCAGTTAGATCCGGTACTGTGTCGTGAAGAAGAGATCCGGCAAGCGATTGATATTCTCTCCCGTCGCCGTAAAAACAATCCGATATTAGTCGGAGAAGCGGGCGTCGGAAAAACAGCGGTAGTGGAAGGGTTAGCGCAACAAATTGTGGCAGGGCTTGTACCTCCGGCATTGGCCGACATTGAGTTGTTGGAGCTGGACATGGGGCTGTTGCAGGCTGGCGCCAGTGTCAAAGGTGAGTTTGAGCGTCGCTTGAAAGCCGTGATTGATGCGGTGCAGGCTTCGGTTAAGCCGATCGTACTGTTTATCGATGAAGCGCATACCCTGATTGGTGCAGGTGGGCAGGCGGGCGGCAGTGATGCGGCAAACTTGTTGAAACCAGCGTTGGCACGTGGCGCGTTACGCACCTTGGCTGCCACCACGTGGTCGGAGTACAAAAAATATTTCGAGAAAGATCCGGCACTAGCGCGCCGTTTTCAGCCGATTCAAGTGTTGGAACCGACGGTGGCACAAGCGACCACTATCTTGCGTGGTTTAGTATCACGTTATGAGAGCGCACATGGTGTTTACTTACGCGATGACGCGGTTGTTGCAGCTGCGGCATTATCGGCACGTTATCTGTCGGGCCGTCAGTTGCCGGATAAAGCGATCGATTTGCTAGACACGGCTTGTGCTCGCGTGAAAAACAGCCAGCATGCAATGCCGATTGGCTTACAAATCTTAGCAGCGCAATTAGCAGAGCAACAGCGTCAGCTCACTGCATTATTGCGCGATCAACAGCAAGGGCTAATGGTTGACAGGCAACAAATCAATGAGTTGCAAACGCAGATTCCATTGCTGGAGCAGGAAGAGGCGACATCAACCGCGCACTGGCAACAGCAAATTGCGTTGGTTGTACAACTGATTTCCAGTCGCAGTGTGGCAGACAATAACTCATCATCGGAAGCCACATCAGCGGCCTTATTGGCTCATCAGCAATCTCATGGGGTACTCATTCATCATGAGGTTACACCGCACGTTGTCGCTGACGTGATTGCCAGTTGGACCGGTATTCCATTAGTTAATCTGATTGAGACGCCATCAACACAAGTCACCGAGTTTGCTGCGCGTCTGCAGGGCCGGATCCGTGGTCAGGATCAAGCGATTGCCTTGATTGAACGAGCGGTGAAAGCAACTGCGGCGGGGCTGGGCAACCCTCAAGCGCCGACAGGCGTCTTTCTGCTGGCAGGGCCAAGCGGGGTGGGTAAAACGGAAACCGCATTAGCAGTGGCGGAGTTGCTATACGGTGGCGAGCGTTTCCTGACCACCATCAATATGTCGGAATTTCAGGAGAAACACGCGCTTTCCCGCTTAATTGGTGCACCACCCGGTTATGTCGGTTATGGCGAGGGCGGTGTGCTCACCGAAGCGGTGCGACAACGCCCCTACTCGGTCATTTTGCTGGATGAAGTAGAAAAAGCAGACCCAGATATCATGAATCTGTTTTATCAGGTGTTTGATAAAGGTGTTGCCAATGATGGCGAGGGTCGGGCGATTAATTTCCGCAACACACTGATTTTTATGACGACCAATCTGGCTGCCGCACCAATAAATCAACTGGCAACGACGGAACCAGTCTGCTCGATCGAGGCAATTACCGAAGCGATCCGCCCATTGCTGGCGAAGCATTTTAAACCGGCATTACTGGCGCGGATGAACATAATTCCTTATCTGCCGATCGATAGCGTGATCATGCGAGAACTGGTTGAGGTTCGTCTGCAACAACTCACCCAACGCATTGCGCCGCGCGGTATTGCATTGACGTTTGACGCAGCGGTGATCAGCGCAATTGCAGAGAACTGCACTCGTGTTGATAGCGGGGCCCGCAATATCGATTTTCTGGTGAATAACTATCTGCTGCCTGCGATCTCCGATCGCATTTTGCAGGCCTTGGCACAACAAGAAACGCTGCAAATTATCCACGTGACACAAGATGCACAGGGTAATTTTGAACTGAATATCGGATAAAACATGACGAATAATAATGCCGCAGCACGGCAAGAGCCGGATAACCCGTATGCCTTAATTGGCAGCAGCCCGTTGATGAAACAAGTCTATCGCTTGATTTCCAAGGTGTTACACAGTGAGGCGAATATTCTGCTGACGGGTGAAACTGGCACTGGGAAAGAGTTAGTGGCGCGTGCGATCCATGAGTACGGTCACCGACGCATGCAGCCGTTTGTGGTGCAAAACTGCGCCAGCTTGCCAGATGGTTTGCTGGAAAGTGAACTCTTTGGTTATAAGAAAGGGGCTTTCACGGGTGCTGATCGCAATCACTTAGGGATGTTTGATGCCGCGAATAACGGCATTCTGTTTTTAGATGAAATCGGCGATTTACCGCTGCTGCTACAGGCAAAATTATTGCGCGTCTTGCAAGAACAAGAGGTGCGTCCGCTCGGTGATACGCAATATCACAAAATTAACGTCAGAGTCATTGCTGCCACCCATCGTAATCTGGAAGAGATGGTGGCATCGGGGGAGTTTCGCAGCGATCTCTATTATCGCTTGGCGCATTTCCCGATTGAGTTACCACCCCTGCAGGCCAGAGAGGGCGACATTCTCAAGCTGGCTAATGCGTTTATTCAGGAGATCGCACTTCGCGATCGGCGACCAGGTATGCAGCTCTCTAACGCAGTGGAGCAGGCGCTGCAGCGTTATGATTTCCCCGGCAACGTACGTGAACTGAAAAGTATGATTGAGCGCGCCATTTTGCTGGCTGATGATACCGATTTGTTGGAGCTGCACCATTTCCCAAACTTACCCGCCCCGTCTGCTGCTGGTGATATCTCTCATGATCGAGGGGTACTCAAAAAGCTGGTCGACCGATACGAGCGGCAAGTGCTGATTGAGAGTTTAAAAACGCATCGTGGTAATCAGCAAAATACCGCGATGGCATTGGGCGTTGCCCGCCGAACGTTGCTGTACAAACTCAGTAAGCACAACATTAATTCCCGAGACTGGAGAACATGATGCGTCTGGTAATTGCTTTTTGTCTGGCAAGTTTGCTGCTCACTGCCTGCAGCAAGAAAGAGGGTTATCGGTATATCGGTGATACTGCCCCGAATCAACAAACCAACGCCCAAAATACGTCAGATGAGCAGGAGTGATCATGCCACTTATTTTCGATTTAGTGAGTAAAGAGCAGCTTTCACCGTCGCTAAAAAGTTCCGTCACCTTTCGGGATGCCGGTGGCACGATTGGTCGCGCAGCAACCGCAACATGGACGTTGACCGATCGCAGCCGTCATATTTCTGGTGTGCATGCCGAAGTGAGTTATGACAATGGTGTTTATTATCTGACTGATCGTAGCACCAATGGCACTTTCGATGCCGGTAAAAATGCCCGTTTACAGAAAAATGAAGATTATCCCATTGCGCATGGTGACAGCTTCCGCATGGGTGATTTCATTTTTAAGGCGCGGATTATTCAAGATGCTGAGCAATTTACCCATCAGCATTTTGGTGAGTCGGCGAGCATATCGACGTTGATCCCTGACGATGAGTTTTTGGATGTTGATCCGATTTCATTGCTTGAATCACCGCAACATGACGATCAGTTTTTAGCCTCATTTTCGGCCTCAGATGATGAGCTCATGGCCTTTGACGAATCTTTAGATGATCTTAATGAGCCATTTCAATCGCCTACATTAGTTGCTGACTCTATCGATCAGTCACCTGATTTACTGACGGAGTTGGCGATTACTGACCCGGTACCACTGCGTCCTGTGCCCGTAAAAACGTCGAAACAATCGTTAGCAACGGCCAGTACTGATGTTGAATCAACAGCTGAATCATCACATCTATTGACACTGTTAGGTCAGGCACTCGATTTTGATTTCAGCAAGTTAACGCCTGCAGAAACAGAGCTTTCTCTACAAAATCTGGGGGCGTTCGCCAAACAAACCATTCAGGGTCTCCAGCAGGTGTTACGAACCCGCGCCGAGATAAAAAATAAACTGCGCCTGGGCAATACCATGTTGCAGGAGAGTGACAATAACCCACTAAAACTATCGGGTAATTACCTGCAGACGTTGAATAATTTGCTACTGGCACAGAGCGGCTATCTCGCTGGGCCGCAGGCCATTCGTCAAGCACTGAAAGATCTGCAAGCACATCAAGTCGCTAGCTTTGCCGCCAGTCGAACGTTGCTTGATTCGGCGTTTGAGCAATTCTCGCCAACCCAATTGGTTTACCGTTTCGAAACGTTGGGTCAACCTAATAAATGGGGCAATAAACAAGCCTATTATTGGCAGCAATATCAATTACATCACCAGAAAATGGCAGCCGATCAAGAGTGGCGACACAGTCAGTTTACTCACGATTACGCTCGGGTCTACGAAGAGCAAGCGCAATACATCAATGCGGCTTGGTCAGAATTTGATGCACGGTGAGCAGCATGAAAAAAAACCTATTTATAGCCCTGTGTGGCCTGATATTAACTGCCTGCAGTAGTACCCCAGACCCCACATTACTGGATCTGACACTTACCGCGTCAGCGGATTTGAACCCGGATTTAACCAATCGTCCATCGCCAATGGTGATCAAGTTAGTTGAGTTGAAATCGCACACGGCATTTGAAAATGCCGACTATTTTGCGTTATCGGCGAATACCAAAAGTGCACTCGGGCCCGATTATGTCGCGGAAGAGGTGATGCCAGTGCGGCCCGGCGAGATCAAAAAATTCAAACTCCATCTGCATCCCGAATCGCGTTTTATTGGCGTATTGGCGGAATATCGCGCACTCGATAAAGCGGTTTGGCGCTACGTGATCCAATCTCAAAAAGAGGATTTTTCAGATATCCGTCTCGCATTAACTAAAGATGCAATCCGGCCACTGAATGCGACGAAATACAATGATAAAAACGACGGTGACGTGACGATTAATGCCAATCAAGCCCAACAGGCAACCAGCACATTGCCGAATGCGAGTACAGCGACGGGAGTTAACTCTGCCATGCCTGTGCAAACTAGCACGATCAGCACTAAGCCATCGTTTAATTTAGATATCACTGAATAACATAATAATACGGGATAAAAATGGACAAAATCGTCTGG
>Ga0183099_1001648_pt1 | contig 12506 bp, 10 predicted proteins | sample Biomet1_FD_127788 | JGI IMG/M metagenome (GOLD analysis project Ga0183099, IMG submission 127788) | Microbial communities from bioreactor (seeded with anoxic lake sediment) at LBNL, California, USA - Biofuel metagenome 1 | ecosystem: Engineered > Bioreactor > Anaerobic > Unclassified ... | reverse complement strand
GGAAGCCCTGGGTCTGGCCTACGGCGAGGACGGCATTGCCCGGCTGGAAGCGCTCAAGGCCCGCCGAGGCGGTTTGGGCAAGTCCTGGGCCTAGCCTGGTGAACCTGCACCTGGGCGAGGCCAAGCGCTTCCAGATCTGGACCAGGAGCGAAGACGGCGGTTTTCGCCTTGTGGAACAGCGGCAGGCCCCCACAGTGGGCTGCGGCCTCTCCCGTTGGGACGAACTGGCCGGGGTGCTGCACGACTGCCGGGCCGTGTTGGTCAGCGCCATTGGCGAAACACCGCGCAAGGTGCTGACCGAACGCGGCATCATCCCGGCTGCCTGCTCCGGTTTCATCGAGGAAGCCCTGGGTCTGGCCTACGGCGAGGACGGCATTGCCCGGCTGGAAGCGCTCAAGGCCCGCCGAGGCGGTTTGGGCAAGTCCTGCTGCGGCACGGGCGACGGCTGCTAGTTCCCCCCGGAAACATCAAACCAGGAGGCGACCATGACCAGATCCACGTGGGAAAAAGTGTTTGAATACGCGTCGATGCCGGTGCACGGCACCCTGTCACGCAAGCTGCGCAAGGGCATTAAAATCCAGGTGAACGAAGGTAAAATTTACGAGCTGGCCACCGTGTTCCTGGGCGAGGACTTCCTGCGCGTGACCGAGAAAAGCGGCAAGGAGATGGTCAACACCTATTATTCCTGGGAAAAACTGGTTTGCGTGCGGACCATTGGCGAGGTTGAGGAATAAGACACCCCGCCCCAGCAGGCCGGACGATACCGGCGCAATTTTCATGATGAGTTCCCTCTGTGAGACGACAGGCCCCCGGCATTGTGCTGGGGGTCTTTCGTTGTAACCCAATCCATTCTTGTACACTTCCAGAACACCGCGCGAGATACGCTGCAATTCCTATTTTCCCTGCATCATAAGCATGCTGCGCACAGAACAATACCATACAATTCCACACTGAATTCTAATCGAAACTACATGCCGCATGCTTTTTTGCAGCAATTATGTTGCAACAACAGCATACACGCGCTACGTTTGCGGCACTCATCCGTGCACCTTTGCGATGTTCCCTGAGCAAGGAGGACAATATGCGCATTCGTAACATTCTCTTTTTCCTCGCAGCATTTCTATTACTCAACCCCGAGATATGCTCCGCCGCCAGCAAACACACCACCTGGATCGACCCGGTGACGGGCATGGAATTTGTGTGGGTGCCGCAAGGCTGTTTCCAAATGGGGGATGGCTTCGGCCAGCGTGCCTCAGACGAAAAGCCGGTGCATGAGGTGTGTTTGGACGGCTTTTGGCTGGGCAAGTATCCGGTGACCCAGGCGCAGTGGACAGCGGTAATGGATGCCAACCCTTCGCGCTTCCAGCCGCCCAAGTACCCGGCAGAGGGCAAGCGCCCCGTGGATTCTGTTTCCTGGGACGAAGCGAAGCGTTTTGCCGCCCGGCTTACGGCGCAATCCAAGACCGCGGGCAACAACGCCAACGACCGCGCCAGCTACCGCCTGCCCACAGAGGCCGAATGGGAATACGCCTGCCGCAGTGGGGGCAAGCATGAGATGTATCCCGGCGGGCTGGAGGTGGGACGCGTGGCCTGGTACGCCGCCAACAGTGGCGGAACCACCCACCCCGTGGGCACGCTGGAGCCCAATGGCCTGGGCCTGTACGACATGAGCGGCAACGTATTCCAATGGACAGAGGACATGTACCAAAAGCAGGCCTACGCCCAGCACTCCCGCAACAATCCCGTCAGCACCACTGGCTGGGGCCGGGTTGCACGCGGCGGCTATTGGGGTGGGGAGGTCAATTGCGCGCGTTGTTCGTTCCGCTGCTACCAGTCCAACCGCTGCAAGCCCGCCAGCACCGGCCTACGCTTGGTGCGCCAGGGCGAGGGCCCCCGGCAGGAATAGCGTGGAGCATTAGCGGAAGAACCGTACATCCCCCACCCACAGGCTGCCGGAACCCACCGGAACCCGGCCAGTGGGCAACCCGATGCCGATGTGTTCTATGCTATCTGGCCGCAGTACCCGCATTCCGGCCTGCGCTTCCTGTTGCCGCTTGCCGTTTTGCCTCGTCTCCGGTGCCATGGAACGGAAGGGGATTTGCAACGGCTTCCACTGCGTGCCCACCACAAAGGTGCCGAAAAAACTCTCGCGCTCCTCGGGCCGCTCCGGGTTGGAGGTGGTAATGACAAGCACGGCCAGCAGCGGGCGAGTGGCGCGCACGGCGAACTCGACCCCTCTGGCCTTGTATAGGTTGCGGCGCGTTCCGCTCTCCACACCAAAAAACGGCTGTGCCGGATCATTTTGCTCAGAAGTACGCTCGTAATCTACGCGAAAACTCGCCGCCCCCGTTGGTGTGCGCATGGCCCCATCCACCACCACCAGCGCCGCAAGTCCGGGTTGGCGCACCGGCCCCAACCGCCAGGCAGTGTCGCCAGGCACCACAGGGGCCAGTTTCAAATCCGGCACAATAAGCCCCTTGGCTGGCAAGGGGGCCATGTCCACGCCCGCATCCGCACCGCGAGCAACGCCGGCAGCGGCCAGGGCCGACCAGAGCATACAGGCCAGGCACAGCAGGCACAGACGGTTGGAAGTTGCGGATTTGGCGAACATATTGGGGCTCCTTGTTCTCTACAGGCCAGAACATACCCGCCCGACAACTCCCAGGCAAGGTCTGCTCGGATCAATAGGTTTGGAACTCGCCGACCAAGAATGTCCGTGCATAAAACACATGGTTCTGCCCCCCCAAATTGGGCCAGTGTTGCCAGCGAGACCCCAAGACACCTCCTGATGGAGACCGGATATTATTCATAATATATACGAGCATGACAATTATATACACATCGATTGCGAAATCCTGCCAGCAGTGCTATGTTTGAAGGTATCTATCCATGCCGCGCCCTATGCGTGGCGGTACATTTTAGGCAGGGAGCAGACGATGCGAAAGAGCGCATGGCCTATACGCATTCCCCATGGCATGACATATGGCCATTGGCGTTCCAGTACGGTGCTTCGCCCTTTCCTCCTGCGGTTTCTGCCTTTCTCGGTCATCTGCACCATTCTCCTGGGTATATTGGCGTACCAAGACATAAGCCACCGCACGCGCATGTACGAAGACCATGAGTTGCTCAAAATGCGCTTCCTCTCCATGTCGCTTGAGGCCGAGATAGGCAATGTTTTTGAGAACCTGACGGAACTCATGCACCGCCGCACCACCATCACGTATCTTGACGATCCCAGCTCCGAAAATCTTAAAACGATGCAGGAATCCTTGCTGCTGTTCAGTCAGGACAACCCGCAATATGACCAATTGCGCCTGCTGGACACGACCGGACACGAAATGCTCCGCATCAACGCCGACAAGACACACTCCTGGGCAGTGCCGAAAGACCAATTACAGGACAAATCCGACAGGTATTATTTCAAGAATGCCATCACCATGCCGCCGGACCAAATCTACACTTCTCCTTTGGATCTGAATGTTGAGCACGGCAAGCTGGAAGTGCCGCACAAACCCATGCTGCGTATCGCCAGTCTGCTGCGGAATTCGTCTGGCAAAATCCTGGGCGTGCTGGTGCTGAACTACCTGGGACAAACTCTGCTCGACCAGTTACTCAACAACAAAATATTTCCCGGCCAATCGCTCATGCTCATCAACATGGACGGATACTGGTTGGAGGGCGGTGGCGCGGCGAACTGGGCCTTCATGTTCCCTGAGGGCAAGGACAAGACCTTCAGCGCATACCAACCCGACGCTTGGCGCGCCATGAGTAAACACAAGTCCGGCCAGGTCACGGATACTGAGGGCCTGTTCACCTTCTCCAGAATCAGCCTTTCACCTGAGCATTTGCCAGCATATAAGCAGACAAAATCATACATTTCTCCAACCAACCGGCAAGAGTGGATTGTGGCGGCCCTGACACCAGCGAACATGATGACCCAGGTGCGCTGGCAAGAATGGCCGCTGTATGCCGTCAGCTTACTGCTGCTGTACGCACTGGGTGCCCTTGGCGCTTATCTACGAACCAGCCAAATGAAGGAACGCCAGGAGTCTCAATTCGCCATACAAACCAGCGAGCAACGTTTTCGCGGCTTGGTGGAAACCTCCCCGGATATGATTTGGGAAATGGATATGGGCGGGGTGCTGACGTATGTCAGTCCGCGCTCCACCCAATTGCTGGGGATTGCACCGGCCATGCTGGTGCACCGCAAATTGCCGGAGCTGCTGCCCAACACCTTGGCCAGGCTCTGCGCGGAGACGTTCTCCACCAAATCTCCTCGGGGCTATGTTCCCTTCACCTGGGAAACAACGGCCAGCGATGCCCATGGGCACGAGGTGGTGCTGGAGGTCAGCGGCGTGCCCATGCGGGATGCTCACGACAAGGTATGTGGATTCCGCGGCGTTGCGCGCGATATAACCCAGCGCAAGAAGGACCAGATATTGCTGGAACAAGCGCGCAAGGAAGCAGAACTGGCCAACCAAGCCAAGAGCGACTTTCTCTCGCGCATGAGCCATGAAATTCGCACACCGCTCAATGCCGTCATCGGCATGTCTTACCTGGCGCTCAAAACATCGCTGACACCGAAGCAGCGCGACTATCTGAACAAGATACGCTTCTCCTCAGACACCCTGCTCGGCGTCATCAACGACATTCTGGATTTTTCCAAAATCGAAGCGGGCAAAATGACCATCGAAAGCCTCCGCTTCAATATGGAGCAGTTGCTGGGTAATGTTGTCTCCATCAATAGCCTGAACGCAGAGGAAAAGAATCTCGAGTTTCTGTTCTCCATGGATGAGGACGTACCGATGGAGTTGATAGGTGATGCCCTGCGCCTGGGCCAAATCCTCATCAACCTGGTGAACAACGGCATCAAATTCACGGAAACAGGCGAGGTGCTGTTGCAGGTCAAGGTTACTGCCCGCGACCCGGAGCGCGTGCGCCTGCGCTTCAGCGTGCGTGATACAGGCATCGGACTCAGCACAGACCAGATTGCCCTGCTGTTCAAGCCCTTTTCCCAGGCGGATGGCTCCATTACCCGCCGATATGGCGGCACCGGTTTAGGACTCAGCATCTGCAGCAGATTGGTGGGGCTTATGGGTGGGGAGCTGGCAGTACAAAGCACACTTGGCCAGGGCAGCGAGTTCTTCTTCACCCTGGAATTTCCCATCGCCAACCGGGCCCACAAGCCAGTGGCAAACATTTCCGGCCTGGCCGGGCTGGCTGTGCTGGTGGTGGATGACAACACCAGTTCCCGCGATATTCTCCACGACATTCTGATCTCCCTCCGCTTCACCGTCGATACCGCCAGCTCCGGCCAGGAGGCGCTCCGGCTGATCGAGGCCGCGCCCAATCGCTTTCAGGTTGTGCTGATGGACTGGAAAATGCCCACCATGAATGGAGCGGACTGTGTACGCCGCATCCGCGCCTTGCCACTGCCCAAGCAGCCGATCATCATTATGGTAACAGCCTACGGACGCGAGGAAGTGCGGCGCGAGGCCGAGAAAGCAGGTGTGGAGGCCGTGCTGCTCAAACCTGTGAACCGCTCCGTATTGCTGAACACCATTGCCGAAAGCCTGGGCAAGCCCTGCGCGGACTGCACTCTTGCGATACAGGAGAACAAGACGGAGGAGGCCAACCCAAGGCTGAAGGGCGCGCGCGTGCTGCTGGTGGAGGATAATGAAATCAATCAGCAGGTGGCCACGGAGCTGCTGCAAGGAGTTGGCATCGTCGTCAACATCGCGGGCAGTGGAGAAGACGCCCTGCGCATGGTCGCCCTGCACCCGTACCAGGCCGTGCTTATGGACATCCAAATGCCCGGCATGGGCGGATTGGAGGCCACGCGCCGTATTCGGGAGCAGCTCGGGCTCACGGACTTGCCCATCATCGCCATGACAGCCCACGCCATGTCCGGCGACCGCCAGGACAGCCTGAAGGCTGGCATGAACGACCATGTGAACAAACCCGTGAATCCTGCGGAGCTGTATGCCGCCCTGGACCGCTGGATACCCGCCGAAGGCTGGGACCCCACAGAGCAGAACGAAATACAGTGGGCAGAGCAAGGACAAGACACACCCGCATGGCCTACCCTGCACGGGGTTGATGTAGCCCTTGGCCTTTCACGCGTGCGTGGCAACGAGCCATTGTACCGGCGATTGCTGCTCGACTTTGCCGCCAGGTACGAAAATACCGCCCAAGTCATCACCGAGCACATGGAATCCGGCGACCTTGAAACGGCCCAACGCATTTTGCATACGTTCAAGAGCGTGGCCGGGAACATCGGGGCCATGGACCTGCACGCCAACGCCTCGGAGTGCGAATCCACCCTGGGAACAGAACCCAACTACTGCAAAACACAACTGGAACGCATGAACAAGGGACTGAAAGACACTGTGGAGGACATCCGCGCCCACCTGGAGGCAGACGAGCCCGCTACGGAATCCGCTTCCGACCAGCCGGGAAAGTCGGCGGAGGAGCTGGCCACGGCTCTGGATGCCCTGCTGGAACTCTTGACCCAACACGACACGCGCGCACTGGATGTATTCTCCGCCCTGGCCGGCTCCCTGGCCCACTACGCGCCCAAGGAAACCAAGGAATTGACCGCGGCACTGCGTAAGCTGCAATTTTCAACAGCAAAACAACAAGCCGTGGCCCTGCGGGACATTTTGGCGGCACAGGGGGGTCACGATGGAGCATAAGGGCCGCGTTCTGGTGGTGGACGACACCCCGGACAACATTTTCATCCTGCGCGAGCTGCTGGCCGATGATTTTACTGTGCTGGCCGCCTGCGATGGGCCAGAGGCCTTGAGCCTGGCCAGAACAGCACCGCAGCCGGACATCATCCTGCTGGATGTGCTGATGCCCGGCATGGATGGCTACGAGGTGTGCAGGCGGCTGAAAGCCGATGCGCTGACCCAAGCCATACCGGTACTCTTCGTCACCACCTTGAGCGAGGAGCAGGACGAAAGCCAAGGGTTGGAGCTGGGCGCGGTCGACTACATCATGAAACCCGTGCGCCCCTCCATCATTCAGGCCCGCGTGCGTAACCACATGCGGCTCAAGGAATATCAAGATCGGCTGGAGGCGCTGGTGCAGGAGCGCACCCTGGAGTTGGCACAAACGCAAGACATCACGCTGCTTTCCATGGCCGCCCTGGCCGAAATGCGCGACAACGAACTCGGTGGGCACTTCCGCCGCACCAGGGAGGCTGCGCGCATTCTGGCCACGGAGATGGAACATATGCCCGCTTACGAGGAGTACTTTTGCACCACACCCATCGAAACACTCGTAAAGTCCATACCGCTGCACGATGTGGGCAAGGTCGGCATACCCGATGCCATCCTGCTTAAGCCCGGCCCCCTGACCGAGGCTGAATTTGAGAGAATGAAGCACCATGCGGTGTACGGGCGAGACATTTTGCAGAGGGCCGAGGAATACATGGACCGGCCGAGTTTTATGAGTGTGGCCAAAGACATAGCCTATACTCACCACGAGAAATGGGAAGGCAGCGGCTACCCACAAGGACTAGCCGGGACCGATATTCCGGTTTGCGGCCGCATCATGGCAATCATCGATGTCTACGACGCGATCATCAGCGCCCGGATATACAAACCGCCCCTGCCCCACTCCCAGGCTCTCAAAATCATTACCAAAGAAAAATGGTCGCACTTCGACCCGGCCATAGCGGATATTTTTCTTGCCCGCAGCGAGAGTATCCGGGCCATGTCCCTGGAGTTTGCGGACACAGAAGAAGAACGCGCAAGCCTACGCCAGTAACACGTATGAAGAAAAAGGAGGCACCCCCATGTCCGACAATCGTTTTCGCCTTCTTGCCGTTGATGACGAAGAAGTCAACTTGGTGATGTTGAACGAGATATTACACGAGGAATACGCCTTAAGCATTGCGTCAAACGCCGCAGAGGCCTTGGACCTGCTCGCCTCGCCCCTAGAAATCGATCTCATCCTGCTGGATGTGATGATGCCGGACATGGACGGCTACGAAATGTGCCGCAGAATCAAGGAAGACCCGCGCCGCAGGGATATTCCGGTCATCTTTGTTACTGCCATGAGCCGCACGGAGGATGAGGAACAGGGTTTTCGACTCGGCGCGGTGGACTTCATCCCCAAGCCCTTCAAGCCATCCCTTGTGGCGGCGCGGGTCAAAACCCATCTGACCTTGCACCGGCAGCACAAAGTATTGGAACAAATGGTGGAGGAGCGCACGGTTAAGCTGCAACAGGCCAAGAAGGAGGCCGAGGCGGCAAACATCGCCAAAACGGCGTTTCTCGCCAATATCAGCCACGAGTTGCGCACACCGCTGAACGGCATTTACGGCATGGTCCAATTGCTGGATTGCACCACGCTAGACGAGGATCAAGCAACGCTGGTCGCCTTTATGAAGCAGGCATCCGACCGGCTGCTGAGCCTTTTGACCGCGTTGCTGGAGATGTCGCGCCTGGAAACCGGGGAAATGCTGCTGAAACCCAATGTATTCGACTTGGGGCCACCGCTGGCCACACTTCGTGCCATTTTTACCCGCAAAGCTGCTGAGAAAAATCTGGCGTTTTGCGCTGGATGTGGAGCCGGGAACCCCGCAACGCTTGGTGGGAGATGAGGCCGTGGTCATCCAGATCCTGGTCAATCTGCTGGACAACGCGATCACTTTTACCCCTCAGGGCGAGGTCACATTGCGCGCCGGCATGCTCAGCGGGGCCGAGGCGCTCGCTCGTGGGCTACCGGCACAAAACAATGGGACCGTTTGGTTCAGCTTCACCGTGCGCGATACCGGCCTGGGCATTAGCCCGGACAAACTGCGCGAGGTGTTCCGCACCTTCGTTATTGCGGAGGATTTTATGCACAAGGAACTCGGCGGCACGGGGCTCGGGCTCAGCATCGCCCAGCACTTGGCCAAGCTGCATCAGGGGCGCATCAGCGTACAAAGCACCCTGGGCCAGGGCAGCTTGTTCTGCCTGGAACTGCCGCTGGAACTGGCCCAGAAATAAGCGCGGCCAGCTAGCGGAAGGAATCCAAAGTATACTTCACGGCCAAGAAAATAATGAGACTGGAGAGCATCCACTTGATGTAGCGCGCCGGCACATGCTTCTGGCAACGCGCGCCCAAATACATGCCCGCCATGCCGCCGATACCGAAAAGGAAGCCAAGCATCCAGTCCGGCGCAATGGACATGCTCGGGTAAAATGGCGCGATGAACTGGTAAAAAGCCACCCCCGCCACGGAGGTGATGAAGGTGCCCATAAGCGCTGCCCCGGCCACGGTATACACCGGCAGGCCAAAAAACGAGACGAAGAACGGCGCGATGATGGCCCCGCCACCAATGCCGTATGTCCCGCCGATGATGCCCACGATAAAGGACAGTGACAGGATGCCGAAGGTCGGCACATCGTAGGTCTCACCGTAGAACTCATAAGCGATGCGCGTGGTGCTGAAGCGGACGACTCGAACAGCGGCCAACTTCTCTCCGCTTGCCTCGCGCGCCTTGGAAAGCTCGCGAAAACGCGCCACCTGCTCTTGAAAGCGCTGCTCCGCGGCCTTGGCCCCACCAATTTGGCCCTTCACTTGGCGCACCAAGTCGCGCGCCATGCGCACGCCGATGTACAGGAGCACGCAGGCCATGAAGAGCTTGAAATTCTTGGCGTCGGGCAAGTACTGCACCCGCACTATGGCCCCAATAAGCACCCCCGGCAGCGTGCCCACAATAACCACCCACGTCAGCGGCCACACCATGCGGCCTTCCTTAATGAAGCGCCATACCCCGCTGGGGATGGCCACGATATTATAAAATTGATTGGTGGAACTGACGGAAGGGTTGACGTATCCCAGCACGCTCATTTGGAAGGGCAGCAGCAAAAACGCGCCGGAAACGCCCCCCATGGAGGTAAAAAAGGAGATGACCAGCGAGACAAGCGGTGGAACCCAGGGTTGAACCTCGATGCCTGCGACTTGAAAGAGCATGGGTGCCTCCTGCGTGAAGCGTTTTGACCGGGCGGATTTAGTCACACGTAAATTCTAACTTAAGTGACACTAAAATATACCCGGACAAACGGTTTGTCATCTCATTTTTTGCACCGAACAGGCAATATCACGAAAAAACCAGAGCGCGGCACTTGGCAGCACCTTCATTTCGCCATAAGGTAAGAGCACAAATCAGATTCCTTCACCGTAATCGAGAGGACCATGACCGGGCCCACACGCGATACACTCCCCATCACCCCACCACAAGAAGCGCCCACCGAAGCGCGCGGACTGGATATGGTTCAACTGGGGGCACTGGAAAAATCTTTCCGCGACTGGGCAGAAGCCTCACGCCGCAAGGCGGATCAGTTCTCCCGGCGCAGACTGTGGCTTATTTTTCTGCTGCTGCGCTCCACCGGCGCCCGCCTGGGCGAGGTGCTGGGCCTCAACCCCGTCAGCGACCTGGTGCTTGCGCCCACGCAGCCGCAGGATAGAGCCATCGCCCGCTTTGGCTCCCGCGAGGTGCCGCTGCCGGCCGATGTCGTAGAAGCCCTGAGCCAGGCCCTGAGCGACGACGAACTGCTCGGCAGCCTGAGCGGCGGCCCGGCCAGTCTGTTCGACATGGACCAAGGGCACGTGCGCCGCAAATTTTATGAGCGCGCCAGCGAGGCAGGTATTCCACGCGATTTGGCCAGCCCCAGCGTGCTGCGCCGCACCCGCGCCCGCCAGCTTATGCGCCAAGATGTTCCTCTTCCCATTGTGCAACGCCTGCTTGGGCAGTCCTCCGCCGATTTGACCGCCGCCTTTTCTGACTACTCCGAGGCCGAGGCCGGGCGCATTGTGGAGGACTACCTGAAGCGCGAGGAACGCCGCAAAACCAGCGCGCGCAACCGCTTTTTTGGGCAAATTACCCGCGTGAAGAATGGACCGGTCGTCAGTGAGGTGGAGCTGACCAGCCTGGGCGGCTTCAAGGTCGTCAGCGTCGTTACGCAAGAAAGTGTGGACAGGCTGGGCATCGCCCCCGGCGTGCTGGCCACTGCGGACATCAAAGCCCCCTGGGTGCAAATCAGCTCCGGTGCGCAGGAGCCGACCTCCACCGCCGCCAACCGCTACCCCGCAACGGTGCGCCGCATTGTTACCGGTGGGCAGGATGTGGACGACGTGGCCGCCGAGGTTGTGGTGGAACTGGCCGATGGCACCCGCCTGGCCGCCGTTATTACCGCACAAAGTGTACGCCGTTTGGGCCTGCGCCTAGGCATGCCCGTGTGGGCCAGCTTCGGCGCTTTCTCGGTCATTTTGAACTTCACCTGACCGTACAGAAGGACAGCACCATGCAGTTTGAACCCGCTCGACTTTGGAAAACACTTACGGAAGTCGATGGCGAAGCGCCGCGGGTCCAATGCCATTTGTGCAGCCACTTCTGCGTGATTCATGAAGGCCAGCGGGGCAAGTGCGGCGTGCGAATCAACGAGCGCGGCATCCTCAAAACCATGGTGTATGCCTACCCGGCGGCGCTGAATGTGGACCCGGTGGAAAAGAAGCCGCTGTACCACTTCTTGCCCGGCACGAGCACATTTTCCCTTGGCACCATGGGCTGCAACATGGCCTGTAGCTTTTGCCAAAACGCCAGCCTGTCCCAGCCGCCGCGCCTAGGGCAGGAAATACGGGGCAATTTCATGGCGCCCGCGGACCTGGTAGCCACCGCCCAGGAAACCGGCTCCGAGAGCATCTCCTACACCTATTCCGAACCCACGGTATTTTTTGAGCTGGTGGAGGACACCGCCCGCCTGGCCCGCCAAAAGGGGCTGAGCAACATCCTGGTAACCAACGGCTTCATGAGTCCCTCGTGCCTGGACACCCTGGGAACGGCGCAAACCGGGCTTATCCAGGCCGCAAACGTAGACTTGAAGGCTTTTACCGAGGCCTTTTACGTTGAGCAATGCGGCGCGCGGCTGGCCCCGGTGCTGGAGAACATGAAGCACATGCGCGAACTGGGTTGGTGGCTGGAAATCACCACGCTCCTTATTCCAGGGCTGAACGACAGCCCGGCGGAACTGGCCGAAATGGCGGGGTTCATTGCCACCCACCTGGGAGTGGATACCCCGTGGCACCTCTCGCGCTTCCACCCAGACCACCAGATGTTGGACCGGCCCACCACGCCGAGGGGGACACTGCTTGCCGCGCGAGAGATAGGACAAGCCGCCGGACTCCGCTATGTCTACATCGGCAACATCGCCGGACCGGATTTCGGCGTCACGCTCTGCCCCGGCTGCCACAAGGCGCTTATTGACCGCCAAGGCTTCACCGTTACCGCCAACACCTTGCAGAACGGCACCTGCCCAGGCTGCGGCGTGGTCATTTCCGGGGTGTGGGGCTAGCTCCCGCGCAGCCTTCTTCTCTCCTGCCCACACACTCTCTCCGCCCCCTTCTCTCCGGTCCATCATCCTTCCCAAAATCTGGACCACCCGGAGCCTCCCGTCGCACCCAGTCCCCCATCGCCAATCGCCAAAGCCGCTCGCCCAGGCCACTGTCCAACG
>Ga0183099_1001646_pt1 | contig 12512 bp, 8 predicted proteins | sample Biomet1_FD_127788 | JGI IMG/M metagenome (GOLD analysis project Ga0183099, IMG submission 127788) | Microbial communities from bioreactor (seeded with anoxic lake sediment) at LBNL, California, USA - Biofuel metagenome 1 | ecosystem: Engineered > Bioreactor > Anaerobic > Unclassified ... | reverse complement strand
CGGGGGGACGGCAGGCCGGAGCGGGCCCGCCGCCTCGCGTATGTGCTCGGGATTGCGATCCACCGTTTCGACATGAGCGAGTACCAGGAAAAGCATACCGTCAGCCGCCTGATCGGTTCGCCGCCCGGCTATGTCGGCTTCGAGGAAGGCGGGCTATTGACCGACGCCGTCCGCAAGCAGCCCCATGCGGTGGTCCTCCTCGACGAGATCGAGAAGGCCCATCCCGACATCTTCAACATCCTGCTGCAGATCATGGACTACGCCACTCTGACCGACAACCAGGGCCGGAAGGCCGATTTCCGCAACGTCATCCTGATCATGACGAGCAACGCCGGCGCCCGCGACATCGGCAAACCGATGATCGGTTTCGGGAAGCGCGAGGTTTCGGCCGAGGCCGTGAACGAGGCGGTCGAGAAAACCTTTTCCCCGGAATTCAGGAACCGGCTCGATGCGGTGGTCCGTTTCAGCCACCTTTCGCGGGAGGTGATGGTCTCGATCGTCCGGAAGGAGCTCGATGCCGTCCGCCTCCGGCTTTCCGAGCGGAAGGTAAGCCTCGAGGTTCCGGAGGAGGTCATCGGTTTTCTCGCGGAGCGCGGGTATTCACCCGATTTCGGTGCCCGTAACGTCGCCCGCCTCATCGAGGATCTGGTGACAACCCCGCTCGTCGACATGGTGCTCTTCGGCGAACTTTCCTCGGGAGGTACGGCCCGCTGCGCCCTCGATCCGGAAAATCCTGAATCCGTCGCCGTGACGGCAGGGAGCGCGAATGCCTGTTAGGCACCGGCGGATCTGGGACGCCGAAAGCCGCGCCGATCCCGATTTCCCCTGGCTCGAGGCAGACCAGCATTCCCGTTTCCCGATCCCGAGGAAACCGAAGGAACGGTCGTCGCCGTCGGGGGAAACCTCTCCCCGGGGATGATGATTTCCGCCTATACCCAGGGCATTTTCCCCTGGTTCAACGAGGATGACCCCCTGTACTGGCAGTCTCCGGATCCCCGGTTCGTGATCCTGCCGGAAACGTTCCATGTGCCGTCGCGGCTTGCCCGGACGGTACGCAAGAATCCCTTCGAGATCCGGACCGATACCTCGTTCGAGCGCGTCATCAACTTCTGTTCGGGTGTGTGCCGTCCGGGCCAGAACGGAACCTGGATCACGGACGACATGATCGATGCCTACATCCGGCTCCACCGGGAAGGCTTCGCCCATTCGGTGGAGTCCTGGCGGAACGGCGAGCTGGTCGGCGGTTTTTACGGAACACTGCTCGGAAAGGTGTTTTTCGGGGAATCCATGTTTACCCGCGAGAGCGACGCGGCGAAGACGGCCTTTGCGGTTTTCGCGGAGCGTTTTTTCGGTTCGATGGGCGGACTCATGGTCGATTCGCAGGTCTACACCGACCACATCGCCCGCTTCGGCGGCATGAACATCTCCCGCTCCGCCTATATACGGAAGCTTTCCGACTGCCTCGGTCCCGGCGTACGTGACGGTTCGGTCCTTCCCTCACCGGGGCTCTGGAGGCCCGACCTGCTTTCCGTTCCTGTCAGCGCTCCGGCGGAGTGAATTTGTATCCGATTCCCCGGATGGTATGGATGTACTTGGGTATGTCGTGGACATCGCCCATCTTCTGCCTGAGCCGGGCCACATGCACGTCGATGGTCCGCGTCGTGATGTCCGAGTCGTAACCCCAGACCGAATTGAGCAGCTCCTCCCGCGAGATGATTATGTCGACATGGCGGTAGAAGTAGTCGAGGAGTTTTATCTCCTGGGCAGACAGGGGATATTCGGTATCCTTCAGGATGATGAATCCCCTCTTGAGGTCGATGACGAGGTCCCCCCGGGCAAGCTTGGTGGTGTCGATGGCCTGTTCCGCAGCCTCGGCCCGGCGCAGCAGGGCCTCCATCCGCGCGAGCAGTTCGGCCATCTCGAAGGGCTTGCAGAGGTAGTCGTCGGCGCCGATCTTGAGTCCCGCAACGCGGTCTTCAAGCTCGCTCCGGGCGGTAAGCATCAGGATGGGCGTGCGGTTCCCGGCAGCCCTGAGCGATTTGCAGACGGCGAAGCCGTCCTTTCCGGGGAGCATCACGTCGAGCAGGATGAGGCTCCATTGCCCGTCGAGGGCTTTCTGCTCGCCGAGAATCCCGTCCGGGCATGAATCGAATTCGTATCCTTCGGAAAGCAGCCGGTCACCGACGGTCAGGATCAGCCCCGGCTCGTCTTCAATCATCAGGATTCTGCTGGGCATTGACGTGTTCCTCCTTGATCGCCGGCAGGGACACGATGAAGGTACTGCCGCATCCCGGCCTGCTCTCCACCGATATCCTGCCGCCATGGACCGTGATTATCCGGCGGACCAGGTTGAGCCCGATCCCGTTTCCGGGAATCTGGTTGTCGATCGCCCGCCTGCCGCGCGCGAAGGGTTCGAAGATCTGTTTCTGCTCCCGGGCAGGTATTCCGGGGCCCTTGTCCCTGAACCTGATTATAACACGTTCTTCCCGATCCTTCCTCTTTCCCGTCTCGACCGAAACGGTGATCCCGAGGTACCTGCCGTCCCGCGCATGCTTCATCACGTTCTGGGCAAGATTCTGGAAGACCGACTCGAGTGCTATCCGGTCTCCGCGGACAAAGACAGGCTTCTCCGGCAGTACTACCTCGGTCCTGAACTGGCCGGCAGATCTTTCCTCCTCGGTAAATCGCAGGGCAACCTCTACCAGCTCCGAAACCGGGCAGAGGACGGGCTTGCTCCGGTCAATCGAGTGGGTATTCGAATACAGGAGAAAATGCTCTATCGATATCCCGAGTCGGGCTGCTTCCTTCCGTATCGCCAGGCCGTACTGTTCTGCCTTCTGCTGGTCCTTGATCAGCCCGTCGGTCAGGTTCTGGGCGGCCGAGGAGATGACCGCGAGCGGGGTTTTCAGTTCGTGGGTGATCGTCGCGATGAATTCCTGCTGGCTCAGCGCGAGTTGCCGTGCCCTGCGGGTCGCCTCGGCTAGGATGATCATGACGAAGGCGAGAAGCGCTACTGTTCCGAAGCTGAGAATCTCGTTCTGCATGGTTGCTTTGCGCGCCATGTTCTCGAGGGAGCCGTCCTTGTTCGCAACCTGGAGGACAAGGTAGGAAAAAAGCGGGATGCGGTCATTTTCGGGGGGCCGGGCTTCACCGTTCCGGGGCCGTTCCCCGAAAAAGTCGAGGACGGGCGGGGCCTGGTCGGATGGTCCCCGTGCCTGTACCGGCGGCTGCAGGAATTCGGGCGCCTTCAGTGCCTCGAGTACGGGAACGGTAAGGTCAGGGCTGTCGAAGAGGTCCGGACGGGTGATATCCTCCGACGAGTAGACCTGCTTTCCCGTACGGGTATCGAGGATACGGTAGGCGTAGTCCTCGGTCGATCCGAGGCTTTCCCCGGCTATGGCGGGTATCACGTCGCGGAAAAGGATCTCCTTGTCGATGACGCAGAGGAACCGTTTTCCCCGTTCACCCCTGTCGATGAAGGGCAGCGATATCCTGACCTCCCGGTCCGTGTCCTCGTAGGGCAGGAATCCCGGTTCCTGAGCCGGCCTCCGGGCTTCCGTTTCCGCAAACCCGCTGCCGGTCCATTCGCTTGCCGTTCCCCGTTCGTCGTCGAGGATGTACAGCCCTGTTACCATGGACGGATAAAGCGCATAGTACTGCCAGTACCGGTACCGTCCGGAGAAAACGGTGTCAAGATCGGCCCTGTCTTCCTTGCGGAAACGGAGCATCGACGGAAGGAAGAGGATCTCCTCGCTGAATCGTTTCGTGAGCCGTTGCGCCGATTCGAGCATGTGTTCCTCGATCCGCTTCGCCTCCCGGTTTTGCAGCTCCTGCAGCCAGTTGAACTGGTTCCAGGCAAGCATCAGTATAAGGGGGAGGGTGATCCCCACGAGCATCCACAGTACAAAAAACTGGTTTTTCTTCACACCCTGATTGTACATCATTCTTCAGGCGTGTTTCCCCGCTCCCACCCGGACGGCAAGCCCGTTTTTACATGCCTGTAACACAGTCAGGGCTGGCAGCCTGAGGGGACCGCGGTTTTTTTGCAGCGTTTCCTGGTATTGCCTTATGGCGCCTACCCGCGCGGGTCGTCCCTCTGTTCCGCCTGCCAGCGGTTCAGGAGCCAGATTACGCCCGATTCGATCAGCTTCAGCGGCCTGCCGCACTTGAGGCAACGGAACCGGCCGTCGTCCCCGAGGGTCTCCCGTGCGCAGCCGATGCACCAGGTTTCCCTGCACTCCGGACAGGTCCCGGCGGGAAGGTCGTCCGGTGGTTCGGCGGTGAGATGGAGCGATCCCTGCGCCGGTATCTCCTTCGGAACCCGCCAGACGCGCGCGCACTTGCTGCAGGCGATGCGGTCGGTGCTCCGGTTTTCGATCTCTTCCGCGAGACGCCTGACCCGTTCAGAGGATTCCATTCCCTCGAGCTGTACGAGAATTTCCGAGGCCTTTGCCGCCCGGTTCGTATGGAGATAGACCGCGGCGAGCTCGTGCAGGAGGTCGGCATTCCCGGGATACTCAGAGAGTCCCTGCTTGAGGGCAACTTCCGCCCTGGCGTATTCGCCTTTCCTTCCCGCGAGATAGCTGAAAAGCTGGTAGAGCCGCGGCGTCGTTCCCTGGTCCATCGCCTTGCCGAGAAGGTCGTCCGCCTCCGACAGGAGGTCTAGCTCGAGACAGTTGGCCGCGCGGTCCGTCAGGAGTTCCGCGTCCAGGGGGCTGTGCCGCAGGGCCTCGATGTACCAGCTCTCAGCCTCCTCGTGCCTGCCGTCCTCGACGAGGAGATTTGCACCGGCCCGGAGCGCCCGGGGGTCGTCGGTATGGAGGAGGGAAAGGGCTTCGTCGAGCTTGCCCTGGCAGCGCTTGATCTCCGCGAGGTTGACGATGACCGGCAATTCCTCGGGAAGAAGTCTCCTCGCTTCCTGGATGTGGCGCTCCGCCGTTTCAAAATCGTTTTCGCCGATCGCCTTCAGCGCCGCGAGATTGTGGACCCATCCGTTTTGCGCATCCGAGTCGAGGGCTGCCCCGAGTTCCGCGTCGCAGTTTTCGCCCGCGAAGAAAAGGGTTTCGGCAAGACGGAACCGGTAGGGACCGTATCCCCCTTCGAGCTCGACCGCCTTCCTGAGGGCGGCAATCGCGGGACCAGTCTGTCTTCTTCCCGAGCGGATCATTCCAAGCAGGTACCAGACCGCTGAATCGGTGCATTCGGGTGTAGCCGCCCTTGCAAGTGCCTCGAGCGCCTCGTCTTCGCGCTCCATTGCGTAATAGTATTTTCCCGCGATTGCCTCGACCCTGCTGTCACCTCCGGCCGCTTCCCTGAGCCGCGGGATCAGGCCGGCGAGATCTGTGTATTCCTCGTTTGCCATGAATATCCGGGCGGCCTCAAGCCAGGCGTCGAGCGCCCCTGCTGCATCTCCCGCGTCCGCGAGTTCATTTCCTTCATGGAAAAAGAACAGTCCCTGGTCCGGGTTCAATGCCGCTGCCCGGCGATAGGCTTCGGCCGCCCGCCCGTGCTCTCCCTTCCAGTGCCGGAGGTGTCCCTCCAGGTTCGAGAGGAAGGCCGATTTTCCGATTGCCTCGGCGGGGAGGCTGTTCAGGAGGTCCTCGAGTTCGACGAAGCGGTTGCCCAGGTAGAGAATTCCGCCGAGCTCGGCCGCCGCCTGCTCGTGGGTATGGTCCATGGCGAGTGCCCTGCGGACCTGTTCCTCGGCCTCGGGGAGAAGTTTCTGGGCGAGATATATCTGCCCGGACAGGAGCATCTCCTCCGTTCCCGGTTTCCTCTCCTTCCAGGCCCGCCTGAGTTCGAGGATGGATGGGACGTATTTTCCCATCGCGTACCAGGTACGCGCGAGGTTGATGTGGGCTTCCGGCGGAATCCTGATGTAGCTGTTCCAGCGGGTGTAGACGGTCTCGACCTCCATCGGCCGGGAATCGACGAGAAAGCCGTTCAGGAGGACCGCGGCCCGTTCCCTGCCGTTCCAGTTCTGCCCGGCGAACGCGAGTTTTCCCGCCGCCTGTATCGTGTCGTCGGTACACTCGGCCACCCATGCGTCATTGACGATCAGCGTGAAGGTGGTTCCCCGGGCGATGATCCTCAGGGAAAATATGTGCGGATCTTCCTGGTAGGGAGCCTTCTCGTCGGCCTGTTCGCCGTCATCCCCGGGACTGACGGCCGTCCTGGTTTCGGTCCAGCCGAGAACGGGAACGGGATACCCGTTGACCATGGCATCCATGCGGACCATCCCCCGGTCGGAGAGCAGCACGCTGTAGAAGGTCGTTCCGGACAGGTAGCGGAACAGAAGCCCCGAAGCGAGGCTGCCTGCCCGGTTCCCGGGGGAATCGCTCGTCGCCGGCTCGTCACCGGCCGAGTCTTCGGGAAATTCGATCAGCGCCTCGAGGATGAAGTCGCGGTAACGGTAGAGCGGCTCCATCGTCCAGGCGTACACATTTTTTTTCTTGAACTCGAGGGAGAGTCCTTTCGCCGTGATCCGCGCCGAGTAGGACTCGCCGTCCTCGTTCAGGAAACGGCTTGCCGCCGGCTTGCGAAAATTCGTCTGCCACAGTTCTTCTGCTATTTCTTCGGGATCCCGGGTCTCATTCGGCCGGGAACGGAACAGTTTCTTCAGGAGGCTAAACATACTGAATCAAGGTTAGCGAAATTCGCCGGTACTGTCTACGCAGAAATCTACAATATCACGCACCCGGAAAAGCCTGAATTTCCCGGTTCCTGCCTCCTGCCGGCTTCCCGCCTTGCGGGGATGCCAGCTCCCCACAAGGCGGGAGAGTTCTCCCCTGATGATCCGTTCCGGTTCTGCCTTTTCGAAAGCCTCGCCGAGGGCGGGAAAGCGTTCCGGATGGAAGGCGATGTCCGACCAGACCCTGAGCCGGGGTCTCCACGGGAGCCGGAAACCGGGGCCCGTGACGGCAGCCCGGCAGCTGACCCGTTCGGGCGCACAGTTCCTCGCCTCCTTGCGGCCCCGGCGGATCAGCCGGGCGGCGGGATATTCTGCGAGGTGCATGACCGTGCAGGTTTCCCAGCCGGTACCGAGCATGAGGACGAGCGCGTCCGCGCGGTAGAGCCGGCCAACCGGGGAATCAGGTCCGAGTCCGCTTTCCGGCGTGTGGCCCCTGAGCAGCCAGGCGGCCCGGGGGCCCGCGGCGCAGAAGGAGAGAAGGGGGTGCGCCGATCGGCGTGTGCCGTCCAGGGTCCTGAAGTGTTCGGGTATCCGGCCCATCCCGGTGCAGGGTGTATACCTCCGGTCAAAAAGAACCGGCTCGGGCGGGTCGTTCCCTCTCCCCGGCTCGATGCCTTCGTCGCTGTGAGCGTCGCTGTGAGCGTCGCTGTGAGCGTCGCTGTGAGCGGGCATGACGAGGGTTCCCCTGAAGGGACCGTGCGCGGCGATGAGGGCGGCCGTGACTGTCGCCTCTCCTCCCGGTATCATCCCGAATGCCGAAAGAGAGCTGTGCGTGAGGATGACCGGCTTCCGGGGAAGCCGTCTTCCGGGGTAGAGCCGCCGTGCTTCGACGAGGAGCCCCGAAAAGGATGATGAAAGTCCGTTAAATGTGTCTATCGCGTCGCTTTCCAGCATCATGCCTCCGTGCCCATCATACCGGAGTTCTTTCCGATATTCCACGTTCGTATACAGTTTTTCGCTGTACGCAACCGGACTCTGCGCTTATACTGAGGCTTAATCATGATATACATCGATCTGGTCCTGAACCTTACCCTTCTCATTTCGCTGACCATCGTCTCAGGCTATATCGACAGTCATTTTTCCCGGTCCTCCGTACGCGGAACCGTTCTGCAGGGGCTTCTCTTCGGTTCTGCCGCCCTGATCGGCATGCTGAAGCCGCTCAACCTTGGCTCCGGCCTGATATTCGACGGCAGGTCGGTCATGATCAGCCTCGCCGCTCTCTATTACGGCTGGGGCGCTGCCCTCATCCCGGTCCTGATGACGGGAATCTCTCGTATCATCATGGGCGGATCGGGCACCCTGATGGGCATTCTCGTGATCCTCCTTTCAGCATTTTCCGGGCTTCTCTTCCGTCGCCTCTGGATCTCCCGCCTGTGGCATCGTTCGGGGCTCAGCCGTGTTCCCGGCGGCCTCGACCTCTACCTTTTCGGGTTTTTCGTCCATGTCCAGATGGTCCTGTGCATGTTTTTCCTTCCCGCTCCCATCGTTTTCGGCATCATGCGCCGGATCGGCCCTCCCGTCCTGCTTTTCTATCCGCTGGCGACCGTGCTCGCAGGCAAGATCCTTTCCGACCAGGTTCTTGCCCGCATCCAGCTCAAGGCAATCAGCGAGAGCGAGCAGCGTTTCCGCGATTCCCTCGAATTCCTGCCGGCGCCGATCGGCATTGTTGCCTCCGACGGCAGTATCTCCTACCTGAACCGCCTGTTCGTCGAAACCTTCGGCTACACGGCAGCGGATATCCCGACTCTTGATGAATGGATACTCCTCGCCTATCCCGACCGGGAATACCGGGAGATGATGGTTTCAGTCTGGGAGGCTGATGTCCGCGCCGCCGTCGCGTCGAACATGGCGACCACTCCCCGCATCTACCGAATTTCCTGCCGGGACAGATCAGTCAGGGAGGTCGAGATCAGCATGCGGCCCCTGGGCTCCTTCTATCTCACCGTCTTCCAGGACATGACCGAGCGGATTTCCCTCGAGGCAAACCTCCGCAGCAAGATCAAGGAGCTCGCCGCTACCCGCGAGGCGACGATCAACAGCATGGCCATCCTCTCGGAATTCCGCGACACCGATACCGGGGCGCATATCCTCCGCACGAAGCTGTACGTCAAGCTTATTCTCGAGAAGATGGGATCCCGTTTGCCGTATCCCCCCGAGATCAGGGACCTGGTCTGGCATTCGGCCCCGCTCCACGACATCGGGAAGATAGCGATTCCGGACAGCATCCTGCTCAAGCAGGGCCAGCTCACCGTCGAGGAATTCGAGCTGATGAAGAAACACGTTACCTTCGGAAGCGCGGCGATCCGGCGGACCCAGGAATCACTCCCCGGGGATTCCTTCCTGACCATCGCGAGCGAGATTGCCGAATGTCATCACGAGAAATGGGACGGCACGGGCTATCCGAACGGGCTTTCAGGCGGGGCCATACCGCTTGCTGCCCGGATCATGGCGATTGCCGACGTCTATGACGCCTGCATATCGGAACGGCCCTACAAGCCTGCCCTGCCGCATGAAGAGGTCGTCAGCATAATCACCAGGGGATCAGGAACCCATTTCGATCCCGAGCTTGTCGGCATCTTTCTCGAGTACAACCAGGATTTCTGGCGGATCGCGCAGGAATACCGCGACTGAGCGGGACCGGCCCCCTAGAGCCACTTCTTTTTCCTGAAATAGAGGATGAGCCCTGCCGCGATGGCGACCATCAGGATCCAGACCGCGGGATACCCCCATCCAGCCGAAAGTTCCGGCATGTGTTCGAAGTTCATCCCGTAGACTCCGGCAATGAAGGTGAGGGGTATGAAGATGGTCGATATGATTGTCAGGACCTTCATTACCTCGTTCATCCGGTTCGAAAGGGATGACAGGAACACCTCCTGTATGCCCGACGCGGTTTCCCGGTAGCTTTCGAGAGCTTCAAGCACCTGTACTGTATTTTCGTGGAGGTCCCGCAGATATGGGCCCAACGTTCCGTCCACGAGATCTGATTCGGTATGGAGCAGCGCGTAGACCGTGTCCCTGACCGGCCAGAGAATGCGCCTCATGTGGTTCAGTTCTGATTTCACGTTCTGCAGCCCCGACATGAAGTGTTTCGCCTCGCTCGAGGACATGCTGGACTCCTCGAACTCCTCCAGCTTGCAGCCGAGATCCTCGAGTATCGCGAAGTAGTTGTCGACGATGACGTCGAGCAGGGCGTACAGGAGATAATCGCTCCCCAGTTTTCGCAGGCGACCCGTTCCGTTCTTCAGCCGCTCGCGCACCGGTTCGAAACAGTCTCCGGGCGTTTCCTGGAAGGTGATGACGGTATGCCGGGTCAGGATGAAGCCGACCTGCTCGTACTCGATGGCACCGTATTCGTGCCTGTTCATCATCTTGGTTATGACCAGCAGGTAGCTTCCGAAATCCTCAACCTTCGGCCGGTGTTCGGTGTTCAGGAGGTCCTCGACCGTCAGTGGATCGAGCCTGAAGTAGGCGCAGAGCCGCTTGTAGTCTTCCTGGCCGGCAACCCCGTTCACGTTGATCCAGTTCCGCATCCCGGGATCGTGCATGGCCATTATTTCCTCGACGTTTTCGGGAACGATGACCGAGACCGTTTCCCGGTCGTACTGGATCAGCGAGTAGGTCGCTTCCGCTGGCTCCCTGTCGCCGATGTAGATCGGGGTTCCCGGCGAAGCCCCGACGCCGCTCTCTGCGACGGTGCGGAATATGGGCTGGATGGTTTTGCGTCCGTGACTGTGGTCTTTGCCGTTCATGGCTCAAGGATAGCCCTTCCTGCTCCCGGGCGCAAGGCGAATTCCCGTTCCCGGCCTTTCTTCAGCGTCCTGTCCTCCCGATGAGGCTGAGCTGCATCCAGGTTAAAATTGATGGATGCCCGATGTCGGGACATTCAAGGTATCCGGCGAATCCGATTCCGTACCTGTTCAGCCCCCTTCCCGTTGCGGGAAGGAAGAGGCGGATGCCCGCCTCGGCGAGTGCGGAACCCGAATTGCGGCTTGAAAGGACGACGGCGGTGGTTTCGGTGCTGGTGAACAGGTTTTCTTTCCTGATCCCGATTCCTCCGTCAATATACAGATCGAGCCAGCCGAATGCTGGCCAGACAATGTCGACTCCGAAGCTGGCCTGTTCATACCGGTAGTGGCGCCTCGCTACGGCCGGGGTCTGGGTCGGTCCCGATTCGAGACCGAGTACGGGGCTTACCTCGAGCGGCACTCCGCAGAGGCTGCGCCTGATCCGCAGCGAGGCTAACAGCGGCATGAGGCGGAGTTCAACCGCGCTGACCGTTCCGTCCCTCCCGGCGAGGGGCTTCCCTTCTGCAAACCCGCGGAAGGCAGAACCCTTTGTCTCCCCCCGCTCCTGCCCCGGGGCTGCCGGAAGCGAGATTGCCGCGTACCCTGCCTGCCTCAAGGTTTCCGGATTGCATGAAAAGCCCGTCTCGAGCATCCCTGCGCGAAATACCGTTCCTATGCAAGCGCCGTTTTCCGAGACAAGGGTTGCGCCGACTGTCCTTCCGGCATCCCGGTAGCCGAAGGCCTGTCTCCAGCCTCCGTAGAGGGTTGTACCGAGAAAACCGTTCCCGAAACGGAACTCAAGACAGGTGAAAGACCGGAAAAACCCGTTTTGCCCTGCCTCGACCGAAGAGACGAGGTCAACCGGTGCTGCCGGATTCTTCCATCCGAGGACGAGAAGCGCATTCAGGGTCAGCATCGCCCCGGTTCCCGGAGAATCGTAGCGGTCAGGGCTGGGCCTGTCCGATCCGTAGGCGAAATGGGCTGCATCCTGGATTTCCCGCAGGCCGAAATCCCCGAGACAGCGCAGTCCTGTACCGGCTGAAAGTCCGGCAGAGAAGCGTTCGTGAGTGAAGGCGAACAGACGGCGGCTTACCGCAAACGAAAGCTGGTCAATCCTTCCCGTTTTCCTGCCTGCTCCTGTCCTGTCCGTCAGGCTGTCGATCGCTGTTTCTGCAGCCCAGCCCCGCAGCGAGAGTCCCGAATAGATGCCGAAGGTGCGCAGATCGTCCCAGTCCTTCTCCGCCAGCAGCGCGTAGGAATCATTGCTGAACTCTAAACGGCGTGTCAGTGTCTCCGAGGGAAAAATTCGTCCGACCTCGCCCGAGGGCATGGCGTTTCCTTCCGGAAACGCGAGAATCCCGAGAAGGATGACCGCTGCGGACAGGACTGTGCTTTTTCCTGGATGCTCCATGCATCAAGTGTAAGCGATCGGGACAACAAAAAGGGCCGCCTTTCGGCAGCCCCCATCCACGCAGTATTAATAACGTTCCGCGTTATTAATACATGCCGTCCATTCCGCCCATTCCGCCGCCGCCGGCGGGCATGGCGGGCGGGTTCTTCTCGGGCAGGTCGGTGATCGCGCACTCGGTGGTCAGGAGGAGGCTCGCTACCGAGGCTGCGTTCTGCAGGGCGGAGCGGGTGACCTTGGCGGGGTCGATGATTCCGACCTTCATCATGTCCACCCACTCGTTCTTGGCGGCGTCGAATCCGATGCCCTTCTTCTCGCTCTTTGCGCGCTCGGCGATGACTCCGCCGTCTGCTCCCGCGTTTATCGCGATCTGGCGCATCGGCTCTTCGAGGGCGCGCTTGACGATCTTGTATCCGATCTTCTCGTCGTCGGTGAGGGTAGCCATGTCCGCCTTCTCGAGGGCGATCTCGGCCTGGATCAGGGCGAGTCCGCCTCCGGCGACGATTCCTTCCTCAAGGGCGGCGCGGGTAGCGGAGAGTGCGTCCTCGACCCGGTGCTTCTTTTCCTTCATCTCGACTTCGGTCACCGCACCGATCTTGACGACGGCGCCGCCGCCGGGCACCTCCGC
>Ga0183099_1001645_pt1 | contig 12516 bp, 11 predicted proteins | sample Biomet1_FD_127788 | JGI IMG/M metagenome (GOLD analysis project Ga0183099, IMG submission 127788) | Microbial communities from bioreactor (seeded with anoxic lake sediment) at LBNL, California, USA - Biofuel metagenome 1 | ecosystem: Engineered > Bioreactor > Anaerobic > Unclassified ... | reverse complement strand
ATTAAGAAAATTGTCTGTAAATATTCCTGTTTGCGGTCTTATTAAAGATGATAAGCACAACACAAGAGGTTTAATATATAATAATAATGAGGTAGCTTTACATAAAGGCACCAGGCTTTTTAAACTGCTGGAAAGAATTCAGGATGAGGTTCACAGATTCGCCATATCCTATCACAGAAGCTTAAGGGATAAAAGGATGGTAAGTTCTGTCCTGGATAATATTCCAAGAATTGGCCTTAAAAGAAGAAAGGAACTTCTTAAAAAATTTAAATCAATAGATAATATAAAGCTAGCAAAATACGAAGAGCTTATAGAGACGCCTCTAATAGACAGACTGGCAGCAGAAGAAATATTAAAATACTTTAGGGATGAAGGAGATAAAGATGAAATATAAAACAGATCTGCATACCCATACTATAGTATCCGGGCATGCATATTCAACACTTATAGAAAATGTAAAAGAAGCTAAAAAAAATGGCATAGAAGTTTTAGGTGCTACAGACCACGGTCCTAACATGCCTGGAGGACCTCATTTATTTTATTTTGGGAACAGAAAGGCAGTTCCTCAAATAATAGATGGAGTTATAGTTTTATTTGGAGTTGAAGCAAATATTATTGACATAGATGGGAAATTAGACTTGGAGGATTCATTTCTAGGCAGGCTGGATTTAGTGATTGCAAGTCTTCATGATGTTTGCATAAAGCCAGGCAGTATTGAAGAAAATACAACAGCAGTTTTAAATGCAATGAAAAATTCATATGTGGATATATTAGGGCACCTGGGAAATCCAACTTATCCTCTCTATTATGAAGAGGTAGTGAAGGAAGCAAAAAAACAGGGAAAGATAATAGAAATAAACAATAGTTCATATAGGTCAAGGAAGGGAAGCGATGAAAACTGCCTCCTAATAGCTAGGCTATGTAAAAAATACCAGGTAACAATATCTCTGTCAACTGATTCGCATATAGCATTTACTATAGGTAAATTTGATAAAGCAGAAGAGATAATAAAAGAATCAGGAATTGAAGAGGATCTTATAATAAATATGGATAAAATGAGGATATTAAATTATCTTAAGGATAAAGGAAAGTTAAAGGACTTAGTTCTTGAATAAATCCCCTAGTTCACTTATACTATTAATGTATTTTTAAAAAGGAGATGTAACATGGGCTTAAATCAGGATTTTTTCAATAGGTTGAAAGAGATATTAGATATAAAAGATATAGAAATAGATGAAACTATGAGTAAGTATACCTCATTTAAAGTGGGGGGAATAGTAGATTACTTAGTAAACCCGGGAAGTTATCAGCAAATTTCTGATATAATTAAACTTTGCATAGATATTAATATGCCCTACTATATAATTGGAAACTGCTCAAATCTTATTGTGAGAGATGGCGGCTTTAGGGGAGTATTAATAAAGCTTTCAAAATTAGACAGGATATACGTGGAGGGAGACAGAATAACTGCACAAGGAGGAACTCTTCTTAAAAGCATATCAAATGCAGCCTTGGGAGAATGCTTGACAGGCTTTGAATTCGCCTCTGGGATTCCTGGAAGCGTTGGCGGGGCCATATACATGAATGCAGGAGCTTATGACGGAGAAATATCAAAGGTAATTGAAGAGGCCTGTATACTAGACAGTAATGGTGAAATAAGAAATTTAACAAGAGAAGAACTGGAACTGGGATATAGATCCAGCTCAGTTCAAAAATATGGGTATGTTGTATTAGAAGCAACATTTAAGCTAAACTATGGAGACAAAGAAAAAATAAGAAACAGAATAATAGAGCTTACCAAAAGAAGATGTGATAAACAGCCTTTGGAATTTCCATCTGCAGGGAGTACATTTAAAAGACCTGAAGGGTATTTTGCAGCAAAACTTATAGAAGACACCGGTCTTAAGGGTCTTACTGTGGGCGGTGCAGAAGTTTCAACTAAGCACAGCGGCTTTATTATAAATAAGGGAGAAGCATCTGCAAAGGATGTTATTGATTTAATAGCTTTGGTCCAAGAAAGGGTAAAGGAAAAATTTCATGTTGACCTGCATCCTGAGGTAAGAATTATTGGAGAAGATAAATGAAATTTTATAAAGCCCTTAATTAGGGGCTTTTTTGTGTTATAATTAAATAATAACTGTATTAATACAGCAAGGAGGAATAGTATGAGATTTGTAATAGTTACAGGTTTATCTGGAGCCGGACGAAGCCAGGCGATAAATAACCTGGAGGATTTGGGGTATTTTTGTGTTGATAATCTTCCTCCTAAGCTTATATCCAAATTTGCCGAGGCATGCTCTCAGTCAGATGGTAAGATAGATAAGGTAGCCCTTGTTATAGATATAAGAGGAGGAAAATTTTTTGATGATTTATTTGCATCCTTAAGTGAATTAAAGGATGAAGGAATAGAATATGAAATTCTTTTTTTAGATGCTTCAAGCAGCGTTTTGATAAAAAGGTATAAGGAATCAAGAAGGTCACATCCTCTGTCTAAAGATGGAAGAATAATAAAGGGGATAGAAGAGGAAAGAATAAGGCTTAAGGATATAAAGGAAAAAGCCACTCATGTAATAGATACAACAAACCTTACAAATGGAAAGCTTAAAACTATGATAAATAAGATATATGGAGAATGCGAGGAAGATAAATGTCTTACAATTTCTATAGTTTCCTTTGGATTTAAATACGGTATACCTATGGATTCGGATTTGGTTTTTGATGTTAGATTTCTGCCCAATCCGTACTATATTCCAGAGCTTAAGAAATTCTCCGGAAATGATGCTCCCGTTTACAATTATGTAATGGAATTTGGAGAGACAAAGGAATTTGTTAAAAAGCTGGCTGATATGCTTAATTTCTTGATCCCCAATTATATAAAAGAGGGAAAATCTCAGCTTATCGTTTCAATAGGCTGTACTGGAGGAAGACACAGATCTGTAGCAATTGCAAATAGAATATTTGAAATTCTTGAAGAGAAGAATTACATAGTAAATATAGAGCATAGAGATTTAGGTGAGGATGTAAAAGGTGGTTTTAGATAGTGAAAATTATAGAATGGCTTAGGCCGGGAATAAAGGTAAAAAGGTGGATATTTCTTGGGATATTTGGGCTTACGCTGGTTATTTTTGGAGTCCTTGAAACCCTGAGATACCAATTTATGTATACTTTTCTTTATAATTCTTTTTTTGTATTTTTAATAATAAGTGGACTGATTACCCTTTATATATCAGTAGCATCAGGTATGAAATCTGTTATAGGCTTAGTAAATAAGGGATACCTTAATGTACCAATTAACTCAAAAAGACTTGAAACTATGATATATGAAAAAAGGCTTCTTGTAAAAGGGCCGAAGATAGTAACAATCGGCGGAGGAACTGGACTTTCTACAATGCTTAGAGGCTTAAAGTATTATACATCAAATATAACTGCTATAGTTACAGTATCAGATGATGGAGGCGGTTCAGGAGATTTAAGAGAGGACTTAGGAATACTTCCTCCGGGAGATATAAGAAACTGTATTTTGGCACTTTCTGATACAGAGCCTCTTATGGAGCAGCTGCTTCAATATAGATTTAAAGATGGAAGACTTAAAAATCAAAGCTTTGGGAATTTGTTTTTAGCAGCCATGGATGGAATATCAAGTAATTTTGAAGAGGCTGTAAAAAAAATGAGCTCTGTTTTGGCAGTTACAGGTAAGGTAATTCCGGTAACAACCGAAAATATAGTTTTAAAGGCAGAACTGGAAAATGGAGAGATAGTTACAGGAGAATCATTAATTCCAATAGTATCCTCAAAAGGAGAAAGCAAAATAAAACAGGTTTTTCTAGACCCTCCGGATGCCAGACCTCTTCCACAGGCAATTGATGCCATTATGGAGGCAGATGCTGTTATTTTAGGACCGGGAAGCCTTTATACAAGTATAATACCCAATATTCTTATAGATGATATAAAAAGTTCTCTTAAAAATACAAAAGCACTTAAAATATATGTATCAAATATTATGACTCAGCCTGGTGAAACAGATGGTTATTCTGTTCTTAACCACATTAAGGCTATAAATAAACATGCTATGGGTAAAATAATAGACAGCGTAGTAGTAAATGAGGGGAAATTAGAAAAAGACTTAGAGGACAGATATTCCCTGGAAAAATCATATTTAGTAAAATATGATGAAGATATGATTAAAAATGAAGGAATAGATATGATAAAGGGAGACTTTATTCATATTCAAAATGGACACATAAGGCATGATACTGAAAAACTGGCATCAATTTTGATAAGTAATATTATGGAAGAAAAGCTGCTTTATGATAAAAAGAAGATAATAGAATATTTTTATCTGTCAGAAAGGCTTAAAGGGAAAAACAAAGAGATAAATAAGGAGAAATAATATGTCATTTTCTTCAAAGGTAAAAAGAGAAGTATGCAGATTAGTAAAAAACGATAAGGAAGATATAATAGCTGAGCTCTCTGCCATAATGAAGGGCAGCGGAACTGTTGGCATGAGTGGAGGAAGCGGCATTAATTTTCAAATATCAACTGAAAACCCTGCTATTGCCAGGAGAGTATTCAAACTGCTTAAAGACGTATTTAGTATTAATTCAAAGCTTCTTGTAAAAAAAAGTAACTCCCTGAAGAAAAATAATCTATATATAGTTCAGATTAACCAGGGAATGAATGTTATTGACATTTTAGATAAGGTAAAGGTATTAGACAAAGATTCCGGATATTTGAATATAGATTACAATATTCCCAAGGAAATAATAAAAAACGACAGCTGCAGGAAAGCATATATAAGGGGAGCCTTTTTAGGAAGCGGCAGTATAAGTAACCCAGAGAAGGCATATCATGTAGAATTTGTAACCCATGATTTAGATTATGCCAACAATTTAAGTAAACTTATTAATTCCTATAAGTTAAATTCAAAGGTAATAGGAAGAAAAAACAGTTTTAGTAGTTTATTTAAAAGAAGGGGAGCAGATAGTAGACATTTTAAATATAATAGGAGCTTATAACTCCCTTCTTGAGTTTGAAAATATTCGAATAATGAAGGAAATGAGAAACAACGTTAATAGAATAGTAAACTGTGAGACAGCAAATTTAAGCAAAACTGTTAATGCTGCTGTGAGGCAAGTTGAAAGTATTAAGCTTATTCAAAGAGAAATAGGATTAAGCAGACTTCCTCAAAACCTGAGAGAAGTAGCTGAGGTTAGACTAAATTACCCAGATGAGTCGTTAAAGGAACTGGGAGAGATACTGAGTCCTCATGTTGGCAAATCAGGTGTAAATCATAGATTAAGAAAAATAGAAAAAATAGCAGATGAACTTCGAAAAGAAGGTGGAAGATAATGTATAAGAATGATTTAATAATTAATTATATAAAATCCTTAGAAGTAGGGACAAGAATTTCTGTGAGAAGCATAGCCTCCGCCTTAAATGTAAGCGAAGGAACTTCTTATACAGCAATAAAGGATTGTGACAAACTGGGATTTGTAACTACAATCCCAAGAGTTGGAACAGTGAGAATTGATAAGGTAGAGAAGAAGAATATTGAGACTCTAACCTATGCTGAGGTTGTAAACATTATTGAAGGCAGTATATTAGGAGGTAAGGGAGGAATTCATAAAACTCTTGATAAATTTTTAATTGGAGCCATGACATTAGAAGCAATTGAAAATTATCTGTCAGAAAATTGCCTTTTTATAGTTGGAAACAGAGAAGAGGCACAAAGATTAGCATTAGAGCATAATTCAGGAGTTTTAGTAACAGGAGGCTTTAACTGTTCCGAGGAGATTAAAAACTTAGCAAATAAGTATAACCTGCCTCTTATATCATCCACCTATGATACATTCACCATAGCTTCAATGATAAATAAAGCATTGTCTGAAAACTTGATTAAAAAGGAAATACTTTTAGTTGAGGATATTATGATTAAGCCTTACTATTTATATGCAACAGATACAGTGTATAAATGGAAGGCACTTATTAAAGATATAAACCAGGAAAAATTTCCTGTAGTTGATAATGATTTTAGAGTAATAGGAATAGTAACTTTAAAGGATGGAGAAGGAGCACTTCCTTCAACTCCAGTATCAAAAATTATGAGCAAGGACATCATAACAGTAACTCCAAAAACTTCTCTGGCATACGCTTCTCATATAATGGGATGGGAAGGAATTGAAATCTGCCCTGTTGTAGAAGGCAAAAAATTAAAAGGAGTTGTAAGCAGGCAGGACATAATAAAGGCCCTTCAGTATAGGGTAAAGCGGCCAATTTCAGGAGAAAGCATTGGAGAACAGATACTTAGAAATTTTGATTCCGTTGTTATAAATGACAGCATTATATATAAGGGTAAGATTACCCCACAGATGCTGGATAGTTTAGGGACAGCCTCCTGGAGCACTCTAAATATGCTTATGTCTTCTGCAGGAATAATGTGTGTAAAGCAAAAGATGAACATTAACACTTTTGTTGACAGCATATCCACATATTTTTTAAGACCTGTACAATTTGACAGTTCTATAGATTTAAAGACAGAAATATTTGATATGGGAAGAAATTTCTGTAAGGTTCAGGTTGATATGACAGACAGAAAGGGAGATTTAGTAGGTAAATCAATACTTTCTATAAAAATATTAAGAAAATAGGATGTTGTTTATGGAAAATAAAAGAGATTTTGTCCATCTTCATGTACATACTGGTTACTCACTATTAGATGGATCAGGAAAAATTAAAGATCTTATAGTAAGAGCAAAGGAGCTTAATATGAAAGCCATGGCCATTACTGACCATGGGGCTATGTATGGCTGCGTAGAATTTTATAAAGAAGCTGTTTCTCAGGGAATAAAGCCTATAATTGGCTGTGAGATATATGTTTCATCAAAGGATATGGATATTAAGGATTCCAGCAGTGAGACTTATCACTTAGTTCTCCTTGTAAAAAATCAGATAGGATATCATAATCTGATGGAAATAGTATCAAAAGCGTCCATTGATGGCTTTTACTATAAGCCAAGAGTGGACAAGGGATACTTAAAAAATCACTGCGAAGGTCTTATTGCCACATCTGCTTGTTTAGGCGGAGAAGTACAAACCTTAATAAATAGAGGAGAAACAGATAAGGCAAAAGAAGCTGCCTTGATTTATAAAGATATATTTAAAGAATCCTTTTACTTGGAGCTCCAATATCATGGCATAGAGGAACAGCTTAAGGTAAACAAGGAGCTTATTAAGCTGTCAAAGGATATAAATTTACCTTTAGTTGCTACAAATGATGTCCACTATATAAGAAAAGAAGACTCAAAGGCTCATGATGTACTTCTCTGTATTCAGACAGGGAAAAATGTTGAGGATGAGGACAGGATGAGATACCCATCTGGTGAATTTTACCTAAAGTCACAAGATGAGATGTACAGCCATTTTTCTTATATAGAGGAGGCTTTGGCAAATACTTTAAAGATTGCAGATCAGTGCAATTTTAATTATACCTTCCACGAATCACACCTGCCAAGATTTTCACTTCCTAAGGGGGTAGACCCTTTCCTATACCTTAAGGATTTATGCTATAAGGGACTAAATAAAAAGTATAGAAATGTAAATAAAGAGCTTCAGGATAGGCTGGAAATACGAACTTTCCTTAATTAAAGAAATGGGCTACACGGATTATTTTCTTATAGTTTGGGATTTTATAAGATTTGCAGATGAAAATAATATTATGACAGGTCCTGGAAGAGGAAGCGCTGCAGGTTCTATAGTTGCATACACTCTTAATATAACAAAAATTGATCCTATTAAATATAATCTTATATTTGAAAGATTTCTAAACCCGGAAAGAGTATCTATGCCGGATATAGACTCAGACTTCTGCTATGAGAGAAGGCAGGAGGTAATTGACTATGTAGTTGAGAAATATGGAGCAAGCAATGTGTCTCAGATAGTTACCTTTGGTACTATGGCAGCAAGGGCCTGCATTAGAGACGTAGGAAGGGCAATGAATTACTCCTATAGTGAGGTAGACAAAATTGCCAAAATGATTCCAACTCTTCAAAACCAAACTATAACTATAGACAAAGCCTTAGAGATAAATGAAGAGCTTAATACTCTATATGATGATGATGAAAGAGTAAAAGAGCTTATTGACGTGGCAAAAAGCTTAGAGGGTCTTCCCAGGCATACTTCAACCCATGCTGCAGGAGTTGTTATTGCATCTGAGCCTCTTGTTAATTTTGTTCCTCTTCTAAAAAATGAAGGAGCAATAGTTTCCCAATTTACTATGAATACCTTAGAGGAACTTGGGCTTTTAAAGATGGACTTCTTAGGCCTTAGAACTCTGACTGTTATGAGAGATACTATAAAGTATGTCCATGACAATAGAGGAATAGATATTAAATTAGATCAAATAGACATGGATGACAAAGAAGTATATAAGATGATTGGAGATGGGAAAACTTCCGGAGTATTCCAGTTAGAATCACCCGGAATGACATCCTTTATGAAGGAACTCAAGCCGGATTCCTTAGAGGATATAATAGCTGGAATATCTTTATACAGACCGGGACCTATGGCAGAAATCCCCAGATATATAGAAAATAAGAAGAATCCTTCAAAAATAGAATATCTGACACCAATGCTGGAAAATATATTGGATGTAACCTATGGCTGCATGGTATATCAGGAACAGGTAATGGAAATAGTAAGAGAACTAGGTGGATATTCCTATGGAAGATCCGATTTAGTCAGAAGAGCTATGTCCAAGAAAAAACATAAGGTTATGGAAGAGGAGAGAAAGAACTTTATCCATGGAATAGTAGAAAATGGTAATGTTTTGGTTAAAGGCTGTATTAGAAATGGCATATCAGAAGAGATAGGAAATAAATTATTTGACCAGATGATGGACTTTGCCTCCTATGCATTTAATAAATCCCATGCTGCAGCCTATGCAGTTATTGCTTATCAGACCGCATACTTAATCAGATATTATCCACAGGAATTCATAGCAGCCATGCTTAATTCCTTTATGGGAAGCAGTGAAAAAGTAGCCTACTATTTAAGGTTTGCCAAGGATAATGGTATAGAATGTCTGCCTCCTGACATAAATGAAAGCAGAGGCAAGTTTACAGTTGAAGGCAAAACAATTCGTTTTGGCATGGCGGCAGTAAAAAATGTAGGAACGGGAGTAATAGACTCCATAGTAGATATAAGAGAAAAGCAGGGCAAATTTAAGGACCTTCCGGAATTTATCGAGAGTATTGATTTAGCCTGCGTAAATAAAAGAGCTATAGAAAGCCTTATATTCGCGGGCAGCTTAGACTGTTTCAGGAAAAATAGAAGTCAGATGCTGGCCGTTTATGAGAAAATAATGGATGGGGTTTCAAGAGATAAGAAGAGAAATCTTAAGGGACAGGTAAGTCTTTTCTCCACCATTCAGGATAACAAAGAAATATCAATTAACTATCCTGACATTAAAGAATTTGACCAAAGGTATCTGCTTTCAATGGAAAAGGAAATGACAGGTCTTTATATATCAGGTCACCCCCTGTCAGAGTATAAGGATATACTAAGTAAGACCACATCTGTAAAAATATCAGACATTATAGATATTGAAGGAGAAGATGAAGAAAATTTTAATTTTGCAAAGGTAAAAGATGAGCAGAAGGTAATAATTGGAGGAATAATAGCATCTCTTTCAAAAAAGGTAACAAGAAAAAATGATATGATGGCATTTGCAGTAGTGGAAGATATGTATGGAGCTATAGAGGTTATAATATTCCCAAAGATACTTGATAAGTGCAAGGAAATAATTAGAGAAGACGGACTTATTATAGTAAAGGGAAGAGTAAGTATAAGAGAGGATGAAGCTCCAAAGATACTGGCAGAGGATATACAGGAACTAAAAAAACAAGAAATAGATACAATAGATCCGAAAGAAGAAAATAAAAGCATATACATCCTTGTAAATGACAAAAGCCTTATTGAAAAAGCTAAGGAAACCATAAAGGAAAATGCAGAAGGAAATGAAGGCATAAATCCTATTATAATATGTACAAAAAAAGAAAGACTTAAATTTATGCTGAAACCCAAATACTGGATAGACATAAATGAAGATATAAAAAACAAACTAATAAGAGAATTTGGTAAAGATAACGTTAAGTTTATGTGAAAATTAACAAAATATAAAGAGTAATATTGAATAAATAATTGGAATGAATTAAAATGTATAATGGTATAGATTTTTTTTACATAGGAGGTAAAGTAAAATGAGAACAATTGGAGTATTAACCAGCGGCGGAGACGCACCTGGTATGAATGCCGCTATTAGAGCAGTAGTAAGAACAGGCCTTGAAAAAGGTATAAGGGTTATGGGAATAAAAAGAGGTTACAGTGGGTTAATAAATGGTGAAATAGAAGATCTGAATAGACACCTCTGTGTCCGATATAATTCAGAGAGGCGGAACTATTCTTAGAACTGCCAGATGTTCTGAGTTCCTAACTGAAGAGGGAAGACAAAAAGCTGTAAATATACTAAAGGTATTTGGTATAGATGGACTTGTTGTTATTGGAGGAGATGGTTCCTTCCAGGGAGCAAGACTTTTATCTCAGCTTGGAATAGCAACGATTGGACTTCCAGGAACTATAGATAATGATCTGGTATATACAGACTATACAATAGGCTTTGATACTGCCTTAAATACAGTATTAGATGCAATTAATAAACTAAGAGATACTTCCTCCAGCCATGGAAGAGTAAGTATTGTAGAGGTTATGGGAAGAAACTGCGGAGACATAGCTTTATATGCAGGAATAGCAGGAGGAGCTGAAAGTGTTATAATTCCAGAGGTTGGCTACGATTTTGATGAATTGTGCAAAAGCATAATTACAGACAAGATAAATGGAAAGTGGCATAATCTTATAATTCTTGCAGAAGGAGTAGGCGGAGCTCAGGAGCTGGCTGAAAAGGTAGAAGATGTTACAGGAATAACTGCAAGAGCTACAATATTAGGACATATACAAAGAGGAGGCTCACCATCTGCACAGGATAGAATACTCGCTTCCAGAATGGGCTACAGAGCTGTTGAGCTTCTTGAACAGGGAAAGACGGCCAGAGTTGTAGGCATAAAAGGAAATGATATTATAGATGAGGATATAGAAGAAGCACTTAGTATGCCAAGTAAGTTTGATAAAACGCTTTATGAAATAGCAAGAACTCTATCTAAATAAGCAAATTGCATAATTTTTTAATTTACTTTGCAGTTTAAAAAGCATTAATAATTCACTGTTTTTATGCTGCAGATAAGCCTATGATAATTATGCAGTTTACTGAAACAAAGGAGATATATATGTTAAAAACAAAATTAGTTTTTACAATAGGTCCAGCCAGTGAAAGTGAAGAGATTATTGATAAGCTCATACAAACAGGCATGAGCGCTTCAAGACATAATTTTTCTCATGGAGATCATGAAGAGCATAAGATACGAATTCAGCTGGTTAAAAAACTAAGGGAGAAGCACAATAAGCCTATAGCTATTATTTTAGATACAAAGGGTCCTGAAATCAGATGCGGAAACTTCAAGGATGGAATAGTAGAGCTGGAGGAAAATAATTCCTTTGTTATTGATTGCGGAGAAGAAATATCAGGCGATGAAAACACCTGCAATATATCCTACAAAGAGCTATATCAGGATGTAGCTGAAGGTGCCAAGATAATGATAAATGATGGCTTGGTTGCCCTTAATGTAGAAAGAGTGGAAGAAAAGAAGATATACTGCAGAGTATTAAATTCAGGAATTATAGGCAGCAAGAAAAATATTAATGTTATTGGAGCATATGTTAAGCTTCCTTCTCTTACAGAGAAGGATATTGATGATTTAAAATTTGGCTGTCAGATTGGTGTTGATTTCATAGCTGCTTCCTTTATCAGAAAAGGTCAGGACGTAGTTGCAATAAGAAGGATTCTAGACCATTTTGGAGGAGAAAGAATAAGAATAATCTCCAAGATTGAAAATGATGAGGGAGTCAAAAACATAGACCAAATAATAAAGCTTTCTGACGGAGTAATGGTTGCAAGAGGAGATTTGGGAGTTGCTATCCCAATTAACGAAGTACCAATAGTTCAAAAAATGATAATTAAAAAGTGCAATAAAGCAGGAAAGCCAGTAATAACTGCGACTCAGATGCTGGATTCTATGACATATAATCCAAGACCAACAAGAGCTGAGGCTTCTGACGTAGCAAATGCAATATTTGATGGAACAGATGCTGTAATGCTGAGTGGTGAAACTGCAAACGGCAAGTACCCAATAGAAGCAGCGCAGATTATGGCGAAAATAGCCCAGTCAGCTGAAGATGGAAGAGACTACGGGAAATCCTTTAGGAAGTTAGAATCATTACAAGGTACAAATGTGGCAAATGCAATAGCAGTAGCTACCTGCACTACAGCCTTAGAGCTTAATGCTTCTGCAATATAACAGCAACTCAAAGCGGAATACAGCAAGACTTGTAGCAAATCAGACCAGGCTG
>Ga0183099_1001644_pt1 | contig 12520 bp, 10 predicted proteins | sample Biomet1_FD_127788 | JGI IMG/M metagenome (GOLD analysis project Ga0183099, IMG submission 127788) | Microbial communities from bioreactor (seeded with anoxic lake sediment) at LBNL, California, USA - Biofuel metagenome 1 | ecosystem: Engineered > Bioreactor > Anaerobic > Unclassified ... | reverse complement strand
GTCCAGTTCCGGATTAAGGGTTTTCTGGACCCTCTTGACGGTCTGGAGGAGGAGCGTGAGGCCCTCGAGCGCGAAATATTCGCACTGGAGCGGAATCAGTACGGCGTCTGCGGCCGTCAGCCCGTTCAGGGTAAGGATGCCGAGGGAGGGGGGGCAGTCTATCAGTATGTAGTCGAAACGGTCCTTGACGGGTTCGAGTGCTTTTTTGAGGAAGTACTCGCGCTGTTCCTGGTCGACCAGTTCGATCGCGGCGCCTGAAAGGTCTATCGATGCCGGGATGACCGAAAGACCGGGAATGACCGACTTGCGGATCACCGTGTCGAGCGGTGCGCTGCCGGCGAGCAGGTCGTAGACTGTGGGTTTCTCGCGGTCCACGCCGACGCCCGAGGTCATGTTTCCCTGCGAGTCGAAATCGACCAGCAGGGTTTTCTTTCCCTCGAGCGCCAGGTAGGCTCCGATATTTATTGCGGAGGTCGTTTTACCGACCCCGCCTTTCTGGTTCACAAAAACAAAGGTTTTCCCCATGATTCGCAAAGTATACCGGATATTCCCGGTTTATGAAAGACTAATCTGTGGGCAGGGGATTGTAGCGGACTCCGACGTCGTAGGTATCGGTTTGTTCGGCCTTCTTGACGAATCCGATGACCAGGTAGGTCAGCGGCGTGAAGACGACCTCTATGACGGTCTTGAAGAGGTAGTTCGAAAGTGCCATGACAGCGAGGACTGCCGCGGGGTAGAGTCCCGCGAAGGCGATAAGCACGAACAGCATGCTGTCGAGAAATTCCCCGACCAGGGTCGAACCGATGGTGCGCATCCAGAGCTTCCTGCCGCCCGTCAGGACCTTCATCCGGGAAAGGACGACGGAATTCGAGTACTCGCCGGCAAAATAGGCGGCAATGCTCGCAAGGACGATGCGCGGCATCATCATCAGGATGTTGTTGTAGTCGGACTGGAGTTTCCAGTTCGCCTCGTGGGGCAGAAGACCGATGATCCAGATGTTGACGGCCATGATGACGAGCATCAGGAGTCCGGTCCAGATCACCTTGCGCGAGGCCCGGTAGCCGTAGACCTCGGTAAGCACGTCCCCGAAGATGTAGAAAGGGGAAACAGAGGGTTCCGCCGTCAAAGATGAAGGGCCCGAGCTGGACCATTTTTGACGCCAGGATGTTCGAAAGGATCAGAACGCCGACAAAGAGTCCGGTAATGACCGGCAAGAAATCTTTCTTGGAAGAACCGGCTGATGCTTGATCGCCGGCCTCCCGACCAGTGACGGTGCCCGCCGGGGCAGCGTCGTATACGGATGTGTATTTCATGGCCGGAGTGTAGTCGATCCCCCGTCTCTGCGCAAGACCGCAAACGGAAACGGCCGGCGGGTTTTTTCCGCGGGCCGTTTCAGACGCTTCTTTCAAGCGCCTCGCTCAAGCGACGTTTTCAGGCGGACTTGATCGTGATCTGCCGGCTCTGCGTCTCGGGGCGGCGCGGAATGCTGATCGCCAGTACGCCGTTCCGGAAGTTGGCCTCGACCCGTTCGGCGTCGATGTCCTCCGGGAGGGTAAACCGGCGGGTGAAGCAGCTCGAGCGGCGCTCCCTGATCAGGTACTCTCCGGAATCACCCTTCTTCTCCTCGGTCCGGGCGTCGGTGATCGAAGCGATCGTCAGGACGCGGTCCTTCAGGCTGATCTCGACATCCTTGTCGGTCTTGCCGGGAAGATCCATCTCCAGGAGGTATGCCGCCTCCGTTTCGCGTACGTCTACATCCGGCCGGGTGCTCGCGACGGAGCGGTCGAAGAAATCGAATACGTCGGGAGAGAAGCTCGGGTTGAAAAGGCTCAATGTGTTCATGGTAATCCTCCATGTTTTGTGAATCTCTTTGCGGCCACAGGAACCGCAGCCGGCTATTCGGGTTTTCGGGCCCTTCTGCCGTGCATTATATATTTAGCAAGAAGCGTGCCAATCTGTCCGGACCCGGTCCGGTTTCGTAAATGCTTGCAGCATAAAGAGATGTGTAACAGCCTGTCCGTCGGTTTCGGTCTGCCGGGTTCAGGTCCCCGGCGGGCGGGTAAAAATACGCCTTGGTGTGTCAGAAAATTGTGGCGTGCTGTGTCAAAAGGATACAAAGTTCGGGGCTGCGGCCGGTTCCGCTGGTTTCCCGTACCTCCGCGGCTTCCGGAACTACTGGTAAACGAGGCCTGAATTGGTATAGTATCTCAGGCGATGAAGGAATCCACGGAAGACAAGTTCATGCATTTTCTCGGAACCTGGCTGGAACCGTTTTCTCTCGGGGACCTGCTCGTGCTGCTCGGCGAGCCCAATCTGCCCTCGCTGCGGACGGATCTGGCCAGCTATCTGGTATACAACCAGCTGGCCTATGCCCTTCCCTGCTATGACGAGGAGGACGAGCTCTGGCTTACCCGGGCCGGCCTCTATACGGGCCATTCGTTTCCTATCGTTCCGACCCGCCAGGAGATCGCCGCGGGGGTTCTCATTCCCGGATCCCGTCTGGTTCCCTTCAACAACCCCTCCGTTCTGCCCCACGAGATCGTCTTCAGCTTCAACGGGAAACAGCTTCCCCGCACGAGGATGGGGGCGACCCCCGAGGATGTGTATCCTCTGTACCAGCTCTTCGGCGACGAATACGTTCCGCAGTATCTTTCGATGGACAATGACGAAAACAGCGACCTGTTTTCCGGCGCGGAATGCGATGACCCCCTCCAGTTTTCCGTGATGGCGGTTGACGCCAGGAATTTGTACTGGAAAAGCGGTTTCACGCCGGGAGACCGGATCATGGCAAGGCTCGTCGACTGGCGGAACGGCTGTTTCGAGCTGAGCGTCACAGAGCGCGTCCGCGATTGATAGCGAAGCCCAGAAGAAATGGATGTCTGTCTTCGAGACATACCTGCTCCAGACTTTTGACCTTTCCGAGGCCGAAACCTGCATCGACGACCAGCTTTCTCTCGCCTTTTTCATCGGTCAGGATGAACTTTTTACCCCGAACATGGTGGAAGTGCGCGATTTCCTGCGCTGGTCCGAAAAGGTCGCGATCGAGCCGTACGGGGTGGAATCGCGCCTGTGGCGCGCGGGCGAAATCATGCCCTCGCGGGAGGACCACAACCTCTGTCCGATCACGACGCCTCGTAACCTTGCCGACGAGGCTTTCATCCATCTCGGCCTGCCGGTTACCGCAGCCGTCGTCGACGCCTACCTGCATGATGCCCTGTTCCGGGGCGAGTCCGGGATCGATCCCGTGCTGCACCGTCTCGTTCGCTCCGACGCACCCCATGCGCAGATATGCCAGCCGGTCGTCGCCCGTTTCCTGCAGCTCCGCTTCCGGCAGCTGCAGGAAACGTACAACAGGTTCGCCGACAATGATGTCGCCGAGCTCCGTACCCGCTATGTGGACCTCCATTCTGCGCTCGGTCGTTCCGTCGGTTCCCTGATCCAGAGCCGGATAGACCTTGACCTGATCCCCGAACAGGGTTTCGTCGTCCTCTCCCAGCTGCTGGACCATTCAATTTCTTCCCTCGAGTCGCTCGAATTCACGGCGGACGGGAACCCCGATCTCGAGGCGCTGTGGACCTCGGTGGAGGGCATGGAGGACAGCTTTTTCGACATAAAGACGATGGTCCAGGAGGTCCTTCCCGGCCTCCAGAAACGGAGATTCACGATAATCAGGAAGAAGGAGCGCCCGGATGAATGATGCAGCGGAATTAATCCGCATGATACAGACGGGCGGAGTCTACTACAACATCTCCGGGGCAAATCCCGCCGCGGTGTTTGCCGATGCCGTCGGCCAGCTCGTCCTGCCCCCCGGGGTCGACCCGAAGCTCCTCTGCTGCGGGCTCTGCGAACGCGAGGGCCTGATGACCACCTCCATAGGCAACGGGATTGCCATTCCCCATCCGCGTACTCCGCTTGTTTCCAGCAATGCTGACGAGCGCATCTATGTCTGCTTCCTCGACAAGGCGGTAAGTTTCGATGCCATGGACGGGAAGCTTGTGTATGTCCTGTTCATAATCCTTTCCTCGGGATCCCGGAGCCATCTGAAGGCCCTCTCCGGCCTGTCGTACCTGTTCCAGCAGGATTCCTTCCGGAAGGTCCTGCAGGAAAAGCCGACAACAGAGGAACTGGTAACCGCAATCAAACGCCATTTTTAAGGAGTTTTTAAATGAAGACGCCACTCGAAGCCGTCGCCCTGTCTGTCCGTAGCCTTTCGATGGATGCCATCCAGAAGGCAAACTCGGGTCATCCCGGGCTTCCCTCGGAGCTGCGGAACTGGCCGCCGTCCTGTACGGAAAGGTGCTCAAACATAATCCGGCCGATCCTGCCTGGGCGGACCGTGACCGTTTCGTGCTGTCGGCCGGACACGGTTCGATGCTGCTGTACTCCATTCTCCATCTTTCCGGCTATGACGTGACCCTGGAAGACATCCGCAGTTTCCGTCAGGTCGGCTCCCGCTGCCCGGGGCATCCCGAATACGGATATACCCCCGGCGTCGAGACGACCAGCGGTCCTCTCGGCCAGGGGATCTCGATGGCTGTCGGCATGGCCGTCGCGGAGACCATGCTCGCCGCGCGGTTCAATACGCCGGAGTGTACCGTCGTCGACCATTATACCTATGCCCTTGTCGGCGAGGGTTGCCTGATGGAGGGCATCTCCTCCGAGGCCTCGAGCCTTGCGGGCCATTACCGCCTCGGCAAGCTGATCGTGTTTTACGACGAGAACCGCATCTGCATCGACGGCTCGACCGACATGACCTTCACCGAGGATATCGGAAAACGCTACGAGGCCTATGGATGGCAGGTCCTGAAGGGCGACATGTACGACATGGACGGCATCGAGTCCCTCGTCGCGAAGGCGAAGAAGGGCGGCCGGCCGACCCTGGTCATGCTGAAATCGGTCATCGGAAAGGGCGCTGCCTGCGTCGCCGGCACCTGCAAGGCACACGGGGCTCCGCTCGGTCCCGAGGGCGTGGCAGAGGCGAAAAAAGCCCTCGGTCTCGATCCCTCTGCGAGCTTCCATGTCGTGCCCGAGGCCTATTCCTGGTTCGAGGGTCGCCGGAAGGAACTCGCCGCAGCCGAGGAAAAATGGAAGAAAACCTTCGATGCCTGGTCGGCGAAGCATCCCGAGAAGCGTACCCTCTGGGACGCGGCCTTCGCCGTGGGCGGAGTGGACGAGGCGCTGCTCGCCGCCGCCGACCTTCCCTCTTTCAGGGAGGGCGACAGCCTTGCTACCCGCACTGCCTCGAATACCGTCCTTAACGCCTTCGCGAAGGCTCTCCCGAATCTCGTCGGCGGTTCCGCCGACCTCCAGGGACCGAACGCGGTTGCCCTGAAGGGCGAGGCGGCCTACGGTACCGATTCCCGCGGCGGACGCTATCTTCACTTCGGCGTCAGGGAGTTCGGCATGGCTGCCATCACCAACGGCATCCAGCTCCACGGCGGTTTCCGTGCCTTCTGCGCAACCTTCCTGATCTTCTCCGACTATCTCAGGCCGGCGCTCAGGCTTTCGGCCCTGATGGGCATACCCGCGGTCTATGTGCTGACCCACGACTCGATCCATGTCGGCGAGGACGGCCCGACCCACCAGCCCGTGGAAACCCTCTCCTGCCTCCGGGCCATCCCGAACGTCCGGGTGCTGCGTCCCGCTGACGCCGAGGAAACGGCCGCTGCCTGGAAGATGGCCCTCGCGCGCAGGGACGGGCCTGTCTGCCTCGCCCTGACCCGCCAGAACATCACGGTATTCGCGAAGGAAGATCCTGACTGGAAGCATACGGTCGAGTGCGGTGCCTATGTCGCGCGGAAGGGAGACTCCCGTCCCGACGTGACGATCCTTGCGACCGGCTCCGAGGTTTCGATGGCCCTCGAGGCCGCCGCCCTGGTGACGGAGAAGAAGGTCCGGGTCGTATCGGTGATATCGAAGGAGCTTTTCGAGTCCCAGCCTGCGGTGATCCGCGATGCGATAGTCGGCGGCGCGAAGGGCGAGGTCCGGGTTATTACGGCCGAAGCCGGCGTGCGTACCGGATGGGAGGGCTGGACCGCCTCGGCGGAGGACTGCTTCTCCATAGACCGGTTCGGCGAATCGGGCCCGGCCGCGAAGGTCGCCGCCCATCTCGGGTTTACAGCCGAGAAGCTTGCAGCCCTGATCAGGAATAAAAAAAGCCGGGCGGTTCCTTTCGGATCCGTCCGGCTGGTGCTTTACAGGTTTTCGCTCCGTATCCGGAGCTCGTTTATCGCATTCAGGACCTCGCGTTTCGCGAGGTCCTTTTTTTCGGACCAGTCGTCCTCGGCGAAGTCGAGGAGCGAGTACAGGAGAGTCCGTATCTCGTCGAGATCATCGTTGAAATCGCCCATCAGGTGGGTGCGGTCACCGGCCATGCTTCGCTCCGGATTTCGCGCGTTTGCCGTTTTCCTTCCCGGCCGGAGCGGCTTTTGCGCTCCGCGCTGACTGGATGGCCCGCACGACGAGGAAGCAGGTTCCGCCGAGAATCATGGCCATACAGAGGATCTGTCCGGTCGAGAGGTTGAAAAGCGAGGTGTTCAGGTAGGTAGGCGCGGGGTTGCCGCCGGCGGTGATGCGGTAGCCGATGTCGGCGTCGGGCTCGCGGAAGTACTCGATGCAGAAGCGCACGAGGCCGTATCCGATGGTATAGATGCCGGTAAGGAATCCGTTGAAGGGCTTGCGCTTTCGGAACACGAACCAGATCACCGCCCAGAGCAGAAGCCCCTCGAAGAGAGCCTCGTAGAGCTGGCTCGGGTGGCGCGGGAGGTTTATCAGGAGCGCCCCGTCGGGAACCGGGAGCCCCGCCTTGTGCGCCGCGACGCGGACCCATTCGAGGGAGAGGGAAAAGCGCGGGGCTTCGGGAAAGATCATTCCCGCGGGGCCGGTGGTGACCCGTCCGTACAGCTCACCGTTCATGAAGTTGCCGAGCCGGCCGAAGGTGTAGCCGAGCGGGATCGAGGCAGCCATGGTGTCGCACCAGGCGAGAAACGACCGTTTGTGGCGGACCGTCCACAGGAGCATGCCGGTGAAGCCGCCGATGAAGCCGCCGTGGTAGGACATGCCCTGGAGCCCGGTCCATGCGCCGTCAGCGTTGAACGGCCAGAAGATGAGCCAGGGCCTGAGCCAGTATTCGCCGCTCGTGTCGTACACCAGGGTGGCGAAGACCCTCGCTCCGATCAGGAGCCCGAAGATTCCCCAGGTGAAGAAGCTGATGATGTCGTCGTCCGTAACCGCTATGGTCCGTCCTTCTGCTTTCTGCAGCTCTCCCCTGCGCACCTGCGCGCGGAACAGGAAGAAGGCCGTTGCGAAGGCGAAAAGGTACATCAGACCGTACCAGCGCAGCAGTGGAAAGCCCGGAATGATCTCCGGCCGTATCCAGGAGGGATAGGGGATGCTCAGGAACATGGAAAACTCCTCATTCGTTCTCTATCGGTGTACAGGTAATCTGTCCGGTGGTCTGGTCAAAGAAGAATATGACGTGTGATCGGGGTTCCCTCACCTCGTAGTAGCGTCCGTGGCTCTCAAGGATAACCCCGGGATAGACGGTGTTGTCCACCCTGATGTGGGAAAGGATGTGGGTCTCGAACTGTTCCTTCAGGGTGAAGATGCGGACGGTCAGCTTGTCATTGTGTTTCATCAGCTCGAGTTTTTTCCGTCTGAGTTCGTGGATGCGGGGATTCGTGGCGGCGGGTTTTTTCATCTCGGTATCGATCTTCTCGATGGTTTCCTTCACCTTCTGGACTTCCTTCTCGCAGACCTCGATCTGGTCGCTGACGAGGTAGTTCTGTCCGAAGGAGATGCTCGTCCTGATCGTCTTTTCCGACCCGAGTTCGTATACCTCGACGCCCTTCGACGCCCGGATGTTCCCGCCGAGCAGGACGGCCGGGTTTCCCGTCATGAACAGGGTGCCGTTTGTCTTGACCGTGCACTGGAAGCAGTAGTTCGCGATCGAGATGTCCCCGCCGGCGAGTACGCGCGCGTTTTCCGCGAAGGTGAGATGGATTTCCTGTTTCGCCCAGACGGTTCCGCGTCCGCTTCCGAGTATGCCGCCGTTCATCGTCACGGTGGTATCCGCGGAAACGAGGGCTGCCTCGGCGTCCCCGTTGATCGTGACCGCTCCGGTCGCGCGCACTATCCTGCCCTTGCGGATGCAGCCGTTGACGGTCAGGTTCCCGGGGAAGCTGAGGTCGCCTGTGGTATCGTTGATGTCGGTCGAGATCGTCTTGTTTTCGGATACGCCGAGCGTGCCGTCGCGGAGGACGAGCTCGCCTGAGGCATTGGCCGTATAGACGGTTGCGCCGTCCGACGTGACCGCGGTGATGCTTTCGTCATGGCCAGGAACCGGCTCGGGATGCCCGCCCGCGGCTTTCAGTACCGTCCCGTAGACGTCAACCCCGTCGGCCCCTGCCGGGATCTGCTCTATCGAGATGATCCGGTCGCCCGGCGTGATGTTGACGGACACCTCGTCGCCGGGAAAGCCCGTGAACCAGGTAATCCGCGATGCTCCGGGAGGGATGGCCTTTTGTCCGCGGAGGACCACGATCTCCGCGTTGTTCCGGGTTTTCCGCACCTGGCTGACGGTTTTCTCGATGAGGGCGGTGTCTATCTGCCCCCGTATCCCGCGCGCGCCGAGCGCGGTGAGTGCGGCTTCGAGCGTGAGGGGAGTGCCCGCTCCCTCTTCGCTCTCGAGCAGCAGCGTGACGTTCATGTTGTCCGGACTGATGACCGGAATCGCTTTGCCGTCGAGATAGGGGATGACGCGAACCTTGAGCCGGTTGTCTGTATCATCGGCAAGGAGAAGCCCGTTCCGCTCGGCCTTGAGTCCCGCCGGACCGATGCTCAGGTTGTCGAAGACCTGTATGAACGGATCGTTTCCGGGCAGTCCCGGAATCTGCCTGCCGAAGACGTCGGATCCGCTCGGGCCAAGCTCGACGGGCGAAAGCTCGTAGACTATCTGGTCCTTCGACACTATCGCAATCCGTTTTGCGTTGCCGGCGGGAAAGCCTTTGTCGGCTTCCGTCGGGATCATCGATTTTGCCCAGGCCTGGACTTTCCCGGAAAGGAGCTTGGCCTCCTCCTCGGGAAGCCATTCCACCTTCGTCAGGAATTCCCTGTCTTTCCCGCGGCCGGGAGGCGTCCCCTCCGCCAGCATGAAGTCGTTGAGCTCCAGATACGGGGAGTTCCTGAACTGGAGAATGGCTTCCTGTATCTTCGCCGCGTCGAGTCCCTTGAGATGGCTGTTGTTTATGACGGTCGAGACGAGTTTCAGGTCTATCGGCGCCTTCCGGTCCGCGGATTTGCGGATGTACAGGAATGCCCGCGTCTTGTCCGGATCAATGTTCAGCCGGACGTCGAAGCTCGGTTCGAGGGTGATCGGAAATGAAAATTCCTCGCCGGAAACGGAGATCGCCTTGTTGAGGTTTTTCTCGAGCACCGCGTCCGAGACGACGCTGTAGGGGTCGAGTCCCTGCGCGTTTGCATTCCTGCGTATCTCTTCAACGTTCGGATAGCTTTCCGGATCGAAGCCGGCGGGGATATGCAGATACCAGCGCCTGCTTTTGTTGTTTTCTGTTATTTCCCAGCTGTTTTTCGCCATCTGCTTTCACTCGTCCCCGTCTCAGAGCCTGAAACCCATCTGCATTGCCCGGGTCAGCTTGTTCTTCAGCAGGAGGTTTTCCTTGCGGAGTACCGAAATCTCGTACTGCTGGGATTTGATGGTTTCGGCGAGGTCCCCCATCGAGAGGGCTCCGCTGCCGACCAGTTCCTCGACGTAGTTCATCTTCGACTCGTAGTCGATCGCGGCCTCCATCTCGGCGGAATGGAAACTTTCGTCGTCGAGAGCGGCATAATCGGACTGCGTTTCGCTTTCGGTCTGGATGATCTTGTCCGCGATGCGGTAGACGGCCTGGGACAGGATGGACTGGGGCTTGTAGATGATGATGGGCAGGCGCGAGGCCAGGGCCGTGTCCTGGATGCCGTCGCGGTAGATCACCCCGAGGTGTTCGAGGTCTATGTTCAGGTATTCCTTGCAGGACCTGCGGATCTTGAGGGCCTTGTCCGCGTCCTTCGGGTCGTCGATCATGTTCATGACGAGTCGGGGATGGAAGCCTGCCGTCCTCCGCCGGAATTCGGCCACGCTTGCGGGATCGACCTTCATGATCTCTTCCATTATCTTCGGAATGTACATCCGCTGCAGGGAGGTACTGTCGTTCTTGAGGTTCTCGAGGCAGTCCCAGGCGGGGGAACCTTTCTTGAAGCAGCTGTACATCAGGCGGAATACCGCGTTCTTCAGGAAGAGGTAGGCGTTGAGGGTGGCGGTAACCGAAGGGGCCGTGACGACGATGCCCTGCGCTGACATGAGAAAGAAGTCGAGGATGGCGAGATGGGTTCCGGCCCCGAGGTCGAGGATCAGGTAGTCGGCGTTGCACTTCATGAGGTTCCTGACGAGGGCGGCCTTCTGGGGTGCCTTGAGGGCGGTCATCCCCGGAATCTCCGAGTCTCCCGGGATGAACGAAACGCCGGGATAAGAGGTCTCGATGATGCAGTCGCTGAAAGGAACCGAACCGGTCAGAAAGGTACCGATGCCGTTCCTCGGCGCCTGTATGCCGAGCACCAGATGCAGGTTTGATGCCCCGAGATCGAGGTCTGCCAGCAATACGCTTTTTCCGGCCTGTCCGAGGGCGATGGCCAGATTGGCCGAGAGCAGGCTTTTTCCCACTCCGCCTTTTCCGCTGGCAACAGGTATTATTTGCATAGAATACGGCTTCTCCTGAAGCAGTATACACCGGATATCGCGTCCCCGATAACAAAAGAAGGGCGGCCGCGATGCTTTCGAGGAGCACTTCCTGCCCTGCTGCACCGAACCGGAGGGCCGTCGGTGCGGCTGTACCGGCAAAGACGATCAGGCCGGGGATGGTGAGCGCCTTGTTGAGGCTGATGAGGGGCAGGGCGAAGCGGAAGCGGTCCTCGTCAATGGAAAGGATGAAAAAAAGGACCGGAACGAGGCAGAGCAGGGGGATGCCCGCATACCAGGTGATCGGCATGGGCGGTACCGTCGAGAGTGCCCCCTGCCTGAGCAGGATGTACAGACGGAGCATCTCATAAAGAAGAAATAATGGATATTTGATGGATCGGAGCCGCATTACCTGGAGTCTACGCAACAAGGGGGCTCCGGTCAAGGGGGCGCGTCAGCTTGACAAAGCCCCATCCTTCCCTGAAAATGGGCCCATGAGTTCCAAAAAAATCTGGTTCAGCACGGCTGTGTTTGCGTTCGCGCTGCTCTTTTTCGCCCTTTTTTCGCCGGCAGTCTTTGCACAGAGCAAGGATGACAAGGATCGGTCGTCCGACCGCTACCAGCAGCTGTTCCAGTATGTATATACCTTTATACAGAAGAATTATGTAGACGAGGTCGATCCGAAGGTCCTCTACGCGGGTGCCATGAAGGGGATGCTCGATTCCCTCAAGGATCCCTATACCACCTACATCGAAACGGACAGCCTCATGGGGACGAGCCTGAAGGATACCACCACCGGCGTTTTCGGCGGGGTCGGGCTTTCAATCACCAAGGCGACCGAATCCACGCCGGACAAACCCGCCTGGGTCGAGGTCGCTTCCCCGATAGAGGATACCCCCGGCTGGAAGGCCGGAGTCCAGCCCGGCGATCTGATCATCTCGATCGACGGAACCGATACGGCCGACATCTCGATGGAGAATGTCCTTTCCCGACTCCGCGGTCCGGTCGGTACGAATGTTACCATCGTGCTCAGACGCGGCAAGCTGATGGAGTTCCCCGTTACCCTGACCCGGGCCCTGATCGAATATCCGACAGTAAAGTATTCCATGATGGAGAACGGTACCGGCTATCTCCGCATCATCGAGGTTTACTCCGCTGACCTCCGACCGGGTCAGGGAGGCGCTCGACTCGTTCGCCAAGGCCGGCTTCACCTCCCTCCTGATCGACCTGCGCAACAATCCCGGCGGGCTCATCACGAGCGTCGTCGATGTCGCGGACCAGTTTCTCGATGACGGGGTAATCGTTTCCACCCGTTCCCGCATCGCCTACGAGAACCGGGAATTCCGCGCGACTCCCGGCAAGAACACCTTCGACCGGAAGATTCCCGTGGTCGTCCTGATCAACAAGGGATCCGCCAGCGCCTCGGAGATACTTGCCGGCGCCCTCAAGGATTTACCGGCTTGCCTATCTGGTCGGCGAGACGAGTTACGGCAAGGGCTCCGTCCAGCAGGTGATCGACCTCCTGAACGACGATGCGATGAAGATAACGATGGCCCGCTACTATACCCCGAGCGACGCCAACATCGACAAGAAGGGCATTCCTCCCGACCTCGAGGTCCTGTTTCCGGAGCTTACCGAAAACGAGGAAAAGGAGCTTTCCCGCCTCCTTCAGACGGCTACCCTAACAGACCTCGTCGCCGGCAAGGCGGAGCTGAGCGACGCCGCGGCCGGCGAACCGGCCGCGAAACAGGCGGGGGACCGGGCGGGCGGCGGGGGGGGCGCGAGACA
>Ga0183099_1001643_pt1 | contig 12528 bp, 10 predicted proteins | sample Biomet1_FD_127788 | JGI IMG/M metagenome (GOLD analysis project Ga0183099, IMG submission 127788) | Microbial communities from bioreactor (seeded with anoxic lake sediment) at LBNL, California, USA - Biofuel metagenome 1 | ecosystem: Engineered > Bioreactor > Anaerobic > Unclassified ... | reverse complement strand
TCGGAGATTTCTTTCAACTCTTGTTGCGCAGCTCTCACTAAATGCATGGAATTTGTAAGCGGCGTATCTAAAGAACTAATAGTGCCAATAATATACTTATTCATTTCTCTATCAGAAGCTGTAAAATTCTTTAAGAAAACAGGTACATTTTTGTAAGTTGTCAGCGTTTCAGCCAGTTTAGGATCACGATAGGAAGACAGATACATTCCACCATTACGATCAAATAACACGTTTGCACCATAAGCACCGCCTTGAACCCTTATTTTCGTCCAAAGATATTCATAGCGCAAAATAGTTTCCAGTACCTTCATTACGCCCGTATATTCATAGCCATGTGCCCGGTAATCTCCCCCTGCTACAACATACTGAACCTTGCCTGCAGTAATAATACCTTCATTAATACCTGGTGCCGACAACTTATGTGCCGCCTGTCCTGCATATGGAGAATGGGGCAATTTAGCCACAAAATCTTCGGCAGCTTTATCAACTGTCTCCATTAGATTTTCATCACAGGAATAGGCAAAAAGTTGTTTAGTCCTTGTGGAAAATACAGGTAATAAGCTATGAAGTTCTCTTGAATAATAATATATTCTGTCTCATAATTCTCTACTAATTTTTTTAAGAATATATAGTAACTTAATTGGTCATGCTCACTGACTCGTGCAGCTTCACCAAAATACGAACCCAACCTAGTCACCGCAACATTTAGACCCCGATTAAAGAAATTGCTATCCCAGTCTGTTTTAACTTCATCTATTATTTCATGCAAGCGATTTTTATCACTAAAATTTGTAGTTAATGTGATATTTTCTAAAATTTTAAATAAATTGCTCAAATTTTGTTCTAGTACTTTAGCAGTCAACGAAAAATTGAAAGTGTATTTTGACATATCATCACAATTAGAACTTGTAGCAGCTTGAAAACTGATGCCACCTGTATATTTATTGGTATAAGTTGATAATTCTTGATAGGAAAAATCTCTAGTGTCCATTTTTCCCAAAACATCACTAAGCAAATATACATAGGGCAGTAATTCTTTACTAATGCCCGTCATATCAAAATACCAATTTACATATACTATTTTATTTGTAAAAGCCGGTAAATATAAAATTTTACGACTCCCACGTTCCTGTTTTTGCACTAATTCCTTTTCTATTTCTGTACGAATATCACTACGCTCTAAAATTGGAATAGAATTTAAATCCTCAGGTGAATTAACTGCAGCCTGAATTTCGTGTAATTTTTTTGCTTGGCTTATGTGCAAGGCTATTTCTTCCGTGCTCATACTATTTTTTAATACAGCCATCTTTGCTAATTCTTCACTATGCTGCCGTTCTTCTTTACCAGGTTCTGGACGTAAGGTCAAAAGCAGTTTATGCGTATTATCTAAAAGATAATTTTCTATAAGGCTTTCGAAATAATTAGTTTTAAGTTTTTCACGTAAAAATTTCAGTAGCGCATTTACTTGTAAAGCATCTACTGGGTCACCACCATATAGCCAATTTTCCAGGCAACTAAGGCCATAGATCAACCCTTTAGGATAAATTCCGAAATCAGCTTCTCGTAATTTAAACTCCATAGCATTTAAATGTGACTCTACTAGCTCTTTATCCAAGCCATTTATTGTAATATTCTGTAAAGTTCTATATATTACAGAAATAAATTTATCTTTATTTTGTGGATCTGCTCCGCCAGCCTTAATAGAAAAAACCGGTTGTAATTGTGCCGTTGCAAAATCCCCTGAAATATCGCTGCCAATACCAGCAGCTAATAACGCCAGACGCAAAGGAGCGGAATTTCCATCCAAAAGTACTGTGCATAATAAACGCAAAGCAGTCGTTGTTTGTTGATCAGTAGCCTTGCCTGTAACTATATTTAAGGACAAATAACTTTTATTTTCAACATTTTCTTCAGGACCTATGGGGTAAGTTGATTCTACTTCAGCAGTACGTGCAAAAGTTTTTTGTAAAGGAATAGAAATTTTCAATTTGCCTGTTTTAGGAAAAGCTTGTAAATATTCTTTATCTATATAAGCTAAAGTTTTTTCAATATTCATATCTCCATATAAATAAATATAAGCGTTTTCCGGTCTATAATACGTTTCATGAAATTTTTTAAAAGCATCTAAAGTTAATTCCGGAATCGCAGATGGCAAACCGCCTGATTCATAGCCATAAGGAGAATCAGGAAATAATGCCTTATAACATTCATTTTCCTCTATTGCATCCGCAGAAGAGTACACACCCTTCATCTCGTTGTAAACGACTCCATTATAAGTTAAAGGCCCATCCGGCTTTTCAATTTCATAATGCCAACCTTCTTGAAACAAGGTATAGGGATTTTCATGAATTAAAGGATAAAATACCGCATCTAAATAAACGTCCATTAAATTTTGAAAATCCTTGTCATTTCTGCTTGCCACCGGATAAACTGTTTTATCAGAATACGTCATAGCATTTAAAAAAGTGTTCATGGAGCCTTTTACTAATTCTACAAAAGGTTCCTTTAAATGATATTTGCGTGAACCACATAGTACAGAATGCTCCATAATATGTGCTACACCTGTATTATCTTTGGAAGGTGTTCTAAAACCAATAGTAAACACTTTATTATCGTCTTCTGTCTGCAAGTATAAAAGTTTGGCACCACTAAAATCATGTTCTAGCAAGTATGCCACTGCTTTCACATCCGGAACATTTGTTATTTTCTTGACAACAAAACCAGAATAAATTCCATTCAATTCTAAAGTCATCTTTCTCACTCCCCTGATAAAAAGAAGCTTGCGAATAAACACAAGCTTCTTTCAAAATTATTTGAAATATTGTACGCCTGCTTTAAAAATAGGCTGTTCCTTATTACCAGTGATATTTTTCATAAGTCCCTCACTATAGCGCTCAGTATGCGCCATTTTACCTAAAACCCTTCCATCCGGACTTGTTATTCCTTCAATGGCGTACATTGAACCGTTTGGATTATATGGACTTTCCATAGTAGCTTTCCCCTTTAAATCAACATATTGAGTAACAACCTGCCCATTAGCGAAAAGTTTTTTTATTTCTTGCTCTGATGCCACAAATCTACCTTCTCCATGTGATACGGCGATAGTATGAATATCCCCTGGGTTAACCAGGGTCAACCATGGTGATTTATTAGAAATAATTTTTGTATCAACCATTTGCGAAACATGGCGCCCAATACTATTAAAAGTTAAAGTTGGAGCCGATTCCTTCATTGGCATAATCTTACCGTATGGGACAAGGCCCAATTTTATCAAAGCTTGGAAACCGTTACAGACACCCAACATTAGGCCATCTCTATTTTCTAATAAATCCGTTATAGCCTCCTTTATCTTAGGATTTCTAAACATAGTAGCTATGAATTTACCTGAGCCATCAGGTTCGTCACCAGCACTAAAACCACCAGGCAGCATAACTATTTGTGCGTTATTAATCATTTTTACCATAGCGTCCACAGAATCGCTAATAGCCTGTGCCGTCAAATTGCGCACAACAAAAGTTTCTGCCTTGGCTCCTGCATTAGTAAATGCTAAAGCTGAATCATACTCACAATTAATACCTGGGAAAACTGGTATTAATACTCTAGGTTTAGCCAAATTATATGGAGCTGTCAGGGGTAATTTAGCATAATAAGGTTCGTGCTCAATACTCACTTCACTTACACTAAGCAGCTTTTTAGCTGGGAAAATATCAGCTAAAGTTTTTGTATATGCCTTTTGAATATCAACAAGAGCTATGTCAATCCCATTAATATCAATAGCCGATTTGTTATTTAAGGTGCCTAAATTTAAGTAATCTATGTCTGCAAAAAGCTCATCTGGATCTACATCTTTAGCCAATTCCAATAAAAACCCGCCTGGTTGCAATGTAAATAGCCCTTCAATATGAGCAAAAGGTTTTACAAAACTGAATCCTAAGCCGTTTCCTAAACACATTACCGAAATTGCAGCAGCAATACCGCCCTCTTTAACAGTCCCTGCTGTTATTACCTTTTTGGCTAAAATAGCCTTATGTACAGCCGTTAAGTTTTTGCGTAATACCTTAAATTCTATAACTTCTTCTTCATTACAAGGACAATCTATAAAAATAACTTTATTCCCACTATTTTTAAATTCAGCAGAAATTACGTCCTTGCCATCAATAACATCCACGGCAAAAGAAACAAGTGATGGCGGAACCTCTTTATCCATAAAAGTACCTGACATACTGTCTTTACCACCAATAGCAGGAAGTTCCAAAGCATCTAAAGCAGTATAGGCACCTAACAAGGCACTAAATGGTTGTCCCCAAGTATGTTCATTGTGTAGTTTTGGAAAATATTCCTGCAACGTTAATCGCAGCCGAGAAGGATCCGCACCCAAGGCAGTAGCACGGCATACTGATTCTACAACCGCATACATACCACCATGATAAGGACTCCAGCACGCAACCTCCGGATGATAACCACAAGCCATCACTGAAGCAGCTGTAGTTTTACCACTAAGTACCGGTATTCTTGCCACCATTCCTTCAGCAGGTGTTAGTTGGTGTACACCACCAAAAGGCATAATAACGGTGCCTTTACCAATCGTACTATCAAAACGTTCACTCAAGCCCTTTTGGCTACATACATTCAACCTATCTAAGTTAGCAAGCCAGGCTTTGGACAAGGATTGTTCACAAACTACGCTGTCAGGCATTTTACTGAAGGCACTTGTAGTAGTAATTTCATCAACTTCAACAGCGGTCTTTTGGGCAACACCATTAGTATCCAAAAAAGCTCTGGATAAATCAACAATTTTTTCACCATGCCAGTACATAACCAAACGTGGATTCTTAGCCACTTCCGCAACAACTGTTGCTTCCATATTTTCTGCAGCAGCAGCAGCAGTGAAAGCGTTTAAGTCGCTAGCAGCAATAACTACTGCCATGCGTTCTTGTGATTCTGAAATGGCTAATTCAGTGCCATCTAACCCCTCATATTTCTTAGGTACTTTATCTAAATTAACAACTAGCCCAGGAGTTAGTTCTCCAATAGCAACAGACACTCCGCCTGCGCCAAAATCATTGCACCGTTTAATCATTTTTGTTACTTTTGGATTGCGAAACAGTCTTTGAATTTTGCGTTCAGTGGGAGCATTACCTTTTTGTACTTCCGCACCACAACAAGCCAAAGATTCTACTGTATGTTCTTTGGAAGAACCGGTTGCTCCCCCACAGCCATCACGTCCAGTTTTACCACCCAAAAGTAAAATTAAATCCCCTGCTTCAGGTGATTTGCGAATAACGGCATCCTTGGGTGCAGCCCCAATAACAGCTCCTATTTCCATGCGTTTAGCTACAAATTTATCATGATAAAATTCTTGTACGGATCCTGTGGCCAACCCAATTTGATTGCCGTAAGAACTATAACCTGCCGCAGCACCTAATGTGATTTTTCTCTGAGGCAATTTTCCCGGCAAAGTTTTTTCAAAGGGCGTACGTGGATCGGCAGAGCCTGTTACGCGCATAGCCTGATATACGTAAGAACGTCCTGACAATGGATCGCGTATAGCACCGCCTAAACAGGTAGCGGCACCACCGAAAGGCTCAATCTCTGTAGGATGGTTATGTGTTTCGTTTTTAAACATTACCAACCATTCTTCGACTTTTTTATCAACTATAATAGGTACAACAATGCTACAAGCATTAATTTCCTCAGAAACATCCAAATCCTCAAGTTTGCCTTGTTTCTTTAATTTTTTCATGCCTAAAACAGCTATATCCATTAAAGTAATCGGTCTATCAGTTTTTTTGCCATAAACAAATAGTCGATCTTTTTGGTAGGCTTCGTAAGCTTTTTGTACCGGATTTGTAAAAAGACTGTCAGCAACTTTAACATCTTGTATTTGTGTCATAAAAGTTGTGTGACGACAATGATCAGACCAATAAGTATCCAAAACTTTTATTTCGGTAATAGATGGTGAACGTTTTTCTGCTTTAAAATAACTTTGGCAGAAGCATAAATCATCTAGGCTCATTGCCAAACCACATTTTATACGGAAATCATCCATCTCTGTTTTTGTCATTTCATTAAATTTCGTAATAATTTCTACAGGTTTTGGGTTTTCCCAAACCCCTTCCAATGTTTCAGGAATTCTAGCAGCCGCTTCTCTAGCTTCTACAGGATTAATACAATATGCCTTAATTTTAGCAATATCGTTTTTTGTTAAATTTCCTTCCAAAACATAAACTTTTTGCCGCAGCTACTACAGGACGCTCTTTTTGTGTAATTAATTGAATACACTGCTCCGCGAAGTCTTCTCTTTGGTCATATTGACCTGGCAACAACTCTACTGCAAAAGAAACACTCTCTTTTTCCAAAGGCAGCGTATTTTCATGTACAATATCTACCGGAGGTTCAGAAAGGACTAATTGCTTAGCACCTTCAAATTCTTTCGCGCTTAAACCCGTTAAATCATAACGATTAATAATACGCAAGTTATTTAAATTTTTCATTCCTAAACTATTTTGTAAATCTTGCAGTAACCCTCTTGCTTCAACAGCGTATTCTGGTTTCTTCTCTACAAAAATCCTTTTAATTTCTCCGCTCATAGCATCCTCCAGTTAAAAGTACTCATTAATAAAATTATTTTTTACAGGGAATAATGTTTCTAATAAAACTATTATTGATTCTTTCTCTGCTAGGACTCTACCATTATTTACTAACTGCCTAACGTCAAAAGTACCGAAATACAACTGTGTTAAAGTGCCAATATCCATAGTAACATCGGGTATTTCAACACTATTGTCAAGCTGCAATCCTTCAGGTGTAACCGTTATTTTCACTAAGACATTGTTTAATTGCATAAAGCTGTCGCGCACATACATAACAAAAGTCGCATTAGGACAATCCTTGGGCACAGGTAATAACCTTAACGCTTCCCCTACATTAATAATCCTAGACATCATGAAGGGAATGGTTTCGCCTGTATGAGTTTGATCTCTAAAATTAACATAGGACAAATCATCAGGAGTTGCCAGCCAATCTAATTCAGTATAAGCACCAGCAAAACCTCTTGTATATTCCAACAGACAATTTTTAGCCTGTCCTGTTGTAGTCAATAGTTCCCAGATTTTAATTGTCATATTTTCTTTGCTATATATCATATAACCTACTGCATCTTTACCATCATAAACTACTACGACTTCCAAATTATCTGCTGCCGAAGCCGCAAAATAATTATCCCACACTCGTTCGTCACGTTCTACATAAGCATGATAATTAGACATAACGTTCTTGTAAATATTCTTTAATTCATTCTTTGCCGCTAATAGTTCTAGCCGTTGCAAATGCAAGGTAACATCTGTACAAACAATGCTTAGTGCGTTTAATGGCATTTTATAACCATGTCGGTAGTGAGTATAAGCAAACCCATAAGGTAGATAAACTCCAGCGTTAATAGGCATCAAAATAACAATTGATGTGCCAGCGGCTCGGAGCAAAGTAAACGCTGTAGAAAGCAATTCCCCGATGAGATGTTGTCCACGAAATACTGGATCCGTAGCTACTCCTACTATATAAGGCACTTCCATGGTTTTATTATGTAAAGAAATTGTATATGGATTTAAATGTAGCATAGTAGCTAAATTTCCCTCTACATCAAAACCGCCAATTATTTTATTTTGTCTCAAACAGTATTGAGAGAAATACCAAGAAAAAAAAGAGCTCTCTTTTTTTTCAAAGCAGTAATCCCATAACTTTGCAATCTGCGGTAATGTCTCTTTATTAATAAAACGAAAGTCCATAGCCTACCTCTTTCACTTAATTATAGTATTATATTTTTTTACCATAAACTCAGGATTATAAGACTCCTTAGCTTTACGTAATCCTTCTTTTCCCATATCTTCTTCTCTATTAACATATTTAACATCAGTCCAATTTTTTTGAACAAATTCTTGGTTTATTAATGTATACAAACCCCTTATTTCAGGATTTGCTTTTTCCACATGTACAATGACAATCTCATCATTTTGTTTTTCGCCAAAGGTAAAAGCCTCTACTTCGCCATTAATACGAATTAAACCGCCCTGAATATTCAAAACTTCAAGATTGTTTAACGCCTCTTTTATAGCACAGAACTCACATTTAAGACTTTCATCCTCGGCCAATCTGCTCTCGCACCACTTGTCGCTGAAAATAATACATTCATCTTTATTAGCAAGTGTAATCGGTTCATAAACGTAATCAGGATGCTCCTTCTTAAAAGCATTGACATGATTTTTTTTACCGTGATATTTACGACCTGACAAAGTTGCTAATTTTTCTCGCAAATAAACATAATCCCAATTATCCCGATCTTCTTGATATTCAGTTATATTTGGTAAAAAATTTTTAAATCTCTCAATGGTCTCTTCATAAATACCATGAATTTCAAAAGGTTGACCCTGAAAGTACTCTTTTAGCGCAGCAACAACCAAAGGAAGATCTTCATCAACACCACCAAATGCAGGCAAAACAAAGGTTACGTCATTTACCGTAACCTTAATAATCAGACACCCATGACTAATAGCCCAGAAAACATCATAACATTTACGCCAAATAAATAGCGTAGTAAAATTGCATTCCGAGCCATAATATTTCTTCTCAGAAAAATAGTCATCGAAAATAGGTTTGTCGTCCAAAGTAATATGTTTAAATTCTAAAATAAGATTTCTCTCCCTTGTTTTTCTAAATACTGTATAGATATCTACGTACCATGTTATTATACCAAAAAAGTGTGCTGTTGAACAGAAAAAGAAAAAACCGACTACATGTAAATGTAGTCGGTTTTTGACAATAAATTATTGTCTGCCTTCATTTTTCATCTTAGTATAGCACTCACGGCAATATACTGGACGATCCATGGACGGACGGAAAGGAACCTCAGTCTCACAACCGCAACCAGCACAAGTAGCTGGATACATTTGACGAGGACCACCATTCATACGTTGTTTGCGAGCTGCACGGCAAGCCGGGCAACGGCCAGGTTCGTTTTCAAAACCTTTTTCTTCATAAAATTCTTGCTCGGAAGCAGAAAATACGAAATCTTGTCCACATTCACTACATTTTAAAGTCTTGTCTTCCTTCATTATAAATCACTCCTTTTTTCCATACCTCAGATGTTTTCCGGTGCTTCCCCAAGATATGGTAAGAAGATGGAATACTTGAATTCGTTGAGATATTCTATGCTCAGTGTATAGTATAAAATGAGAAAAGTCAAATAATTTAAATTTTTCCTACATAATTATGGAACTTTAGTAAGTAGCTGTCATCCCACTTAACAATACAAGACAAGCTAGCATTATCCACATAAAATGCCCAAATTTTATTTAAATCTAACCCTAATGCAGTACACAGTAAAACACGAACAATGCCTCCATGAGCGACCAGCATAACTGAAGTATCTTCTTTTTGCTCTGCAACCATCTCTTCAAAAGCACTCCAGGCTCTTTTTTGAACTTCATGAAAACTTTCCCCATTTTCAATGTGTGCCTCGCCTGGTTTCTGTAAAAACATATCAATACTACTAGGCCACTGAGCTTTAATCTCTTTAAATGTCAACCCTTCCCAGTTACCAAAACAAATTTCCTTGAAATCCGGGCGAGCTATTATCTTTAAATTATGGTTCTTGGCAATTGGCGTTGCAGTTTCTATAGCTCGAGTTAAATCACTGGTATAAATTTTTGCTAAAGGTAAATTCTTTACTAGTGCCGCTAATTCTTCAGCTTGAGACAATCCTTTGGCATTTAAAGGATTGTCTGTGTGACCTTGAAACTTCATCTCTTTATTTGCATCAGTTTCTCCATGTCTTGCAATATAAATTGTTTTCATTAACTTTTACTCCTAGCTTGCTGAGAATGGGCAAATTCACTAACTTCGTCATGCACACCTGTCTCAGCAAAAGTTTTCATTTCTTTATACGCTTTAAGTCCCGCATCAAAAAGAGTAAAGGCTAAAGCAGCACCATAGCCATTACCTTGGGCTATATGTAACCGTAAAACAGGTGTAAATCCCATAGAAAAGGCTAAATCTTTTTGCCCTCTTTCCGTCGTTATTTGTGAGCAAATACAATATTCTAACGCTTCAGGGCAGATTTTACCGGCAATATAGGCGGCCAAAACAGAAGCTAATCCATCTAACATAATTGGTGTTTTATGCTTTGCAGCGCAAAGAATACTACCTACCATTGCAGCACAAATGTTGCTTCCCAGTGTATACAATATTTCCTCCCAACCACATTCTTTTAATCTTTCCCAACCCGAAGGCAATGTATATCTACCAAACGTAACAGGTGCTAATAACCCATATCCGGATAAGATTACATGTTCAGTAGCATTTATTCCTTGTTCAATGGCCGATAATAAATCATCCCTATTACTCGTAACAGTTTCCATTATTACGCTGCCATAAGCAGCTTTAGCTAATATGTTTATTGGCGAATTAGTTGTTTTTTCAGGCATTATTTCATCTTGCCACAACATAATAACTCTCCCCGGAAAATCTAAATTCGCTGGTTCAGCAGTGCCTTTTGCTCCGGCATAAAGACACACCATTTTCTCTAATTTCCCTAAAGAGCCCAGTGGCTTAATAAGATTATCAAAACGTTTTTGAGCTTGAACTTCTATATCTTTATTTATGTGTTTTATATTCATACAATATTCATTAAGTTCCAAAACCAATTCTCCTCTACCGTAAAATAAAATATGCTATTAGCAAATATAAAACATTGCCAACTTCAGTTAGTGCGCCATATGTATCTCCGGTTAAACCGCCTAACATTTCACTAAGATACTTTGCAATTAATAACGCAAGAAGCAAACAAACCAAGGCTATTACTAAAAATTTTATGCCACAAATAATAACAAAAACCATGCCTAAAACAATTGCAATATAAGAATAATATCGTTTCGCATATTGTTTAAACAATTTTCCTATACCTTCCTTACGAGCATAAGGGAAATTTACAATATATAAAACCATAAAAGTTCTTGTAGCTACCGACATAGCAATAATAACTTTAGTTAAAACTACACCGGAAATTGCTAAATACATACCCATCTTAAGCATAATTAAAACAACAACAGCTAGGACTGCATTAGAACCTACATGACTGTCCTTCATTATTTCCAACATACGTTCACGAGTGCGGGCAGAAAAAACTCCGTCTGCCGTGTCCATATAACCGTCGTACATAAGTCCACCTGTTATAATAATTTCGGCGAAAATCAAAAGTGTTCCTCGTAAAAAATCCGGGATATACAAGACGAGAAGTCCATAATTTACTACAGCTAAAATAGAACCTATGATAAGGCCTACTAGTGGAAAGTATGGCACACTGCGGGAAAAATCCTGTGGTGACCAATCGTCACTATGGGAAAATCTTATGCGTGTTAAGAATTCTAAAGCGGTTATAAAATCATGCATCATATACTCCCGTTAAATCAGCTTGATTATAAACATCTAAAGCCATTTGCAAAATTACAATAGCCAAAGATGCACCAGTACCTTCGCCTAAACGCATGCCAGCATCTACAATTGGATGCAAGTGCAACATTTCCAACATTTTTCCGTGGGAAATTTCTTCAGACAGATGAGAACAAAACATGTAAGCTGCGCAAGCAGGATTAATGCCATATGCAATTAAAGCTGCTGCTGTAGCGTTAACGCCATCTACCATACTTGGTATTCCTCTTTGAGCTCCGGCTAAAATCATTCCTGCTAACCCAGCATGATCATATCCGCCCACCTTACATAATACATCTAACGCATCATTAGGATTGGGCTCATTAATTTTCAAGCCCGCAGCAACCACACTGCGTTTAATGTCCATGCGCTCATCGTTAATACCGCTGCCTCTACCAACTGTTAATACAGGAGGTAAATCCAAAATAGCTGAAGCAATAGCTGCGGTAGAAGTAGTATTTCCTATGCCCATTTCCGCTGTTGCCAAAAGATTATAGCCTTGATCAATACAGTCATTTGCGACCTTCATACCTGCCTTTATCGCTTCAACGGCTTGTTCTCTAGTCATAGCCTGTCCTTTAGTAAAATCCTCAGTTCCCATGGCTACCTTACAATTTATTACCTGTGGTAAGTTTGTTAAATCTGCATTTACACCTACGTCTGTAATAAAAATATCTGCATTAGCATGACGTGCCATAACGTTGGCACCGGCACTTCCACCAATATAGCCATTAATCATTTGAATAGTCACTTCAGGTGGAAAAGCACTAACGCCATATTTAGCGATACCATGGTCTCCACACATTAAGAGCATGGCAGTTTTAAGTTTTTCTACCGGTTTTTTACCTGTTAAAGCAGCATATTTTACTACCATTTTTTCTAAATCACCTAATCCATGGCTAGGATCAAAGGCGAGCCATTGTCTTTTTACTAGTTCACCAATTTTCTCATCAGGTACCGATATCATTATATTCTTAAGGTCTTTCACTGTGTTTTTCTCCATTTTCATCTTTAAATTTAAAAGCAAGTTTTTTTATATCTACAGCA
>Ga0183099_1001642_pt1 | contig 12528 bp, 8 predicted proteins | sample Biomet1_FD_127788 | JGI IMG/M metagenome (GOLD analysis project Ga0183099, IMG submission 127788) | Microbial communities from bioreactor (seeded with anoxic lake sediment) at LBNL, California, USA - Biofuel metagenome 1 | ecosystem: Engineered > Bioreactor > Anaerobic > Unclassified ... | reverse complement strand
AAGCTGCTTCCCATCAATCAGCAGCTTGGAAAATTGGCGGAAGGTTATCAAAAAGCGGCTTCTGCGGGGATGGGCCAAGAATTTGTCATGAATACCTTGGGTGTTCGTGGCATGGAGCTTGTCAAAACGCTGAAAAACTATAACCAAGCAAAGGAAAATGGTGCAAAAATACAAGGGATTGGGCTAAACCCGGAAGCTATGTATAAAATGCAACAACAACTGCATTTACTGGAAATGCAAGCCGGGCAGCTAAAGCTTGTATTCGGCAGTGTGTTTGTTGATTTGCTGGGTGACAATGTAGGGAAAATCAGCGGGGAACTTGCCCAAATGGCCAAGTATGTTGCGGATAATCGGCAACAAATTACAGCGACGACCGGAGAAGTTTTTAAATTATTGGCAGCTTATGAAGCCGTTAAGGTTGCGGGGAAAATAGGAAACGGTCTTTCGGGTGCTTGGCAAAGTATGAGCACGAAATCCGAAATGAATGCCATAAATGAAGCCCAGGAGGCGGCGTTAACTATCCAGCAGGAGCGGTCGATTGCGAAAAGGCAGGCCCTGGTTGATACGGCAGCTAAAAAGGAAGAAGCTGCGTATTATAAGACGGTGCAGGCCATGGAAGCTTCAGAAGCTGAAAAAAATCAGATTTTTACGGAATATCTGATTAAACGGGAACAAGCTTCTCTGGAAACGCAAGCAAATATACGTGCAAGTATGACAGAAGCGTATTTAGAAGAAATTGCTAAAGCGGAAGAAGCAGCAACAGCACAAGTGGCTAGTATAAATTCGGTAGCTGTAGCCGCGGAGGAAAGTGCTGCACGGATTATAGCTGCAAATAACATGGTAGCAGGAACGGCTTCTGAGGTTATAGTGGCAGAGGAAGGGAAAGCCATTGCGATGACTGAGGCTGGCATTGCTGGAACTACAGCGGCAAACACTACCGCCGCCGCAAACGCAGAACTTGCAGAGGCTGAGCTTATAGCCGGATCAGCCGCGGCGGAAGCGGGGCAAAAAGCAGTTGTCTCAAATGGCTTGGCGACTGCCGCAGTCGGGGGGAATATCGTTGCGAATGAGACTTTGACGGTAGCAGAAACAACCGCAGGTGAGGCTCGCGCTGTTGCAGGAAGCCGGATGGCAGAGGGGGCGGCCATAGCCACTACCGCAGTATCAACACTCACCAAAGCCGTATGGGGATTGGCTGGTGGTTGGTTAGGTGTTGCGGCGGCCATGGCTTATGGCGTGTACCAATCAGCCAAACGGTCTAATGTAACAGCGCATCAAGTAGCAGACGACCATGTTATATTGTCTGATGGTACTATTGTAAATAAAAATGGTCAGGGCATATATGATTATGGCGATTCCGTCAAAGATGATGTTAATGACAAAGTCAATACGGGTGATTCTTACGATGGCAACAATAGCTATGATAATCCGGATTCCCTGTATTACAACGCGGATTCTCAGCCACACAAAAATAATACGTATGAGTTGTCGGATGCTCAGAAAGCCGAATATGATGAAAAGAAGTATCAACAATGGTATAACTCCGATGATGCCGAGGCAGTAGCAGAACGCCAACGGCAACAGAAATCGGCGGCTGATGAGGATCTTGCCGCAAAAGAAGCAGCAATAAAAAAACAACAAGACGACTTGATGGCAGCACTGCAAGATAAAAATAAAGAAAAAAAGCCGAAACATGAAGAAAAACCAAAGTCGTATGAAGTGCAAACGCCCGTGGGTGATGTGGCATCTTCTATCGCAGCCGCTCATCCAGAAGGTGAGCAATGGATGGGAAATATTACCGATGATTCGGCGATTCAGTGTGATTCTTTTACCGCCAATGTCTACAATCAAGCTGGCATTGGCAGTATTGGTGGTTACGATACAAGCAGCAATGTGATAAATGATACGGCGTTCAAGGCGGCAAATGCCTATCATCCTGTAGGAGACGGGTACCAAGCACAAAACGGCGATATGGTTGATTTTTCTGGGCATGTAGGGATTTATCAAGATGGCAATGTCATAAGTCGCCAAGCATCTGGCGGGGTTCATACCGCCAGCATGTCCGAGGCAGAGGCGTATTTTGGTTCGGTAAAAGGATATGGATCTATTTCAGATGCCACTGGAAATATGACCATTACGCAGACTGTGGATGAAGCTGGGAAAAAAATAGAAGAAGCGGCGCAAAAACTGGTCAAGGCCAAAGACGAAGCTTATAAATTATTCCAGTCAATGAGCAATACCATTTTGAATGAAAATGATACAACCTATCAGCAGGGTATCAACAAAATAAACCAGGACGTAATCCAAAAACAGCAGGAAATCAATAAACTTGGTGCTGCTGGGGTTGATATAACGGCCTTAGAGCAGGAACTCGATATTTACAAAAAGACTTTAGAAGAAAAAGTCGTGAAAGTTTGGCATGATGCTTGGTTCAAAATCAAAGATGATACGCGAAAATCCTTAGATGATATTTTGGGCGATTATGAAGATGAAGCGCAAATGCAGTATGATGCCACGCTTCGGTCGCTCGAGGAAGAGAAAAAAGAACGTCTAAAGGCAATCGCGCAATCGGGAGATGATGCTGGAGCAAGGCTCGCCGTTGAAAAATGGTATAATGCGCAGGTTATAAAAGCCGCCAATGACCGGGATAAAGCACTATCAGAAGCACATAGCAAGATGATCAAACAGTGGGAATCCGAAGGTGACTATAATAAGATTTTATCGAGTTTGTCGAAGCATCCAGAAAAAGAAAACCAAGATGTGGATACTGCTGGACAGCAGAAATTAGCATCCGAAGTTGTGAAAATATGGGATGCTGCGCATCAAAGTATAGATGCAAATATAGCCTCGGTAGCGGATGATTTATACGGCAGCCTTACCACATCGATGGAAGGTTTTATTTCTGGAACCGAAAGCGCCATGGATGTGGTGCATAGTTTTGGAAATGCAATTATATCTGAGATAGAGCGTATAGCCGCGCAGCAGTTGGCTGGACAATTTATTAGTGGTTTGCTGGGAAACTATATCGGTACGCAATCAAGTGGGGTAAATGGAGCTGTATTTGATCAGTATTTACCTTCTACCAGTTTTAGTACAGGAAGTTATAGTTTTGAAAATACAATGTCCACTACTGCGCATCCTTTTGCCAAAGGCGGAATTGTCACTGCGCCAACTCTCGGCTTGATTGGGGAAGCTGGACAAGATGAAGCCATTATCCCGCTAAACAGTGAAAATTTATCAGCGATCGGCGGCAAAGGCTCAAGTGGCGGCGTTGTTGTAAATATCACAAATAAATCAGATGCCACACCACAGGTTGCAAGCACCAAATATGATGCATCCATTAATAAAACCATACTAGATATTGTTATTGATGGAGCAAGCCGTAATGTGAGCGGGTTTGGTACAAATTTAAAGACGGTTTTAGGGCAATAAAAATAGAAGCTGAGGTGATGATGCATGCTAACTTTTCCTGCGATTGCAGAGCCTAATATATCAAGTGCGGATAATTGTGGGGATTCTTATAAGACGAGTATCCAAGACAGCACAATCAGCACCACAACGGATGCCAATTATAAGCATACAAGGCCTAGAACGACACGAATGATAGCATCTTGGACGTTTGCATGGGTTGCGATGTCAGACGATGATTATAATTTGCTAACTGCATTTTTTAGGCAAGTGGGAACGTATCAAAGCTTTGCTTGGGTAAATCCTATAGATCAGGCTACTTACACGGTCCGATTTGCCGGAAATATGGCGGATTGGCAACAAGTTTATCCGTATGGATGGCAAGGAAATTTGAAGTTTGAAGAGGTGTAGCAGATGCAGGTATGGTCACAAGCAGCAACTCTGCAAAAAAATAAATTGGCAAGTGATGCACCTTTTTTAATTTTAGTTGAAGTTATTTGTAAGAGCTTGCCAGAGCCAATATATCTTGTTCGCAATACCGAAAAGATAACTTGGCGTGGCGTCGACTGGATTCAATTTCCGCTTGAAATCGATTCATCCAGTGAGGATGGAAAGACCATTCCTTCACTAAATATAAAAATCAGCAATTGTGGAGGCATCGTTCAGCAATATATCCAGCAATATAACGGACTTGTCGATTCTGAGATAAAAATATATGTCGTATTGGCAAGCAATGTGTCCAGTTCAGCTGCGGAATTTGAACTGGATTTTTTAATTACACAAACCAAATATAATGAGCAATGGATTACCTTTACCTTAGGTGCGAGCAGCGAGTTAATCAACCGATTCCCAACCAATAAATATATCGCAGATTTTTGTCCATTTACTTGTAAAGATATTCGTTGTGGGTATACCGGGGCAGGGAGCTGTGTCAATAATTTGAAATCCTGCCTCATTCCCCTGCGATTTGGGGGCGAACCAGGAATGACAACATGAAAAATGTATTTGAATACAGTGATTTGATCGGAGTCCCTTTTGTGGATGGTGGCCGAAACAAAGCTGGCTTTGATTGCTGGGGACTGGCCAAAGAGTGCTTTGAGCGGCAAGGCATTTTTGTGAAAGATTATGCGATTGGTGCAATGGAATCGGCAAAAATTGATAAGGAACTCAAAACAAATGAAAAATATTGGGACAAAATAGACACGCCGATTGTTGGTTGTCTTGTGCTGATTAACATATCTTGCCAAAACTTTGCGGACCATGTGGGGATTTATGTGGGAAACCATAAGTTTTTGCATGCATATGCGTATACCGGCGTTTGTTTATCTCCTATTAAACGCTGGAAAAGCCACATAAAAGGATATTATTTGCCAAGGGAGGTGAAATCATGATAAGGCTGCTTACAATTGAAAATCCATTTGAGCCCAAAGTTCAAAAAATAGAAGAATTGGTTTATTTGAACCTGCCAATCGCATCGTATGTAAATACGTATTATCGAGATATTTTTCTAAATGGTAGAAAAATAGAGGAAGCTGAATATAATATAGTATTGCCACAAGATGGTGACGAACTTATTAGTATACCCCATATCGCAAGTGGTGGTGGACTGGGGAAAATATTGGGCTTTGTTGCTACCGTAGCCTTATCGGCTTGGGCTGGCAGTATTGTATCCGGTGGTGGATTTTTTGGCGCACAATTGGCAGCGCATTCTTTGGGTGCGTATCTTGTGTCCGGGGCAGTTATGTATTTAGGTGGCAGATTAATCAATGCCGTGTTTCCGCAGCAAACAACAGGCAATAACGCGGCTGCCACTACGACCACCTATGGTTGGAATTTGCCAACGGTAGCAACCGCCGAAGGTGGGGTGGTCGGGGAAACCTACGGAGTTTGTATTCCAACCCCTCAATTATTGGAGGAGCACATTGAGACCGTTGATGATAGCACACAATATTTAAATTTGCTCTATTGCGGTGGGGCCGGTGAAATTGATTCGATCGATACGATTCGCATAGATTCGACGCCAATTAGCTGTTTTACAGATGTTCAGCTGGAAACTAGGCTGGGAACAAATGACCAGCAGCCCATCAGCTTTTTTGATAATACGCCAACGGATCAATCGGTTGGATTGGCTTTGGATTTAAATGCGCCGTTAATACGAACCACGGATAGTACGGCAGCGAGTTCGCTGGGAATCACCTTAGAATGGTCAAGCGGCCTGTACCATCTCAATGATGATGGAAGCTATGGAACGACGTCCGTTGTTGCGTTGATTGAGTACCGCAAAACCGGAGACAATGATTGGAGCAAACAAGGAAGTTACACGGTATCAGCAGCGACATCGTCAAGTTTTTATAAAACCTATAAGTGGGCTGTGGCCGCTCCTGGTCAATATGATGTTCGTGTAACCATGACCGCAAAGCCAGCAAGTAGCCGCTATATGACCTACACACAGTGGTCCATCTTAACGAGCTATAATAGTGGGAAATATTGTCGTCCGGGTAAAGTCTTAGTGGGGATGCGGATTAAAGCCACCAATCAGTTAAGTGGCGGTATTCCTTCGGTGAACTGGCGGCAGACCAGGAACACGGTATATGTCTGGAATCCGAATACATCGACTTATGAGGCAAAGGCAGCGAATAATCCGATTTGGGCAGCCTATGATATCTTGCATGGATGCCGCAAATTGAAAAATATCAATACGGGAAACGATGAATATGTTGTCGCGGGTTGTGCGCATGAGCATTTGGATGTCTATTACGATGAATGGAGTGCGGCAGCGGCATATGCAGATGAAAAAATCGTAAATCACAACAATGAGTTGGAAAAACGCTTTCAGTTTGATGCATATTTTGATACGGTTCAAAAACGTTTTGATGCGGCAACAAAAGCCGCTGCCGTTGGGCATGCGGCCATCGTTATTCATGGATGCAATTATGGGATTGTTGTAGATAAACCGGGAGAAATATGCCAAGTATTTTCAGAGGGGCGAACGACCGTATCGAGCGTCTCCGGAAGTTTTTTAAGCCGGGATGAACGGGCAAAAGCCGTGGAAATCACCTATAACGATACCAATAATGATTTTAAAAATACACAATTTACCTTGCGAACAGGTTCGTATGATACGGACACGAATGGACAAGATAATACAGCGCAGCTTAAACTCTTTGGGATTTCTCGACGAACGCAGGCTTATCGGGAAGGGGTTACAGCTCTTGCCGCCAGTGAAAGACAATTGCAAACCATTGAGTTGAGCACGGACATAGACGGGGTAACTGCAGAATACGGCGATATTGTTGGCTATGCCCATGCCATAAGCAAAATAGGGATAGCAAGCGGGCGTATCGTACGTGCTACCAACACTACCGTTGTTTTAGACAAAGAAGTCACGCTGGAAGCCGAGAAAACATATGAGATTTATATGCAGTTATCCGATGACACTTTAGTAAAACGGGCAGTAGTCCCGGTCGATGCTACTACGCATACGTTGACGCTAACGCAACCATTTGGCACAATTCCTCAACAATACGATTGCTACTCCTTTGGGGAAACGGATAAGGCAGTGAAACCGTTTCGGATTGTTGGAGCCGAACGGGATGGCGATTTGCTGGTCAAGCTCAAAATGATCGAATATGATGCTGCTGTTTACGCGACAGAGCTTGATTACAGCAAATATCCCGATATTGATTACACCAATACCAGCGATTATGCAACAAAAAATGTTGTTGCCAGCGAAGACACCTATATGCAGGCCGACGGAACGGTGATCACCAATATTGATATTTCTTGGGATGTTCCTGCCGATTATAGCTCAACAATCACCGGCTATAGCGTAGTTATTACCGATAAAACGACCGGTGCGATTTCTGCGGTTAGCACGGCGAATACCTATTATAAATATAGTGCAATTGCTAGGCATTCTTACAAAATACAAGTGAATGCGAAAATTACGGGAATAACCGTAGATGGTGGAAGTACAACCATTTATGTCACAGGAAAAGATGAACCGCCGCCGGATGTAATGGGACTAAAAGCTGTCGTGAACCCGGCAGATCGGACGCAGGCTGTTTTGAGCTGGAATCCTGTAGTTGCGGTGGATTTAAACCATTATCGAGTTAAGCTCAATGGGACAGAATATAACACGGCGGCCACTACGACGACCATCACCGCAACCGTCAATACTCCAACGGTGTCAGTCGTTGCGGTCGATAATAGCGGCAATGTCAGTGTCAATCCCGCTGCTTTGATGGTTGCTATTGTAGCAGGTCCGAGTGATGTAGTCGGTTTTAAAGTTTGCCAAAAAGCCACAGACCGCAGTGTTTTAGCCATGAGCTGGGACGCGGTAACGGACACGGATTTAGGGCATTATGAGATTCGTTTAGGCGACACCTGGGCAAGTTCAAAAACAATCGATGTTACAAAATCCTTGTCTACATCCTATCAGCTTACCCAAAGCGGATATTATCGCATATGGATAGCGGCCGTAAATGCCGCTGGTAAATATAGTGCAAATCCGGTAGTAGTGGAGATTCAAGCTGTTTGTGAGCCGGATCAACCGAAAAATTTAGCCTATACGCAAGATGTTCGTAATGCCAAACATGTGATTTTAGAATGGACGGCTGCAGCTGGTCAAGATATCGCTGGTTATGAAATCAGCCGTAATGGAGTGGTCGTTGGTTTTGCTGCCGATGCAATCTATACCGATACCATAACTGTAAGTGGTACCTATGTGTATAGTATTCGAACAAAGACCGTAGGCGCGTTTTATTCAGGCATGGCGTATCTTACGGCGGCTATTATGCTGGAACCGTTAGATGTAACCAATTTTAAAGCGGTGCAGCAGCTTACGGATAAAAGTGTTGTTCGCCTAACGTGGGATGCCAATAGTGCTGGTGATTTGAGCCATTATGAAATCCGAGAAGGGTCTTCGTGGGACGAGGGGAAAGTCGTGGTCGCTCATGCGGTCGGAACGTATGCAGATGTGGAAATAAGTGAAGAAAAAAATTATACCTGGCAAATAAAAGCCGTGTCGAGCAATGGCTTTTACAGCCTGTATCCGGCAATTGTCATAGGGATTTTTAGTTTGAATCCTACACCGGTAAGCTATATCCAAGCAAAACAATCGGCGGATGATAAATCGGTCTTAAATATTCAATGGACCGGTGTCGATGATAAAGATTTGGCGGGCTATCAAGTGAAAATTGGGGATGTATGGGATAGCGCTGAATCTTTGCCTTTAACACAGGAATTATATACGACCTATAAATTGACGGCTTCAAATGGCTATCGAATTATGATAAAGACCTTAAATAATAGCGGATATTATTCTGATGAAATGAGCATAGATTACACGGCGAAAGTAGAACCTTCGGATGTAACGGGCTTAATTGCTTTTCAAAATGGCGATACGGTCGAACTTTATTGGGATAAGGTTGCAGATGCCGATGTCGTCGGGTATGAAGTGCGCGAGGGTTATAGCTTTGACCAGTCAAGCCTAATCAGCACCGGAGTCACGAATACCGATAAAGTCATAAGTATTGATACAATGCGCCTTTATAAATTTCACGTTAAGGCAATTAATAGGAGCGGATATTATAGCAAATATGCCGTTACGGCTATGATCAATATAACCAGTTTGGCACCGAAAAACGTGATTGACACCTTCGATGAAATTGCTTTAGCCAGTGGGACGCATGAAAATACAGAATTTGGCCAGTCTAGTCTGAATTTCCAGACCTTAGGCGGCCGGTTTAGCGACTATCCTACAACAAAATTTAGCGAAGTTGGTGGTAAGTCGGTATTGAAACTGGCAAAACAGTCTGATGGAAGCTACGCTGATACAGGAATCTATACCGCGGCGATTATTGATATTGGCTCAGTTATTACGTGTAATGTAACGACACTATTCACAAGCTCTACAATGCTACGTGGTGGAACCGCGATTTTGCAGGTTCGAAACAGCCAAGATGGAAGCACCTGGCTGGATTGGTCCGAATTTAAGCCAATACAAAGGACTTTTCGATTTATTCAGTTTCGGGTTATTTTGCAAACGAATTCTTCGCTAAAAACACCAGAGGTAAATCAATGCACAATTAGTATTGATGTCCCGGACACGGATATAGCATTAAGTGCAGCCATTGCTGTTGGTGGCACTAAAGTGAGTTATGGGCGTGCATACTATACGATTCCTTACGTGACGCCATGCGCAATCGGAGAAAATCTTCATGCAGAGCTGATTAGTAAAGATAAAGCGAGTTGCGTAATAAAAATTAAGGACAAAAATAATAATGATGTCGGCGGGGCAGCTGATATACGAGTAAAGGGCTATTAAGTTAGTCCTTTTTATGTTGAAAATGAGGTGATAGTAAATGGCTTATGATAGCACGAAACCGGCTGATGATGAATATTTAAGTGCATTTCCCGCCGAAATGAGAGAGCAACTACGTGCAATTATGGAAGATGCGCTTGTTAATGCACTAAAAGTAAGGGGATATTCGCCGGGCAACCTTACGGGGAATATCCCCTTGAATAATGGAACACTAAATACAAATCTGAATGCAGATCAGCTGGATGGGCATGACGCGAGTTATTTTTCTGCGGATGGTCATGTGCATGCGGCGGCCACTCCATCTAGCAATGGATTTATGGCAAACACGGATAAAGCCAAACTGGATGGTGTTGCAACAGGAGCCGAGGTCAATCAAAATGCTTTTAGCAATGTTGCTGTAGCTGGAACAACGATTCAAGCTGACAACAAAACAGATACGCTGACCTTTGAAGCTGGTGCAAACATCGCGATAACACCGGATGCCACAAATGATAAAGTCAATATAGCGGTAACTGGCACGGTAAATAATTCGGATATGCTTGATGGAAAGCATGCAAGTGATTTTTCGCCTAATAATGTAGTGCCTAGTCCATTCTCTGTGTCTGGGACTACGACAGGAAGTAGCTTTCCAACAGGAATATCTTATTCACCTATCTATAATAACGGATTCCCTGTTTCGTATGGTAATGCTTTGACAATCAAGAATCAAGGGATGACTCAATTTGCATTCGAATGGAGTGGTAGCAATGCTACGCCGGGGGAGATATGGTTTAGAAATGCTAGAGACTCGTCCATAGATAGCTGGTCGGGATGGCGAAAAATACTTCATTCAAACGGTGGAGCTATAGCCGGGAATCTCGTTTTTGACGATAGTAGCGAGAACAAACTGTATGGTGCGAATCATAATTGCGGATTGTCAATGTATGGTGGGGGATTGGCACTATATGATTGGGCGAATAACCGGAGTGTTTGGAATTATACTTTTGCAGACAACATAGTAAGGTGTGATGCTGATGCGAAATTCAGTCACCAAGTATATACAGATGGATGGTTTAGAACTACGGGTGAGACTGGTTGGTATAGTGAGAAGTATGCTGGTGGCTGGTATATGGCGGATACGACTTGGATTCGGGCATACAATAACAAAAGTGTTTACACACAGGGCGTGTTCCAAGCAGATGGTGGATTCAATGGGAGATTAAATGGTTGTGCAGGTTCTTTAGCTAGGTCGGGAGACAATACAATTCCTATGACATTTAACTGGTCGGGACAAAATGGACAGCCGCCATGGTTATGGGGTGGTAGCGATGGCACAAACATGTATGTCTATAACCCATCAAACTTTAGTGTTAATTATGCAAATAGTGCAGGTAGCATCAATGGTTATTCAGCAGACTCAATCACGAGACGTGTATCGGGGAGAAATACGCCAATCATAACACCACTTATGGTTCATGATAATTGGGTTACTAATACAGGCGCAGGAATGAGTGGGAAAACAGGAGGAGATATAGCACTATCTCAAGATTATAGAAACTTTGATAAGATTCTTGTTATAGGAAATGATGATAATTGCAACGCACCAATGACTGCATTATGGGAGAAATGGGAACTGGATTTTGTATTTAATAATACTTGGAGATTCAATATTTTCAAAGATTATTACTTGAACTGGTGGGTATATTCATCGGTAAAATTAGGGACAACAGTCAATAGCTTATCTACGCCGACATTATGGTACACACAACAACAAGCTACTGTAATAAATGAAATTTACGGAATAAATTATTAAGAGGTGATAGGATGTTTTATTTATTTAGAAATGCAACCTGCCTTTGCTTATGCGAAGACAAGAAAAGGCTAGAAGATATGAAAGAAGATGGAGATGTCATTCTTGAGCATGAGCGATGGCTTCAGCCTGCTGACTTAGCGATAAGCTCTGATGGGAAAAGTATTATTGTAAAGGAAATTACGCAAACGGTAGCAGAGATAAAAGCACAAAAATTTGCAGATTGTAACAATAAATATACTGTTTTGTTAGAAAATATATCTGCAGCTATTCAACAGGTTTTTGCGAGGGGGGAAGACATATCTATATTGCAAAAAAAATATAATGATGTTCGCGACGAATGGAAAACTGAGCTTCTGGATATTCAGAACAGTGTAGAAACTTGAAGTAAAAAGAAGCAGTTAGATGGTGAGGTGATTATATGGTAGTAGATACAGAGGCAGTGGGTGGGTTGCTTGCACTTGGTGGGACGTTTGCAGGTGGTGCAGTTTGGATCTGTAAATCCATGGTTGTGCCTTTAAAAGAAACCTTGGAAAAACTGATTCATTCTATAGAAAAGCTAGAACAATCACTGAATGCCGAACGTGACGAACGGCATGAATTGGAGGTGAAAGTACAAGGAATCGATGACCGGGCAAAATCTTTGCAGCATCGAGTAGATCGCTTAGAAGATGAGGTGAGAGGCAAGTGAATTGGCTACAAAAACATATCGCAACAATCTGCATGGTGTTTGGATTGTTTGCGGCAGCATTCGTGCTGATATCTTGGGGCGTTGGTTATTATTGCAACGCTCTTTTTGGTATGCATTTTGAAACAGCATCTTGTTGGCAAGGTATCAGTGCCATTGGAGCTGGTCTTGTAGGCCTCTTTAAATGGCTGATTGATAGCAAATTAAACACAGAACCAGGCAGTACACCAAAATAAAGAAGGGATGATATTTTATGAGAGGTATTGATGTATCAGATAACAATGGAGAGGTAAATTGGCAAGCAGTTGCGGATTCGGG
>Ga0183099_1001641_pt1 | contig 12532 bp, 14 predicted proteins | sample Biomet1_FD_127788 | JGI IMG/M metagenome (GOLD analysis project Ga0183099, IMG submission 127788) | Microbial communities from bioreactor (seeded with anoxic lake sediment) at LBNL, California, USA - Biofuel metagenome 1 | ecosystem: Engineered > Bioreactor > Anaerobic > Unclassified ... | reverse complement strand
ACAGTCGCCCTCTGCGAGCTGCTTTTATTTTCCCATTAACATCTCGCAGCTTCTCTAAAGCAGTATGCGATAAAATCTTTTTATTTTGAAGTCCTTCAGAATAGAATGCCGTTCCATTTCTAATTCTGATAATATACTTTCATTCCGATTCAACTTTAAATTCAAATCCCTAAAGCTCTTACTATTACCTTTGATTTTTTAATATGTTCACATCAACAACTCCATATTTCACAGTCGCCCTCTGCGAGCTGCTTTTATTTTCCCATTAACATCTCGCAGCTTCTCTAAAGCAGTATGCGATAAAATCTTTTTATTTTTGAAGTCCTTCAGAATAGAATGCCGTTCCATTTCTAATTCTGATAATATACTTTCATTCCGATTCAACTTTAAATTCACTGAATATGTTCCCTCCTTTTATGGATCCATGAGCGCCAGGAGAGGTCGCCTCTCTCCCATCGGGCTTGCACCGATATCCTTCGGATGGCCTTGCGGATATCATCATAAACATAAATTTTTTTCTCTTTTGAATTGATATACTGGCTTATATGGAATTGGTTCCTTTTTTACAGGCTGTAGTTTGGATCCAAATTCTCGTTCCAAAGATTTCTCAATGCTTTCAATAGGCTCAATCGATGATTGAAAGTTACCAGACGCTTGTTTTCTCCCTGTTTCAGGAATTTTTCCAACATCAAATTTGCTTTGACGATCCAAGTCCTTTAAAAAACTTGATAAAATTGCATTCATAAATTAATCCTCCATAATAATATTAATTTATTGATTTTTTCATTATTTAATGGTATTATTCTCTATAGACATGGCGTAAACAAACGGACGGATAGTGTTAAAACTTCCACTGTTTTTACGTTGGTGTAGAGAGAATGAGCAGCTATCTTTTTGCGGAGAGGGCTGCTTTTTCTTTTGCCCTTATATATTTTTTGAACACAACGATTGTAGTGCATCTAAAAAGCCTTTCTGTTCAATATTGTTATTTATTTTATAAGCTCTTTTTCTTGGAGTTGTTGTCATATCTCCTTTCTTTTTTTCTTGAACTCTAGGCGCACTGTACTCTTCTAACGATTGTAATGCGCGCTCTTTGTTTATAAGATACTTGCGTCCATTAGGAATATACGGTATAACGCCTTCCTTACATAGCCGTTTTACTGTCGCTAACGGATAACCTGTACTTTTTGTAAAATTCATTAGCATATACGTTCAATCATTTCACCTTCTTACTTAGATAATTTTTTATTTATAATTTTTATTGATTTCCCTATGCAGTTTTTTTTTGTTTTACGCTTTGGAAACTTATGCTTCTTTTTTTATTAATCAACTCTTCTAAAGGAATACCAGAATGAGCAATAGCCCAGCCTAAAGATAATATCTGTACGGTTTGAGGAAGTTGACGAAATAATTTAACAATTTCCAAAGAATCATCCAGTGTACTCATACAAGACCAGCCCTCCCTAATTTAAAATGCGAAAAAGTGTTTAACTGTGTTTTTTGAATTCCATAATGGGATTTACTCACATTATATATTCACAAATGGGGATTGTCAAACTTTTTGTCAAATACTCCTTGTGATTGACGCACATTTGTTAAAATGCTATGATACTATATAAGAAATGAGGTGAATTATCGTGGAAATATTTCAACGTATAAAATACCTACGTAAAGATATTCTGCATATAACACAAGCAGAGTTTGCAACTAAAATTAAAGTTAGTAGATCCAACCTCACTAGCATTGAAACTGCTCGAATTTCAGTTACAGATAGAGTAGTAAATGATATTTGCAACACATTCAGTATTAATGAAATTTGGTTGCGCAATGGATCTGGAGACATGTTTGCAGACAATAAAAAAAATCTTATAGAAAAAGCAAATGAGTTACTAAATTTAGACGAAACTGAAAGCTTATTTTTATCTGCCTATTTACAACTCAAGGATGATGAGCGTAAAAATCTTAAGCAATCCTTAAAAAAAATAATTGCATCAATTGCCGCTGAAACTAAAAACACACTGAATATTAGCATTCGCCCAACTGATGAGGATTCTAATTTAACTAGAAAACAAAAGGAAGCTTTAATGAAAAAAGAATTTGATGATGAGGAAAAGCGTCAAACATCTTCAGCTTCCACTTCCGCAAATGGATCTTTAAAAAAAGAAGCGTAAAAAAAGAAAACGTTGATTAATAATTTCGTCTCTTAGAATGGATTCTGATGATGTAAATAAATTTAAAGGATTGATACAATGAATAAAAAAACTTGTATACTTTCGTTAATAATCAGTTTGTCAATAACCTCAACCTCTTTTGCAAATAACAAAATTGCTGCAACCGATGCAGGTAATATCATCGGAGGGTTAATTAACATATTTAGTGACCATCCACACAATAATACAGCGCCCCCAAAAGCTAGTAGTAACACCAATACGCCATATTCTGATATGTTTATGGCTGCTGTTTCTGCTGGAGACTATGAGCTGACACAGCAAATGTTAGACCAGAAGGTTGACATCAATGGTGTTTATAATGAAAACACAGCATTTATGGTTGCGCTTCGTGCCCGAAACCGCGATATGATGCAATTTTTATTAGATCGAGGAGCCAATGTTAATGGCTTTTACACACAGAAAAAAAAGCACTTTTCCTATATTGTTGAAGCTGCTTATATGAATGATTTGGATACAATAAAATACCTAATAGCTTGGGGAGCAGATATAAACGGCATTACGCAGAAAGCTAATGGAGACGATAACGCTCTCAACGCTGTATTAAGCGATACCACACAACACTATAATTTCGATATCGTTTCTTACTTAATTGATAACGCTATCAATGTCAATCATCATGGCGAATTTTATGGAACGCCGCTAACGGCAATATGCATGGGATCTCAAACAGAACTTTCAACAAATGTATTTTATGCATTATTAAATGCAGGTGCTAATGTAAATAAGCCTGACAGATTTGGGCATACGCCTTTATTTTATGCCACAGAAAAGAAAAATATGTCATTTATTAAAGAACTGCTTTCTCATGGTGCAAAATAGGGAATATCTAGTCAAACTATAAATATAGATAAATTGATAATTATAAGCTACGAAAAAATGGATGGTCATCTTAAAGAGAAACCATCTATTTTATTTTTGTCGATAATGGGGAGTTTTTATGGGAAAAATGAAACGTCGTACTAATGGTGAAGGTAGTATTTATTTTGAAAAAGCCAGAGGTACTTATAGGGTTTTTATTACAAATCCAGAAGGAAAGCGTTTATCAAAACGATGCCATTCTGAACAAGAAGCTTTAAATTGGAAAAATGAGCAACTACATAAAATGGCAATTGGGACTTTTGTTAATCCTAATAATCTTACTGTTGGCGAGTGGATTGTTCATTGGCTAGAAACGTATAAAAAAAATACTATTCGTCAACGTACATTTGAGCGCTATGCTAGTTTATCAAAGCATTTATCATCTATTGCTCACTATAAAATTCAAGAATTAACCCCTGTTATAGTCCAGCAATTATATACAAATCTCTTAACGGTATTATCAGCAAATACTATTGCAAAAGTTCATAAGTTATTAAAAGATAGTTTTAACAAAGCTACTGAACTATCTCTTATCGAAAAAAACATTATGCAAATAGTAAAGCCGCCGAAATTTGAGCAAAAAGATATTGAAATCTTCACAGCTGAAGAGATCCATGATATTTTAAATACAATTAAGTCAACTTCAATTTTGGAACGTTATTATCCCATGGTCTTATTAGCTGCAACAACAGGGATGCGTTTAGGTGAAGTGTTAGGGCTTAGATGGTGTGATGTAAATCCAACAGATAATACTTTATTTATTCGTACATCACTACAACACTCAAGTGCTTTAGGATTAATTTCAGAAAAGCCAAAAACCAAAGCAGCAATTAGGAAGATACGAATTCCTAGCTATGTAATGACCGAATTAAAAAATCTAAAAATCAAACAAAAAATTCTTGATATAAGTCAAGAATCTTTATGCTTTTTAACAAAAAACAGCACCCCTATCGCGCCAAGAAATTTTGAGCGATTTTGGGATGCATTATTTAAAAAATATGAATTATCTATACCATATAAAAAATTTCACACATTACGGCATACACATGCTACAGAGTTATTAGCTGCCGGAATACCATTATCAGATGTAGCTAAGCGGCTTGGACATAGTAAACAATCCCATACACTGGAGCTATATGCTCACGCTATGCCTAATAAAGAACAAGCTATTACAGATGCAATCGAAAACTTATTGATAAAATAACTTACATTTGGGTGCAAATTGGGTGCAGTAAAACATTTTAACACCTTACAAAACCTTATAAAACAACACAATAAAGCCGAACAGAAATATTCACAAAATCGCTTATAAAGGCATATATTATAAGGCTTTACAGCCTTTTGAGCGTGGAACTTCTAAGCCGTTTGTCGAGCGTTCGAATCGCCCCAGGCGCACCATTTGGAATTAAAGGTTCTGGCATTTTGCTGGAGCCTTTTTTGTTGTCGTTAATTTTCTCATAAAAAACGGGCTGAATAGATTAAAAATCAAATCCGCCCGTTTCTCCCTTTAAATGTTTGCTTAAAAAATATCCCTGTTGCAAAATCACCAAAAGGACACCACATCGTTTAAGCATCCATATAATAATTATGGTGATACCGGATTTTCAGATCCGTAAAACCGGCTTTCGCTGCAGCGGTTTCGATTCGGCTTTTATGGCAATCGCTTTCCATAAGGTTCATCGTCTGGATAACCCCATCTACAATGTCCTGCCACTGTTTGCCCGGAAAGCCGACCGCCATTTCTTCCTCTTTCCAGCCGGCCCGATGCCGCGTGCCAATGCAAAGCAATGATGCATTAAAATCCTGCAGGACATATGGTCTTGCCGAACATTCCAAGCAAATCGCCTGATTGCCGATCATGTTGATATTCGTCGGCATGCCATGATGATAGGCATAGCCCTGTGTCAGGCGCATGCAATTGTACGGCGTTGCGACAAGTAAGACAAGATCCGGCACCATGTCATAGCATTCCAACGACTGCACCAATACGCCGTATTCTTTTTTTGTGTTATAGACAAGGTTTTCCCGGATTGTACGGCTGACGGTTGCGTCGCAGTACAGCCCAAGTCTGGCCCAATTTTCACCCCGGTAATTTTTCGGATCATCAGGATCAATACCCAATACGCGGGGACCACTCCGGCAGGCAAAATGTTCACTGGCCGCTTTTACCGCGTGGCCGGCAGCAGCAGCCTTTACCATGCCGCAATAATGCATTGGCCGCTGTGGCACAATCGCTTCTGCCGCCATAAAGGCGGCTTCACTATGTAAGAGCTGCACACCTACGATTTTCCGTTCCAGCTCCAAGACCGTATATAATTTCTTCACAGACTGCGCAAATGAATCCGCCATCTTATTCTTCCACCTGATCATCGCTGGTATAAAAATTGAACACGCCAGGAAAGGCTTTATGGATTGCTGTTTGAACATCCTCTTTTTTGAAGCAGCCAGCAAAATCCGTAGCCCACTTGGCTGTTGCATTCTCTTTTTTTACAATAACACCCATGGGATAATGGATCATCTGTGTATCTCGCGTCAAATACGTTGCCGGATTTTTCCCCGCATTGGCCATATGTGTGAAAAATATGCAGGCACCCGCCATATCCTGCAGTGCGGTAACCGTCTGGGCCTGATCCATATCAATAATCGTCAACTTTTTTGGATTTTCGACAATGTCGGCAACCGTACAGGCCTCCTTGCGATCTTTTAATTTTATCAAACCGCTGTCCTGCAGAATGCGCAATGCAATATCCATATTCATCGCGTCATTCATGATGGCAATTTGTGCTCCCGTGGGAATATCTGCCACCGTATTATATTTTTCAGAATAAAGGCCAATCCCCGTATAATAGCCATAAGGTTTCGCCATCGTCAAATCGGCACCCTTGCTTTTATCATAACTCTGAACGAATTTCAAATGCTGCCCGAGCGCCATGTCTACCTCGCCGCTGTTGCAGGCTTCCAAGACCACCGGATTCGAATCAAAACAGATAAATTCCGTCTGGTAACCCATGGCCTCAAAATCCTTTTGGATCGCCCGGTAGGTGATTTCTGAAATAGATGTGCCGCCAATTTTTATCGTCTTTTTTGCATCACTGCTTTTGGGACTCGCAGCATCCGAGCCGCAGCCGGTAAAAGCAAAAACCGTGAATGCTACTAATAATAAGATTTTAAAAACTTTCTTGTTCATTTTATTTTCCTCCGTTTATTTAAGTTTTATATAAAGCATTTTCCCTAAACCTTGCAGCAGTAAAACAAATACCATTAATATGGCAACGATGAAATACATAATAGCATAATCAAACCGCTGATAGCCATAGGTCAAGGCAACCGCGCCAAGCCCACCGGCCCCTACAGCCCCAGCCAGGGCGGACACGTTGAGCATGTTGATCAGCAGCATCGTAAAATTTGAAACCAGATTCGGCAGGGCTTCGACCAGCATTACCTTGCAGATAATCTGCCTTTTGGAAGCCCCAAAAGATTGCGCAGCCTTAAGCAACTGCCGATCAACCGTCTGCAGCGAATTCTCTGTCATCCGCGCCGCAAATGGCGTACAGCCGATGGTAATCGCAAAAATCGCCGCATTTGTCCCAACCGTAGTTCCTATTACCAGCCGCGTCAAAGGAGCCAATGCCACCAGTAAAATCAGGGTAGGAAAGGAACGAATGATATCGGTAATTTTATCCAAAACCCGGTGAATGAGTTTGTGCGGCGCCAAGCCATCCTCATCGGTCAGGATCAAGGTGATGCCCAAAAGCAAACCAAAAAAGATCGATAACAGCGCCGCACCGAAGACTATCTTTAAAGTGGCGCCAATTGCCGGCAAAATGACAGTAGGCAAGTATTCCATTAATCTCGAATCATTTAGCATTGTCTGCCTCCTTGCTCGAAATATGGCAGGCAATTCCCTGCGAACGCAAATAATGTTCAGCCGCCATTTGGTCAGCTTCCTCCACCCGGATCGTAATGCTGCAATATTTTTCTGCCTGAAAATAGTAGAATTCAGAGTTCACCAGGCTGTACTTTCCCTTTATTTCTCGGGAAACCTCCCATAAAACAGGACGGTCGACCATAGCCGAAGATAAAGTAAAGGTAATAGCCGCGCCTGTTTCCGATATCCCCGCCGTTTGTTCACCCAGCAAATTTTTAAGAGCTGCTGACTTATGCAAAAAAAGATCCACCACTTTACCGGACTCGGAAATCCGGCCCGCTTCCAAAAGGCTCATCCGATCACAAAGCCGCTGCACAACGGACATTTCATGTGTGACCATAAGAATCGTGATCCCTATTTCCTGGCGAATATTGCCCAGTAAATTCAAAATGTCCCCTGTTGTTTTTGGATCTAAAGCCGAGGTGCACTCGTCACAGAGGAGATATTTGGGCCGCATCGTCAACGCTCGCGCAATTGCCACCCTTTGTTTCTGCCCCCCGCTTAAGCTGTCGGGCCTGACAGCCAGCTTATCGGTCAATCCCACCAATTCCGCAAGCTCTACCACCCTTTTTTCAATCTCATTTTTCTTGATGCCCCAGCATTCCATGGGCAGAGCTATATTCTGGTACACCGTTTTGCGGCTAAGCAAAGAAAAATTTTGAAAAATCATGCCTACGTTCCTGCGCAGATTGCGCAGTTCACGCTCCTTTAAAAGCTCCACCTTCACCCCGTCTACTGTGACAGATCCATGTTCATAAGCCGTCAGCCCGTTGATGCAGTCGAGCAATGTCGATTTTCCAGCACCGCTGGCCCCTACCAAGCCATAGATTTCACCGTCTTCAACCACAAGATTAATGTCAGCGAGCACCTTTTGCCCGCTGAAACCCTTGCTCAAATGTTCAATTTTTATCATCTTCGTCCTGCGTTTCCTCTCCCTAAAATACGCCGTTTCAGCCAAACTTAAAGCAAACATGCCAAGAAATACAAAAAAATAAAAGGGCCGTCGCACAGAGGAAAACTAATTTTCCTCCGTGCGGCGGCCCTTTTTATAAGTCATGGCCCTACTATTTGCTTCTTTTGTCAACTTGTCACAGTTGCTATTTTAAACGATGTCTTTTTCGCTGTCAACAGCAGTGGCACCGGAAAATATTCTTTCCCTTGCTTGTAGCACCCGGTCTTCGCTCTGCAAACGGCTCACTGTATATATTTTTGCTCCAGCTCCGACAATTTCCCCTGCAATTTCATTTCATCAAACCAGGCATTGACATAATTCAACAAGGAAGCATCCCCGTTTAGGCTGCGCTTCATCATAACGGCAAAATTGTTTTTCGTAAAGGGGGTTTCCAACAAAGGTGCGGCCAATCGCGGATCTTCTTTGCTGTAGCGGGCCGCTTCCATGCTGTCGGTAATCATGATATCAAAGGTTCCCTCTGCCACAAGCCCAGGAATTTCAGCATTTTTCTGATGCACGACAATCACGGCCTCCGGCAAATACTGGCGAACAAATTTTTCATTTGTCCCTCCCGGATTCACCCCCACGCGGACATCTTTCGTGTTCATCGCCGCCAATGTCGGATACTTTTCCTCATCCCCAGCGCGCATTAAAGCTGTTTTGCCAAAAGTAATATACCCTTGGGACAAATCTGCTTTTTGCTGACGAGCCAATGTCCGCGTGATGCCGCTCATCGCAAAATCAAATTTGTTATCGAGCGTATCCTGCAGCAATGTAGGCCAGGTCGTTTTTACAAACCGCACTTCCACATTTAAGGATTTGCCAATCATTTGTGCGGCTGCAATATCAAAGCCTTCGTAGGTGCCCGTCTTTTGATTGTAATAGGACATCGGTTTAAAATCACCCGTTGTTCCTACCATAAGATAGCCCCGGTCTATGATTTTCTGGAGCTGACTTTTCTCCAGCGGATGACTCGCCGCCTCGCAGCTCAGCCCCATTCCCCAAAACAGTACAATACCCAGCAGCAATGCCGTAACTTTTTTCATCGGAACGCCCCCTCTAATCATTATCTATGGAATAAGCAAAAAGAGCGGCAGCGCGGAATCAAGCTGTCCGCTGCTGCCGCCATACAGTTAAACTCACCTGTTGCTTAAGCTAAATTGCTTTCCGCCGCTTCTTCATTTTTCGCTCTCGCTTTGACTACCTTGTAAATCACGCCAAGCATGGCAAACCATACCGGGGTTACAAACAGAGCTACGCGAGTTTCTTCATTGAGTGCCAGTGTGACGAGCACAAAAGCAAAGAACGCTAAAATCACATAATTGATGACCGGATACAATGGCATTTTGAATTTGCTCTTAGCAGCAAGTTCCGGATTCGTTTTGCGATATTTCAAATGACAGATCGTGATAATCCCCCAGATGAAGATAAAGCAGAACGTCGATATGCTCGTAATGAGGACAAATACCCCTTCCGGCATAATGTATTGCAAAATGACCGCGATCAAGACAACCAGTGATGAAAAGAGCGTTGCATTTGCCGGCACCTGGTTCCCCGTTAATTTTTTCATCGATTCCGGCGCATTATTTTCTTTCGCCAGCGAATAAACCATACGGCTGGTACTGAATACGCCGCTGTTGCAGGCCGAGGCCGCAGAAGTCAGAACCACGAAATTCACAATCGTTGCGGCGGCGGCGATGCCGACAGCAGAAAACACCTGTACAAACGGGCTTTTATCCGGGCTGATCGTCGTCCAAGGGTATATGCTCATGATGATGAGCAGGGCGCCGATATAGAAAAGAATAATCCGAATGGGAATATTGTTGATCGCCTGCGGGATGACCCGTTCCGGATTTTCTGTTTCCCCGGCCGTCAGTCCGACCAGCTCAATTCCCGTAAAGGCAAACACGACCATCTGGAAAGAAAGAATGAAACCATCACTCCCATTGGGGAACCAGCCGCCATTGCTCCAAAGATTGGCAAAGCTGGATGCACCGGCATCGGTAGCAAATCCTTTTATAATCATAAATGTACCAATTACAATAAGTGCTAGAATGGCAACCACTTTAATCAAGGCAAACCAGAATTCCATTTCACCGAACAGTTTTACTGCCGTGAGGTTCATGATCATCAGAATCACAAGAATGATAAGACTGGGCACCCACTGCGCTATATGCGGAAACCAGTATTGTATATAAAGTCCGGCCGCGGTCACGTCCGCCATGGCAAGCGAAATCCAGCAAAACCAATACGTCCAGCCGGTAATGAAGGCCGCTCCGTTTCCCAGATATTCACGCACAAAATCGACAAACGAATGATATTCCAAATTGGAAAGCAACAATTCACCTAAGGCACGCATCACAAAAAAGCAGATTACCCCCGTGATCATATACGCAAATAAAATAGATGGGCCGGCCAAGTGAATGGATCGCCCGGAGCCCAAAAATAGTCCCGTCCCGATCGCCCCTCCGATCGCGAGCAATTGCACATGCCGGTTTTTTAAGCCTCTCGATAAACCTTGATTTTCTGACATAGATATTCCGCCTTTCCTAAAATTAGTGTTTTTTAACAATATTACTGTGCTCTCGTTCTTCCAACATCGCTGTTCACAAACGAGATATGATCTGCCGCTAAAGCAACCGGCAGCATCCCCAAACAAATTCATAAAAGCCTCAAAAAATACAGAAAGAGGCCAAATCATAAAATTTGGCCTCAACAAATAAAACATAATCAGCTCTGTCCTTTTACCTGAGAGATTCACTGCTGCAAAATGCAATCAGCTTGCTCCTTCGGTGCTCGCTTGAGGCTCTCCAGAGGTTCGTCCAATAACGGTCCTTTTGCCTGAAAGTATAACATCTTCGGCGGATTGTAAAATCTCTCTCCCATTATCTTCATTCGAATTTCGGTATTAAATTTGCAGTACATTTACATACTTTAGCATTTTTTTTTACGCATGTCAACAGGGAACAAACATTGATGTATTCTGTATGTACATTCAGATTTTTTTAAATTTACGCGCAATAATTATAAACTGCCAGCGGCAGGCCGCCCGGCCGAAGAAGGCCCCGTCAAATAATCAGACGGATGCCGCCGAGGTCAGCCAGATTATGGGTGAAGCTCGCATTGGGCGAACCGATAAACATAAAATTAGGCGGAATAGACCATCTTTTCGAAAGCTCTTGTATCAGCGCCGGACAAAACGCACCATGATAGACGACAAATTCGATATCGATTTCCGGATAGGCCCGGCTGAGAAATTCTATATCGCTCGCGAGATTCCCCGGAACTTGCCGTTCGTTTTGCACAACATTTACGATTTTTATGCGATTCGTATTTTCATTGCGCCGGATATAAAGCATTGCCTGGTTGAGATTCTGCAAATTTCCGCCGCGCGTAAAAAAGACGATCTGCTGCGAATTGATTTCATCGATTTTGTTATGCAGCTGCCGCGTCAAGGCTCGCGCCGTATGGATGAATTTTGAACTGAGCTTGCGGATCAGAACAAACAGCTCTTCAGCAGCATCATCCTATGCAGCATGATGAATACCACGCAAATGGTCGGCGCAAAATATTGGAGAAAAATTTGCATGTAACGCGGGTTCATGCTGACATTTCCCGACAGGGCTACCAAAACCGATCCCGTAGCGATGATCACGCCGAGTCCGGAAGAGCGCACCGGCCGCTTCAGGGCACTGCGCCGGATTTTAAGCAGCAGATTGCCAAAGCCGAACAGCACCATAACCGACAAAAAGGAAATCGTATACACCCCGGCCAATTCAGTCAGCCGTCCCTGCGTCACCAGCAAAATCGATACGGCCAGCAGGAAAAAGGCGATGACAATCCGGTACTGCGTGCCGAACCGGTTGGTCTTCAGCAAAAACTGCGGCAGGCACCGGTCAAGCGCCATCCGGTGGACCAGGCCGGTCACGCCGACAAAGGAAGTCAGCACCGCACCGCTCAGGACGAGCATGGCGTCAATGCCCACAACCCAGATCAGCCAAGGGCCGCCGCTGATCGCGGCCAAATGCGATAAAAGCGCTTCCTGGTGACTGGAAATTTCCACCATCGGTGTCAGCGCCAGGGCTAAAAAAGCAATGCAGGGATTGATGATGGTTACGGCAATCCACATATTGCGAAGCGTCTTTTGAAACACACCAGCCTGCTGCTCCTCGACGAAATTCGCCGAACTTTCAAATCCCGAAATCCCGAGCATCGAGGCCGAAAAGCCGAGAAACAGCGCACTGAGCAGGCTGCCCTCGCGCGGCAGGTTAAAATTATCCCAGAAGATCTGCGGGCCGATCTGCGCAACCGTCCAAACGCCAATGGACAGTAAAACCGCCAGCGTTGCCAGATGCAGCAAAAAAATGACCGTAGCAAATTTAGCCGATTCGCCGATCCCCTTGATGGTCAGCAGCATAAAGAGCGCCAACAGCGCAATCGTCGCCTCCGTCACCGGCAGCCCCGCCCATACGCTTTTTAAGTAATGCATCGCCTCGTAGCCGGAAAGAACGGCCGTGGCCATGCAGGGTAAGACCGTCAAGGAGGACGCCGCGGGGGGGACGG
>Ga0183099_1001640_pt1 | contig 12548 bp, 6 predicted proteins | sample Biomet1_FD_127788 | JGI IMG/M metagenome (GOLD analysis project Ga0183099, IMG submission 127788) | Microbial communities from bioreactor (seeded with anoxic lake sediment) at LBNL, California, USA - Biofuel metagenome 1 | ecosystem: Engineered > Bioreactor > Anaerobic > Unclassified ... | reverse complement strand
ATTGCGTTAACACCTATTCAGTTAATAACAGCCATTTCTGCAATTGGAAATGAAGGAAAGATCATGAAACCTAGAATTGTTAAAGAAGGCACCATATTAAAGTGTTGGAGTTGGCGAAAACCTCATGGACATGAAACGCTTACGCAAGCAGTTGGAAATTCATGCAACCCGGTTTTTGTTCAGCTGGCTCAACGAATAGGAATTGATAAATATTTTGATTATCTAGATTTATTTGGACTAAGAGAAAAAACGGGTATTGATTATCCGGGGGAAGGGCTGGCGATCCTCCAAAATAAAAAAACTGCCGGACCTGTTGGGCTCGCGACAATGTCTTATGGACAAGGTATTGCGTTAACACCTATTCAGTTAATAACAGCCATTTCTGCAATTGGAAATGAAGGAAAGATCATGAAACCTAGAATTGTTAAAGAAATGGTTGATGATAATGGAAAAGTTGTTGAAAGAAACAAAGTTCAAGTGGTGAGACAGGTTTTATCAAAACAAACAACTGCAGAAATGTCATTAATTATGGAATCGGTAGTTGATGAAGGCGGTGGAATTAAGGCTAAAATTAATGGATATAGAATTGGCGGAAAAACCGGGACAGCAAATAAGGCTGTAAATGGAGGGTATAGTGATGAAACTTATTCTTCATTTGTAGGGATGGCGCCAATTGATAATCCCAAAGTGTCTATTTTACTTATTGTTGATAACCCAAAAGGGGTTAAGTTTGGCAGTTTAACTGCTGCTCCAGGGGTAAGAGAAATATTAGAAAATACACTTAGATATATGAATATTAGGCCATCGTCTAATAGCACAGATTCTGATACAAAAGGTGCTATAACGACAACTGCTCCAAATGTAACGAATATTACCTACAGTGAAGCGGTAGGTAAAATCAAAAGTGCCAAATTGAATTACGTTGTATCTCCTGCAATGACTAAAAAAGAAAATTTTGTTGTAGTAGACCAATATCCAAAAGCAGGCGCTGTTGTAAATCAGGGCGATACGGTTTATATCTACAGAAAGTAACAATGGGTAAAAGACCATTGGTACTCCATGCCGGGTTCGTACCGGCGACAAAGTGCTGACGCACTTTTCAAGAAGGCTCTGCCCCCTGGCATGATTTTTAATGTGGCAAGCTCTAAACAGGAAGTATCTCCCCCATTACCCTCTCTGGTCGACGGTTCAAACCCAAACTAACAAATATAAATAAAAAAATGACCCATCTTTCGATAGGTCATCTTTTTATTGGTACTCCATTATTGCTAAAAGGATATATTAATCTGTGACAATGCAATGATAACGGAATTCCAGAATAATTTTGAGAAAAAGGTTGTTGGAATATAAATTAACGAAATCCCTTTTACTGATCGCGGTTGGTGTGTGAAACAGAAATAATGGCAATATAATTAATATAATTGACATCATAATTATTTAAATCATTAATAATAAAAATTATTATATTATTAATGGATATAGTTCAATCGTACAAAAAATTATATTTATTAGGAGGTTAAACATGGAAGAAGAAAAGAACAATGGTGACATATTCCAGATTAAAGCCGAACTTGAAGAAAAAGGGTCAAAACTTAAAAGAGAATTAAAAGGCCGTCACTTATTCATGATTTCTATTGGTGGAGTAATCGGAACCGGACTGTTTGTCGGCTCAGGTTATTCCATATCACAGGCAGGACCATTGGGGGCAGTTCTAGTTTATGCTCTTACCGGAGTAATTATGTTTATTACTATGAGGTGTTTGGGAGAAATGGCAGTATTTATGCCTGTAGCAGGCTCATTCCAATCCTATGCGACTAAATTCATCTCGCCTGGGGCAGGTTTCAGTGTAGGATGGTTCTATTGGCTCAATTTCGCGATTTCCATTCCATTTGAGCTGGTTATTTCAGGGCAGATGATGGCAAAGTGGGTAAGCCCTCAGGTTGTACCTGTTTGGGTATGGGGAACTATATTCGCGGTAATATTCGTAGTATTGAATATTTTTGCAGTTAAGTTCTTCGGAGAGGCGGAATTCTGGTTCTGCAGCATCAAGGTAGTGGCTATTATCTTGTTTATCATAATCGGTATATGCGAGATAACAGGAATTTTGGGAACCGGAGAAGCAACCCATGCAGGGTTTGGCAACCTTGTAGTCGACGGCTCTTTATTCCCGACATCCCTTGCTGCAATTGCAACAGCATTTATTACAGTTGCATTCTCCTATAACGGCACAGAAATTATCGGTTTAACCGCAGGAGAAAGCTCACAGCCTGAACATCAGTTAAAGAGATCGATAAACAATACAGCATACAGAACATTGATCTTCTATGTCGGTTCCATACTTGCCTTAGTACTGACTTTACCATGGAAGGACTTTGTTGGTGTAGAATTCCAAGAAAGTCCGTTTGTACTTACATTACAGAATGCAGGTTTTGGTTTTGCATCTAATGTGATGAACTTCGTCGTTATCACAGCAGCATTATCATGCGGCAATTCTTTGCTCTACTCCTGCATGAGATTATTATTCGGCATGGCCAACCAAGGTCAGGCTCCGAAAGCTCTTGCCAAAGTAACGAAGAGCGGAGTGCCAAGAAATGCGCTGATCTTTACCATGGTAATTGTATGCTTGTATCAATTGACCTCGGTTTATCAGCCTGCAGTAATTGCATTAGTATTATTATCAATATCCAGCTTGGCCGGCATGATAAATTGGGCATGTATCTGTCTTTCCCAGATAAGGTTCAGAAAGCAGTATCTTGCATCCGGAGGCAAACTGGAAGACTTGAAATTCAAGATGTTTGGATTCCCAGTTATGTCATACATAGGGTTATTTGCTAATTTGGCAATGATGTTGTCCTTTGTATTCCTGCCGGGCAATCTAACCCAGTTGTTCGCATTCGTACCAGCATTCGCGATATTGTGGATCGGGTATGATATTTATAATAAGAAAAAAATAAGAAAATTGAAGATTAGTTCAAAGTATACTGATTAGTGAATTGCACGATTGAAGTTAAAATAAATTATTAGCAGGGCCTTTCTTCAGCAATGCTTTAAATATTTCTTAAGGAAGGCTCTTTTTTATAACGATATATAATGGGAGTTATAATATATTAAAACATTGAATAACTTATTTGGGGAAATTTACTTGAGGATAAAGCAATGAAATAAAAATATTATGGAACGGAAAATCAGTATATTATAAATTAAATAAGGAACTAACTTTGAATAGTGGCGTATTCGGGATGCTCATTGAACTGGCGGTTCAACTCCACGTCGGCTTAATCTGTGTCCGCATATATGTCAATCCCATCAATCATAACAGAATCACGCTTAAAATATTATATCATTTATCTCCGTTTATGGTATAATAGTTATATAACATGGAGGATTTAAAACCTGTAACTTATAGCTAGTTAAGTAAATAAATCTGGATATTTAAATAATAACAATTAAAAAATGACAATGATCCCCAACAGGAAATAAACAGTTTAATATTATAATCTTTAGAAATAATTAAGAATTATTAAAGTTTAATCCCCGTTCTAAGTATATCATACGAATCATGTCTCACTTTCATTAATTGAAAAGGTTATTCTAAACGTTAATCACGTTGATCCTACTTAATTTATAAATAATATCCTGAGTTTCCAGAACAAATTATTATAGTTTAGAAATGAAAAAAATAAAAATCACAACAAAATTACTTGTAAGTAAATTTGTTGTAGTATTGCTATGCGGGTCAACTGGTGCATTTGTTTTATATAATTTAGAGGGTGTTAAAAAAAACATATTCAAAATAATATAAGCCAAAAAAGAGCAACAGAGGGGTGATATAAATAAATAATGAAAAGTCCAATAAAACAGTTAAATCTAAATCAATAATAATATTTATTAGAAGAAATAATTGCTCAGTAACTTGAATTTAATATATCTTAGTGCAGCTTTGCAGCTTTTAAATTTATGATAGCTTAATTATTCATGAAGCTGTTTGAACAGTTTTTCTCCAAAAAATAAAGGAGGCATAATATGAATTGCAGGACAGTTGGATATACATTATTTTTTGTGTTGATTATTACGGGCTTTGTAATTAAAATGTTTTCATAAAATGCTTAGATAAATTTTGACCAGAAATTTAATATGTCTGATAAAAAAGAAAATCCCATCAATGGCATTTGCCTGTTGATGGGATTTGTTTTCAGTCTAAAATGACAACTCATTTGAGTTGTCATTTTAGTACTATTGGTACTCTAAGAATCTTTGAATTCCCTTAAAGATTTCTATTCTTCCTTTAAATTACGTTTTTTTCGAAATCATCTTCTTTCCAATGTAAATACACCCGCCAAAATATCTGTCAAAATGATTTGTGGAGTCTGTTGATCAAAGTAAAATGTCGAAGATAAAGACAATTTGTTTGTAAGATTATCATTAAAGCGCACCTAAATTGGTATATATTGTAATTGGGGTTTGAAACATTAGAGTTTCAATGAGATTATCTATTAAATCAAGGGGGTTAAAGAAACAAATGAAAAAAAGAAAAGCTTTAGCACTTGTTTTGGCATTAGCAATGATATTGAGCTCTTTCTCTATGTCATTTGCCGGGACAGACGCAGTAGTGACTGCTGAAAATCAAACCACTTTTAACGATGTAAATAGCCACTGGGCAAAAGATGCTATTTACAAATGGTCAGGTAACGGGATTATAAATGGTTATGAAGGCATGTTCAGACCAGATAATTCAATTACAAGAGGAGAAATAGCTGTCATATTAGATAATATGATGGATTACCAGGTAACAGCTAAAAACACATTTTCGGACTTAAAAGAAGGACAATTCTACGCAGAGGCCGTTTTAAAAGCTAACGCCGCCGGGATCATCAAAGGAGACGGCTCAAAGGTTCGTCCAACGGATTATATCACAAGAGAAGAGGCGGCTGTAATTCTCGCCAGAGCATTTGGAGTAAAAGCTAACACAAGCGGAAATCCAACTTTTAGCGACTCTACTTTTATAGCATCCTGGGCTAAAGATAATATAAAGGCTATGGAAGATAAGGGGTATGTAAAAGGTTCGAATAACAACTTCATGCCGAAATCAAATATAACGAGAGCTGAAATAGTTACGATGATTGATAATATAGTCAAGGCATATTATACACAAGCCGGTACCTATTCAGACAACGTTAACGGAACGGCAATTATAAAGGTTTCCGACGTTGTTCTTAAAGGGGTGACTGTATCCGAGAATTTAATCATTGCTGAGGGCGTTGGACAAGGAGATGTTACCTTAGATAGTACGACAGTGAAAGGTGAAACCGTAGTAAGAGGCGGAGGCGAAAACTCCGTTCATATAACCGGAAACTCGAATCTCGCCAGCGTAACCATTGAAAAAATAGATGGGAAAATCAGAATTGTAGTTCAAGACGGCAGTACTGTAACTGAGCTTGAAGTTCTACAAGGTGAAGAAATTATCATATCCGGAATTATAGAAACTTTAAATGTCATTACCCCAAACTCAACAATTATATTAAGTGCGGATGCAAAAATCGATAACATAGTTGTTGCTGAATCCGCAGAAAACACAACCATTAAGACTGAAAGCGGTTCTATCGTTGATAATCTTACAGTTTCGGCAAAGACAATAATTAATGGTATTGGTACTGTAACAAATGTAGCTCTTAAAGATGGCGCCGACAATTCGAGCGTCACAACTCCAAAAACTAAAATTACCGTGGATGATAACGTTACCGGCGCGACCGGTGGCGGCGGGGTTTCGATTCCTGGCGGTAGTACCGGAACGAACAACTCCTCAGGCACTAACACCTCAGTTGTAGGTGGAACGACTGGAGGAGGCTCCGGTGGCGGTGGCGGAGGAGTTACTCCCAGCAAACCACAAAAGTCCGTTTACGATTTCACTTTTGATGCAAACAACATAGTCGCTGGCCAAACGAAAATAACGCCTGTAACGCTAAAAGCTACCACTGTAAAAGATTTGGGGTACAGCAACGCTATAATAAAGGTTGAAATCACTTCAAAACCAACTGATGCTTCTACTGTTAGCTTGATTGCTCAAGATACAAATGGGAATTCTTTTGATATTGCACAAATCGGTTTTTGGGGGCCTACAGGAGGATTTTCTATTTCAAAAGACTATAATGTACCAACTGAATTAACGGCAACCTTCTCTAATGTTGGAAATTATGTCATTAAGTTAAGCCTACTCGATGTATCGACTAATACAGTCATTACTTCAAAAAATATAACCGTGACTGTCAACGAACCTGTTCATTCCGATTATGGATTTATATTTGATGCGAGTAATGTAATCGCTGGTGTAGAAAAGTTAGCCCCTGTGACCTTAAAGGCAACGACTGTGAATGATCTGAATTATACCAACGCTTTAATAAAGGTTGAGATTACATCAAAGCCAACAGATAATTCAACAGTAAGCTTGATTGCCCAGGATACAAACGGAAATTCTTTTGATGTCGCTCAAATTGGATATTGGGGACCTGCGGGAGGATTTCCTCTTTCAAAAGACTACAATGTTTCAACTGATTTTAGGGCAACCTTTTCGAATGCTGGGAATTATGTCATAAGATTGAGCCTGCTCGATGTCTCTGCTAATACAGTGATTACATCGAATGATTTTAATATTACTGTCATAGATCCTGAGGCATACAACCTACAACAGGTTGTTAATGCATATTCGATGATTGCTGATTATCAAAATGGAGTTCTAACTGCTTCGTTCAATAATTATTTAGAAACTTTACCTGAAACAATAAATGACTATGAGATTGATGTTTTATTATCCACGGATAAAAGTTTACCGGCAGGAACAAATTTATCAGTCAAGTATAATGGGGTTTCGATTCCCGTTCGCAGTGACTGGATGAACAATATTGTTGATAACAAAATATGGCTTGATGAAGGGATATTGGATATAGGTGGAGCAAAACCGTTTACAGATGGTTCCCCTGGTCAATGGGAAATAACCATTAGAAATAGCGAAGCTGATATTGAAAACACAGCTTTGACTATAGAGTCCATGATATCCAACGATGAATTTGTAACACATACAAGAATAGCAGAAGCAACTGTAACGGTGTCATTGCCGGAAGATTATGCAGCACTGGAAACAGTAAAGGCATCATATGATTTAGAAGCCACATTCGTATCAAACGGCGTTCTAACATCAGCATTTACCAGATGGCTTGATGAGTTGCCTGCAGGATTAGAAGATTATAAGATTGATGTTTTATTGACACTGAGCAACACTCTGCCATCCGAAACCGATATCAAAGTAACCTATAACGGAGCCCCTGTACCGATACAAAGCAATTGGATGGACAATATTGTTGATAACAAGATTTGGCTTGGTAAAGGGATATTAGATATCGGTGGAGCTAAACAATTTACAGCTGGAAGCCCGGGAGCTTGGGAAATTACAATTACCGGAAACAGCGAAGCCATTGATACAATGTTAACGCTTGATTCTGCCATATCGGATGATAACTTTGGAAGTTGGACAATTATAGCAAACGGATCTGTAAATATTGTTCTTCCGGTATATGTCGCCCCTGATGTGGCTATTGACAATCCAAACATTACAGGTGTTACTGTTCCTGTAAAAGGAGTGGTGCCTGATACGACTGTCGACGAAACAGAACAGTATACCGCATCGATAGCTTGGGAACCATCAGCAGATGTATTTAAAGGAGAGACAGTTTATACAGCAACAATAACAATTACTCCTAAAACAGGATACACCCTATCAGACGTTTCTGAAAACTTCTTTAACGTGGCTGGGGCGACATCAACTTACAATGCTAATAGCGGTATTGTAACAGCAGTATATCCAGTAACAGGAGCTTTAAACAGTGAAGCCAGATTAGATCAATTGTTGTACAATTCAACACTTATAGAAGGATTCAATGCAGATACATCAGAATATAATGTTACACTTCCGGCAGGCACAACCCAGGTTCCATTAATTAACTTTAATAAAATGGATCCATTAGCCAAAGTAGAAATAACAAATGCAATGAGCCTTCCGGGGACTACAACGGTCTTAGTAACCGCTGATGACGGGATAACCACTAAAACGTATATAATAAACTTTACTGTGGCAGCCGGAACGGTTCCTGTATTAAATAATCTATCTTATAGTTACGGAGGTCCCGATTCAAGTTGCATTATCGACGTCGACAATTTTGATCCTAATATCACCTCCTACAATGTTCGAATCAATGACTATCATTTTGATACGAATACAATCGTTCTTTCTGGCGAAATAGCTGACAGCAGTTACACTCTTGTTGCCGATGCAGGGGCATTCATTGATATGAACAATGGACAATACTCTGGTTCATCAGTAATAAAAATCAATGACAGTAATGGCGCGACCTTAAATCAATATCAAGTTACTTTTACCGTTTCAAACATAGAATACGTTGATTATAATATATATCACTATTTTATTTATGGCAGAACTGATGAGTATCCACAAGCAACAATTGGATTTACTTCATCATTCCCGGAACCAGAAGTACAGTTGTATTGTAACGATGAATTAGTTCCTAGCACTCAGTATTTAGTATCCGACGATGAAATAACATTTAATACAGATTATATAGAAAGCCTTTCAATTGGTTCGTATCTATTCGATGCACAATATACCAATGGTGTTGAGAATACAACCTATTGTTGGGTAGATGCTTTTAGTATTTATATCACTGATCCAATTAAACATATTACTCTGATACAACCTGGCAACGGTGAGATCGTAGCTTCGTTATGGAAAGAAGCCCCAATTGTCAATCCTGACGATCCTGGCTACGTCATAGAAAATTTGCCATATGATGAAACAACGGGCACTTACACTTTAGATCTATCTGAGCCTGGGAGTTCTTTAGGTCTGGATGCCTATCCAAATGACGGTTTCAGGGTTAAAGACGTTGTCTTAACAGAATATTATGACTATGAAGTAAGACCTCTCTCGTTTGTTGATGAATTTATTTTCTATGGAGGAACGAACCTCATAGTAAGTACTGATGCAACAGTAGAACTCGTTGTTGAAGAGATACCTTCAGAATTACTCACGATAATAGGATCAAATTTATATGTAAATTACAATCTAGTTAATCCGCCAGCTACTGATATTGCGGTTTACGAAAATGAAGTTACAATAGATGATCCAATAGGGTTCGATGCAATTTTTGAAGGGGGATATGAGGATATTATGAAATATTCTTGGTTTGAGATCCAATATGCTGACTCTATAGAAGCGTTTGACACAATGAGTTATGATGATTTTTCGACCAGCCTTGCCTACTCCTATTATGATGGGATAACTATTAGAGAAATGGAAGAAGCCGAGCAATATTTTAATCCCGGAGTGTCCTTAACAGGGAAGTATATTAGAATTCATCAAAGCGGTGTAGAAAATTATTCGGACGGATACTCTGATATTATTTTTAGAGTAAATCCGGATTACGAGCAACCTCTATATCCGACTTTAAATATTAAGGCAAATGTCGAAACAAGCGACACCACCAGTAAGAATCAAATAAAATCTGCTTTTCATCCAGAGAAAATAACTAGAAAATATAAAGGTCTCCATTCGGGGTACCTTTTTTATATAGCATATAGATGTGTTCCATATGATAATATAATTTAAGTAGAAAGAAAAACATCAAAATGAGAATTGTAATGTAGACCTAATCAGAGATACCACGTATGTGGTTACGAAAGGAAATCACATTTGGATGAGCAGTAATTGGAGGGGTTGCAACACCAGCTGAAAAACTTATGACCATTGTACCTGGAAGATACAAATTTGATTATTGAAGCATCTTAATTAAATCGGGACATTGGATTTGTTAAGGTTGGTCAAGAAACAGCAATAAGATTTGCTACATTTCGATTTCAAAAGTATGGAACAATTAAAGGTAAAGTGTTAAGTATTAGCCCAGATACTTCTGATAATAAGAAATTAGGCCCTGTTTATATGATAAAGGTGAGCATACAAAAGGATGAAATAGTGGTGGATGGTAAAAAAGTTTTAATATCTCCAGGAATGTCATCAAGTGTTGAAGTTAAGAAAGGAAAAAGAAGGGTAATAGAATTTTTCTTAGATCCTATTATCAAATATGCCGAGGAGAGTATTGGTGATTTAATAAAGTCAGAATGGTTTACTTCCATCCTTTTCTTAAGTTGTCTTTTTAAAGGAGGTAATGTCATGCGATCTACTCCTCTGTGTACCTCAATTTTTTCATTTTCATTCACTCCTTATCAGGAAAATTTTATCATACTTTTGACATTTAGCGTGGACTATATTTTCAGGGAGAAGCTCAGTCAAGCATATTTAAAATATAAGATGGCAAACTAAAAATAGGAGGAGGTGAGTTATTGAATCCTAATATTGTTTACTACGAAGAAGAAGCATTAAATTACACGCTCGGAAAGACTCTTTTTGAAAAATATAAGTCAGCTGAATGGGTTAGAATTGAAAATCATAATAATATCCCGGAACTCAGAAACAATCAGAATTGTGAGTTTGCCAGAATGAAGCAGAATCTTGTAATTGGTATTAGAAAAACTCACAAATATGTTCCCAATTCAAAAACATCTGACTTTTTAGTCCCATATACATCTTCGGGTTGTAGTGCCATGTGTCTTTACTGCTATTTAGTCTGTAATTATAATAAATGCTCGTATCTACGGCTTTTCGTAAATAGAGAACAGATGCTGGGCAAACTGATTAAAACTTCAAATCAGAGTAGTTCAGATCTGACGTTTGAGATTGGTAGTAATAGTGACTTGGTTCTTGAAAACACTATTACAGGTAACCTTGAATGGACAATAGAGAATTTCGGGAGGAATGAACGAGGATATATAACACTTCCTACTAAATTTGACATGGTGGATTCATTATTGAATCTCGAACACAAAGGCAGAACAATAATCAGAATGAGCGTTAATCCGCAGGAAATTATTAAGAAAGTTGAATTTGGTACTTCTTCTCTTGCAAAGAGAGTAAAAGCTTTAAATAGCTTAAAAGAAGCGGGATACAAAATCGGTATATTAGTTGCTCCAGTGGTTTTAATGGACAATTGGGAAGCTTTATATAAAGAATTATTTAATATTCTGGCTGAAACATTGTCTCAAAAGGTTAAGAATGAGGTTTTTTTTGAAGTGATTTTTATGACATACAGTTATGTTCATAGAATGATTAACACTGAGGCTTTCCCCAATGCAATAGACTTATATGATAAAAATATAATGACAGGAAGAGGACGGGGAAAATACTGCTATAACTCAATTACAAAAGATAAAGGAGAAGAACTTCTAAGATTTGAAATTACAAAGCACTTCTCCAAGAACAAAATCATGTACGTTGTTTAAGTTAGTGAGAGTTTTACAAGGACAGCTATAAAAATGCCGACCTAAAGAATATTATGGGACTATCCCAAGTTTTTGTACAATATAAGCATAGATCAAATTGCGGTAAGCAATTGACATCTATGCTTCTTTTTATTATGACAGAGTTTGATTGGTTAACGATGGGTTATGCATAATCTTTGGGGGTGCCCCAATATTCAAATCTGTTGTATTCAGGATTTGAAGAGTCGAAATAGATCCAGATTGGTGCATTATAGAGTTGCGGATATTCCTTAAAAAATTCAGAATCTCCATAGATCATAGCTTCCAGAGCCAAGGGCAATTCCCGCCGAAAAATAGTATTACGAATGGCGGTTATTATGGGACCGAAATGCCCAACATAAACATACACATAAAGAAGGGGGGCTCCTTTATCGATTTGCCATTCGGCAAGAACTTCGTCCCGCATTTTGTTTATTTGATCAAACGCATATTCCAGGCCAATTGTAAGAAAAAGGTCACCGGTCTCATCAGAATGTGTTAATGTATATTTACGCCCGATTACAGGTTCTGTCGCTGTTACGCCATTTCTGTATTCCACATGAAGTTTTTCCGGATTCAGTCTTTTCATTCCATATCCCTCTCAATCCTTAAAATGGTATAGCAATAAGTAGCGGCTATTTACAAAAAACAGGTTATGATACAAAACGATATCATAACCTTCTTCTGAATTTTAAATTGCCTTCTGTTTTCCCCAGAAAGGAATTTATTGATTCATGCCATCAGTAACTAGCAATGCACTCAATTCAGGTTCCTTTCCTACAAGACCGATTGCATAAATTGTATAAACCATTCCTGGTTTCAGGTTAACATTTGGAACAGTGAGAACCACCGTTGAAGTTCCGGCCGGGCGAACCTGCAAAGTATAATTCATTGGGTTGACGCTGATGTAAGGAGTGATTTGTTTGAAAGAGACGTTCCTGAAAAGTATCGTTCCATCAGGCAAAGTGATATCAACTGCCGGAGCATTCGGCGAAAGATGGACAAAAACGACCAATGCTTTTCCAGGTTCATTACCAGCCATTCTATCCGGTATTGCAAGTAATCCGATCGTATCTAATGTGCCGACTGCAGCAATCGTCTGAATGGTATCAGGCTGGACCATCATCATG